>Ga0307513_10003815_pt1 | contig 20322 bp, 12 predicted proteins | sample 15_EM_MG_FD_202174 | JGI IMG/M metagenome (GOLD analysis project Ga0307513, IMG submission 202174) | Populus trichocarpa ectomycorrhiza microbial communities from riparian zone in the Pacific Northwest, United States - 15_EM | ecosystem: Host-associated > Plants > Roots > Unclassified | place...
GCTTCGGGGGCGTTCATGCGTTGAGGGGCGTGGATTTAGACATCTCTGCGGGCGAGGCCGTCGCGCTCGTCGGCGAGAACGGCGCGGGCAAATCGACGCTGATGAAGATTCTCGGCGGCGTGCATCAGCCCGACGCGGGAGCGATCTTGATCGACGGCGCGCCCGCCGAGATTCACTCCGTCGCCGACGCCATCAAGCACGGCATCGCCTTCATCCATCAGGAACTGAACGTGCTCGACAATCTCGACGTGGCGGCGAACGTCTTTCTCGGTCGCGAGCCGGTGCGCGGCGGCTTTCTCAATTTGATCGACCGCAAACGCATGTACGCCGAGACGAAAGTTTATCTGGATCGTCTGGGCTTGAAGGTCGCGCCCGACACGCCGCTCGGCAAGCTCTCCATCGCGCAGCAACAGCTGGTCGAGATCGCTAAGGCGCTGTCGCTGAAGGCGCGCCTGCTCATCATGGACGAGCCGACTTCGAGTTTGACGCTGACGGAGACAGACCGCCTGCTCGAACTCGTCAAGGAGTTGAAAGCGCAGGGCGTCGCCATCATCTACATCTCGCACCGCCTGAGCGAAGTGGAAGAGATTTCGGATCGCGCCGTGATCCTGCGCGACGGCGCGAACGCCGGAAGCCTCGCGCGCGAAGAGATCACGCACGAAAGGATGGTCAAGTTGATGGTCGGGCGCAACCTCGACAACTTCTATCGCCAGCCGACGGGCGCGGTCAGTTCCGGTTTCTTGCAGGTCGAACGTCTGCGCACGAGTCGTTACCCGCAGCAGACGATCTCCTTCTCGGTCGGCAAAGGCGAGATTCTCGGTCTGGCCGGGCTGGTCGGTTCGGGACGCACCGAGGTGGCCGAAACGATCTTCGGCGTTGACGGCGCGAGCGAATCGGAGATCACGCTCGACAGCCGCCCGCTCCGCGTCCGTTCGCCGCGCGACGCCATCAAACACGGCATCTATCTCATCCCCGAAGACCGCCGCCACGCCGGGCTAATCACCGACATGATGATCAGGGAGAACGTCACCCTGCCCGCGCTCGAACGCTACGCTTCGGCGGGACTCGTCTCGTTCGACCGCGAACGCACGGCGGCCACGGACATCTGCAAAAAACTGAACGTCAAAACTCCGTCGGTCGAGGTGGCCGCGGGAAATTTGAGCGGCGGCAACCAGCAGAAGGTCGTGCTGGCGAAGTGGCTCTCGCTCGATCCGAAGGTCTTGATCTTCGACGAGCCGACGCGCGGCGTAGATGTCGGCGCGAAGGCGGAGATTTACGATCTGATGCGGCAGTTGGCCGAAGCGGGCGTGGCCGTCCTGATGATCTCGTCCGACATGGAAGAGATTTTGAACGTTAGCGACCGCATCGCCGTGATGCACGAAGGCAAGCTGACCGGCATCCTCCGGCGCGAAGAATGCACCGAGGAGAACGTCATGCGCCTCGCCGTCGCCGCCTCGAACTAAGACTTATTTCAACCCTGCGAACAACCACTCAACTCTTCGCGCCTCCGTTTTAACTTTGCGCCTTTGCGAGAAATACAGTTCTCGCCGGAGGCGCAAAGTTAAAACCGGAGGCGCGAAGAAAGTCTTGTAACGGACTCTAAGCGCGCGCTCTTCCGTCGCCCCTGTGAACAAATGAAAAAGGAACTCGGAACATTCATGCTGCTCGTGTTGCTCTGTATCGTCGTCGCGATCTTGAACCCGCGTTTCCTCGCCGGGGCGAACTTGCAGAACATGGCGCGCCTCGTCGGGGCTTACGGCATCTTCAGCATCGGGTTGGGGCTGGTCATCATCACGGGCGGCATCGACCTGTCGGTCGGGTCGGTCTTCGCCCTGCTCGGCGTCTTGCTCTCGCTGATGCTCACGGGGCGGGGTTGGCCGGGCGCGGTCGCCGTCGTCGCCATCGTCGCCATCGCGGCGGCGCTCGGCGGGCTGCACGGCTTTCTCATCACGAAACTCAACCTGCAACCCTTCATCGTCACGCTCTGCGGGCTGCTGTTTTACCGTGGGCTGGCGCGCTTCATCGCCAACGACGAGACGATGGGCTTCGGCAACGCCGCCGGGTTCGAGACGCTGCGCGACGCCGCGACGGGCAGCGTCTTCGGCGTGCCGACGCCGTTCGTCATACTCGTCGTTATCAGCATCATCATGTGGTTCGTGCTGCACCGCTCGGCTTACGGGCGATACCTGTTCGCCGTCGGGCGCAACGAAACGGCGGCGCGTTACTCCGGCATCAACTCGCGCAAGATCATCGCCAGCGCCTACATCATCAACGGCGTGCTCGTCGGCATCGCCGGAATTATTTTCGCTTTCTACACCAACTCGATCTCGCCCTCTTCACACGGCAACTTTTTCGAGTTGTACGGCATTGCGGCGGCAGTGCTCGGCGGCTGTAGCTTGCGCGGCGGCGAGGGTTCGATCATCGGCATCCTGATCGGGACGGCGCTCTTGCAGGTCTTGCAAAATCTCGTCAACCTGCTCGGCATCCCATCCTCGCTCAACTTCGCCGTGATGGGCGGCGTGATCCTCGTCGGCGTCATCGCCGATCAAATGCTGCAACGGCGCACGGCCAGAGCGTGAGTGAAAAGACGGTATGAAGTTTCTCGGAATTGACGTAGGCACGGGCGGCACGCGCGCCGTCGTCGTTGACGAGACGGGGCGCGTCGTCGCGTCTGCCACGAGCGAGCACGAAGCATTCGCTTCGCCGCAGACGGGCTGGGCTGAACAGGACGCGCGCGACTGGTGGCGCGCGGCGGGCGAGGCCGTGCGCGCCGTGCTCGCGTGCGGCGCGGTGCGCGCGGACGACATCGAGTGCATCGGGTTATCGGGTCAGATGCACGGCGCGACGCTGCTCGACGAACACGACGAAGTGTTGCGCCCGTCGATCATCTGGTGCGACGTGCGCACCGGCGAACAGTGTCGCGCGCTCACGGAACAGGTCGGCGCGGCGCGTCTCATCGAACTCGCCCTCAATCCTGCGCTCGCGAATTTCACGCTCCCTAAAATGCTCTGGGTGCGCGAACGCGAGCCGCGCACGTGGGAGCGCGTGCGGACGGTGCTCTTGCCGAAAGATTACGTGCGGCTGCGCCTGACGGGCGAGCGCGCGACGGACGTGGCCGACGCTTCGGGGACGCTGCTCTTCGCCGTCGGCGAGCGCAAGTGGTCGAACGAACTACTGGAACGCACGGGCATCGAGGGGAGCGTGCTGCCCGCCGTCTACGAATCACAAGAAGTGTGCGGGCGCGTCTCCGCGCAAGGGGCAGAGGCGACGGGGTTGCGCGCGGGCACGCCGGTCGTCGCGGGCGCGGGCGATCAGGCGGCGGGCGCGGTGGGACTAGGAGTGGTTCGCCCCGGTTCTGTCAGCGCGACCATCGGCACGTCTGGCGTGGTCTTTGCGGCGACCGATAGACCCGCGCTCGACCGGCAGGGGCGCGTCCACACCTTCTGCCATGCCGTGCCGGGACGTTGGCACGTGATGGGAGTGACGCAGGCCGCCGGACTCAGCCTGCGCTGGTTTCGCGACCGCTTCGGTGCAGGAGTTGTGGCGGGCGACGGGCGCGACGCCTACGACGTGTTGAGTGCGGAGGCCGCCGGTGCGCCGCCGGGAGCGGACGGCCTCGTCTGGACGCCTTACCTGATGGGCGAGCGCACGCCGCATCTCGACCCGCAGGCGCGCGCCGCGCTCGTCGGTCTGACGATGAACCACACGCGCGCACACGTCGTTCGCGCCATACTCGAAGGCGTCGCCTTCTCGCTGCGCGACACGCTGACGATCTTCGCGGAGATGAACGTGCCCGTCCGTCTGATCAAACTCGGCGGCGGCGGCGCGCGTTCGGCCCTGTGGCGACAGATTCAGGCCGACGTTTACGGGCAGGCGGTCGAGTTGGTCGAAGCCGAAGAGGGCGCGGCATACGGCGCGGCCTTGCTCGCAGGCGTGGGCGGCGGCGCGTGGTCAACCGTGGACGAAGCATGCGAGGCGACCGTCCGCGTGCGCGCCGTGCTTGAGCCTGACGCGGCCTCCGCGGGCTTGATGAACGAACGTTACAGGGTTTATCGCGCCGTCTACCCCGCTCTGCGCGATGTGTTGTAAAGTTCGCCCTTCGCTTGATCGAATCAAATTAAATTCATTGACATGATAGGTGGGAAAATGAGTCGAGACACATACACGCCGCGCCCGGAACACAAATTCACCTTCGGCCTGTGGACGGTCGGGAATCGCGGGCGCGACCCGTTCGGCGACGCCGTCCGCGAGACGCTCGCGCCCGTCGATGCCGTTCGCCTCCTCGCGGAGGCGGGCGCATACGGCGTCAACTTCCACGACAACGATCTCGTGCCGATTGACGCCACCGCGCAGGAGCGCGACCGCATCGTCGCAGAGTTTCGCGCGGCCTGCGAGACGCACGGGCTGAAAGTGCCGATGGCGACCGTCAACCTCTTTTACGAGGCAGCCTTCCGCGACGGCGCGTTCACCGCGAACGATGCGGCGGTGCGCGCCTACGCTTTGCAGAAGACGTGTCGCGCGATGGATTTGGGCGCGGAGTTCGGCGCGGAAATTTTCGTGCTGTGGGGCGGGCGCGAGGGCACGGAGACGGACGCCTGCCGCAACCCCGCCGATGCCATCAAGCGTTTCCGCGAGGCGTTGAACTACCTGTGCGAGTATTCCATCGCGCAAGGCTACGGCTATAAGTTTGCGCTGGAAGCCAAGCCCAACGAGCCGCGCGGCGACATCTACTTCCCGACCACGGGCGCGTATCTCGCGCTCATCAAGACGCTCGAACACCGCGAGATGGTCGGCGTCAATCCGGAGTTCGCGCACGAGACGATGGCGGGCTTGAACGTCACACATGCCGTCGCGCAGGCGTGGGAGGCGGGCAAACTTTTCCACATAGACCTGAACGATCAGATACCCGGTCGCTACGATCAGGATTTCCGCTTCGGTTCCGCCAGCCCGCGACAGGCGTTCTATCTCGTCAAGTTTCTGGAAGATGTCGGCTACGAAGGCATGAGACATTTCGACTCTCACGCCTACCGCACCGAAGACTACAACGGCGTCAGAGATTTCGCGCGCGGCAGCATGCGTACTTATCTCATCTTGAAAGATAAGGCGCGCCGCTGGAACGAGGACGCGGAAATCCAATCGCTGCTCGCGGAGATCAACGAAGGCGACGCCAACATCCCGGCCACCGGCAAATTCGACAAAGAGCGGCACGCGCAGTTGGAGGCCCACGCCTTCGACCGCCGCGCGCTCGCAGGGAAACGCCTGCCCTACGAACGGCTCGATCAACTGACGCTTGAGATTCTTTTAGGCGTTCGCTGATTCGCCCCCGGCGGGGGATATATTGCAGCAGGAGAATGAGAGCTTATGTCGCATAGCAGTGCCGCTACTCTGAACGTAGCCTGTGTTCAGATGCACTGGGCTAAGACCATCGAGTACAACGTCAAAAGAACGGAGCACTATATTCAGGCCGCCGCCGAGTCGGGCGCGCGTGTCGTACTCTTTCCCGAAGCGAGCCTGACCGGTTATTACTTCCCCTACGCCGTCGAGCTTGAGCCGAAGGCCGTCGAGGCGGCTCTCGAACGCGCGCGTGCGGCGGCGGCGGACGCCAACCTGTGGGTCATCGTCGGGACTATCAAAAAGACCCACGACCGTTTCCTCAATCTCATGCACGTCATCGATCCGGGCGGCGGGATCGTGCATGAGTACGCCAAGATCAATACGGCGGGACGCGACGAGAAGAAGTATTGTCGCGGCGGCAACAAGCTGTCGCTCTTCGAGATCGACGGGATTCTTTGCACGATGGTCATTTGTCGCGACGGCAGACACCCGGAGTTGTACCGTCTCCCGGCGATGGCGGGGGCGCAAGTGCTCTTTCAACCGTCATGCAGTTCGGACGAGATCGAAGCGGTGGCTTGGAAGCGCATCTCCGGGCGAGCGCAACAGCCCGTCGGTCCGAACACGAAGATGTTCCATTGCGTGGCGAACACCGTCGGCCAGTCGCCCGACGGGAAGCAGACTTCCAGCGGCGCGTCATTTATACGCGAGCCGAACGGCATCCCTCTGGCCGAAGCCGGTTATTATCAGGAAGAGGTGATCACGGCGGTGCTCGACATCTCGCGCGCAGACCGTTCCTACATCATCGACAGCATGAATAATCCGCCGTTCCTGAGCCGTTATTGGCAGGAGATGATCGAAGAGATGAAGGCGCGTGCGGGGTTAACAAACGAGTGACCCGCGAGTTTGGGGCGATGGACTTTCACATCCGAGAGTTGGCAAAGAAACTCTGGCACTTCCACCGTTTAAACCATCAACTCGAACGCGCCGAAGCGATCCTCGTACTGTGTAGTTACGACCTGAGGGTGGCAGAGCGCGGCGCACAGTTGTTGCTGGAAGGATGGGCGCCGCTCCTTATCTTTTCCGGCGGACTCGGCGCGATTACCGGAAAACTGTGGGGCGAACCGGAAGCGGATCAGTTTGCAAGGATCGCTTCCGCGATGGGCGTGCCGGAGGAGCGGATACTGATCGAGAACAGATCGACGAACACGGGCGAGAACATCATCTTGACAAAGGCGCTCCTCGCGGAGAAGAAGCTCGATCCGCGAAAGTTTATACTCGTGCAAAAGCCTTACATGGAGCGCAGGAGTTATGCCACGTTCAGAAAGTTGTGGCCTGACAAAGAAGTGCTCGTCACCTCGGCTCAGGTGTCGTTTGAAGAATATCTGGATCAGTATGCAAACCGGGAGTTATCAGTTGACGATGTAGTCAGCATCATGGTGGGAGATTTGCAGCGGATCAAAGTGTATCCCGAGAAGGGGTATCAGATTCGACAGGACATCCCGGATGAGGTCTGGGCGGCGTACGAAGAGTTGGTCGAGGCCGGATATAACAAGCATCTCGTCAGCCCTTAACCGCGTTCAGGCATCAGGAAAAGGTAGAGGCAGAGACAGGTCAGCCGCGCGCTTGCTTTGGCAACCACGCGGCTGATTTGTTTCGGCCTCTACCTTAATCTTTTCCCGGCGGACAATTTTGATAACCACTCTTTACAGCCGGTTGAAGCTTTGCTCCCGGAACTCACACAGGCGGACTCTTGCCTCGTCTCTCCCGCCCGGTTAAAGCGATCCGAAATTATGGGTTCCAACCACATTTAAATGTTTTGTTGACGGCTTATATGCTTCTCAGTAATATATGGCTATGTCATATATAGGTTCGCATATTCTTGATCGTGAGTTGAAGAAAGGCAGTGCCGAATTGTTGATTCTTTCGCTCGTGGAAGACCAGCCGCGGCACGGCTATGACATCGGCAATTTGATCGAGCAGCGTTCGCGCGGCTTGTTGCGTTTCAACGTCGCGTCGCTCTACCCGCTTCTGTACCGTTTGGAGAAGCGCGGCTGGATTCAGGGTCGCTGGGTGGAGAAGGCCGGGCAACGGCGGCGACGTTATTACCGCCTGACTCCCGAAGGCAAAAAGGTCTTGGCGGCGCAACGCATCAGTTGGCGGGAGTTTGTCGAGGCGATCAATAGCATTATAGGAATTGAACATGCCTGACTGGAAAAAAGAGATCAGACGGCAGTTGTCGGCGTTGCGGCTGGCTCCGACGCGTGAGGCGGAGATCATAGAGGAACTGTCGCAGCACCTCGATGATCGTTACGAGCAATCGCTGGAGAACGGCGCGACCACAGAGGAAGCCTATCAAGCCGCGTTGCTTGAGTTGACCGAGAGCGATGTGCTGGCTCAGGAACTGCGTGGAGTGGAGCGTCCCGTGCGGCAGGAGCCTGTGGTTCCGGGGGCACAGAGGAGAATGAGTATGTTGGGAGATGTCTGGCAAGACTTAGGCTACGGTCTGCGGATGCTGCTGAAGAATCCCGGTTTCACCGTGGTCGCCGTGGTCGCTCTGGCTTTAGGGATCGGCGCGAACAGCGCGATCTTTAGTGTGGTCAATACGGTCCTGCTGCGTCCCCTGCCTTATCAAGACCCCGAACGGCTCGTGATGGTCTGGGAGGACGACACTAAAGGCGGGTATCCGCGCAATACGCCCTCGGCGGGCAACTACGTTGACTGGCGTGCGCAGAATCAGGTCTTTGCAGGCATGGCGGCAATCGCCGACCTGAGCATCAACCTGACGGGCACGGGCGAACCGGAAAGACTCGACGGGCGGCGCGTCTCGGCCAACCTCTTTCCCCTGCTGGGCGTCGAGCCACAACTAGGGCGCGCGTTTCTGCCTGAAGAAGATCAACCGGGCGGCAACCGCGTGGTCCTCCTGAGCCACGGCTTGTGGCAAAGACGGTTCGGCTCCGACATGAACATCACGGGCAAGCCTCTCACCTTGAACGGCGAAAGCTACACGGTCGTCGGCGTGATGCCGCCGCATTTCCAGTTTCCCAGCCGCGAGGACCAGCTGTGGGTTCCCATCGCCTTCACCTCAGAGGAAGCGGCCAATCGCGGCAGACACTACTTGCAGGTCATCGCGCGCATGAAGCCCGGCGTGACCATCGAACAGGCGCAGACGGAGATGAACACCATCGCCGCGCGACTTCAACAACAGTATCCCGACCAGAACACAGATGTGGGCGCAACCGTCACCTCGCTGCACGAACACGTCGCGGGCGACATCAAACCGGCCCTGCTCGTCCTGTTGGGCGCGGTCGGGTTCGTCCTGCTGATCGCCTGCGCCAACGTCGCCAACCTGCTGCTGGCGCGCGCCGCCGTGCGACAGAAAGAGATCTCTATCCGCGTCGCACTCGGCGCGAGCCGCCTGCGCCTGATCCGCCAGTTTCTGACGGAGAGCATTTTGCTGGCCGCGCTCGGAGGCGTCGTCGGGTTGTTGCTCTCGCTGTGGGGCGTGAGCGTGTTGAAGTCTTTTATCCCGGAGAACATCTCTCAAGCCGCGGACATCACGATTGACGGCAGGGTGCTGTTGTTCACCCTGCTCGTCTCCCTGCTGACAGGACTGATCTTCGGTTTAGCCCCGGCGGCGCAAGCCTCGAACTTCAATCTGAACGAGACTCTGAAAGAGGGCGGTCGGGATTCGGCGGCGGGAAGCCGTGGGAATCGCATTCGCGGCCTGCTGGTGATCGCGGAGGTCGCGGTGTCGCTCATCCTGTTGATCGGCGCGGGACTTTTGATCAACAGCTTCCTGCGCCTGCGCAACGTCGATCCGGGCTTCCGCACGGACAAACTCTTGACGATGCAGGTCGAACTCTCCGCGTTGAAATATCCCGACCATGCGCGGCGCTCGGCCTTTTATACGGAACTGATAGAGCGGGTCGAGGCTGTGCCGGGCGTGCGTTCGGCAGCCGTTACCAACTGGATTCCGTTGCTCCGTCAGGGCGATTCGATTGGCTTCAGCATCGAGGGACGCCCCGACCCGCCTCCCGCTCAGGGCAAAAGACCCACCGTGGTGACGCGTGTCACCAGCCCCCACTACTTCGAGACGATGGGCATTCAGTTGTTGCAGGGGCGCGGCTTCGTCGAGCAGGACAGAGTTGACGCTCCCGCCGTGGCGGTCATCAACGAAACGATGGTGCGTCGCTTCTGGCCGGATCAAGACCCCATCGGGAAGCGCATCACGCCGGGTTCGCCCGACTCGTCCAACCCCGACGACTGGATCACCATCGTCGGCGTGGCGAAAGATGTACGGCAGTTCGAGCTGGTGACCGACCCAAAACCGCAGATGTATTTGACCTACCAGCAGGCCGGATTCTTCGCGCCGCGCCACCTCGTCGTGAGCACGGAGGTCGAACCGCTCAGCCTCGCGCCGACGGTGCGCAAGGCCGTGTGGGACATAGACAAAGACCAGCCCGTCTCCGACATCAGCACGATGGAACAGGTGCTCTCCGAATCAATCGCGCGGCAGCGTTTCAGCATGCTCCTGCTCGGCATCTTCGCCGCCGTCGCGCTGGTTCTGGCGGCAGTGGGAATCTACGGCGTGATGAGCTACTCGGTCACACAGCGCACGCGCGAGATCGGCATCCGCATGGCACTCGGCGCGCGGCGAAGCGACGTGTTGAAGTTGACGGTCGGGGGCGGGTTGAAACTCGTCTTGATCGGCGTCGTGATCGGGCTTGGCGTGGCCTTCGTCCTGACGCGCGTGATGGCGAGCCTGTTGTTTGAAGTCAGCGCGACCGATCCGGTCACGTTCATCGTCATCTCGCTGGTGCTCATCGGCGTGGCCGCGCTTGCCAGCTACATTCCCGCACGCCGCGCGACCAAAGTTGACCCGATGGTCGCCCTGCGATACGAATAAACCGTCCGGCCTTCAACGTCGCGCCGTAAGGCGTTCAACGCAGAGGCGCGGAGCAGAACCGCAGCGGGGCGCAGAGGAAAGACACCGGACGATCTCAAATTTCAACTTTGAGATCGTCTCTTGCTTCTCTCTGCGCCCCTTCCGCGTAAGCTCAACGTTTGAGTTCAACTTTATCGTCTATTTGCTGCCGTCCAAGCCGCGCCACTCGCCGGATTGAATGAAGCTGGCCCAGTAGAAGGGGTGGCTGCGTTCTTCGGCCTCTGAGCGGGGCGCGCCCGTCGCGCCGGACAGACCGCGCTGCTGCGCGTCGCCCGTCGTCGGCGCGCCCTGCGCTTCTCCCTTGAGCATGGCGATCTGCACGCGCCTGAGAGCTTCCGTCCGTCCCTCGCCCGCCTGCAAACGCTTGTAGTAGTCGGTCATCAGGTCGCGCGTCGCGGCGTCGCTGACCTGCCACAGCGTCATGACTTGACTCTCAGACCCCGCCAGCACGAGTGCGCGCCTGAGGCCGTACACGCCGTCGCCGTTCGTCACATCGCCCAAGCCCGTCTCACACGCGGAGAGCACGACCATCTTCGTCCCCCAGAGATCGAGTCCCGCCGCTTCGAGAGCCGTCAGCACGCCGTCCTCGCCGCCCGCGCTCCGGCGCGCGTTCGCACCCGCGAGTGCGAGTCCGGAGCGCAGCAAAGGGTTCTCCCCCGCCTTCGAGACGGGGGACGCGCCGCCAAGCGACAGGCCACGCGCGCCCGTGCCGCCTGTCGTGGAGGCAGGAGGCTCCTGCGCGGGCAGGAAGAAGCCATGCGTGGCGATGTGCAGGATGGCAGGACCGCTGACGCCTTTGAGCGCGGCCTCGGTCGCCTGCGCTCCGGTGTGCATCTTCACACCGGGCATGATCACGCCGAGCGCACGCGCCTCTTCGGCTGTGCCCGGCAGACGTGTGAAGCGTGCGCTGGCGAAGTCGAAAGAGCGACGCGACGCGCCCACGTCGCCCGTTGCCGCATCAACCTTTGCCGCATCACTCTTCGCGGCGTCGCTCTTTGCGGCGTCGCTCTTTACTGCGTCCGCCGCACCGGCAACGTCGAAAGTCGGGTCGGCAAAGACGACCGCGCCCGTCTTCTGTCCGGTCTTGATTTGCAGGCGGAGCAGGTCGCGCCCGCTCGTCAGGTAAGTCATCGAATAGGTTTCGACGAGATAGCGGTTCTCTTCGTCCACGAGCGCGCCGAAGGGAATCTTATTGAGCGCGCTGTCGGGCGAGAGGAACAACTGCCGCGTGCCGCCGAGCAACTTGCGCACGGGACGCATGACGCGCTCGTCCAAAGTGCGCGCGAGTTGTCGCACATCCGCGCGGCGCGGGTCTGCGAGCGTGGCACGCCATGCCGTGATCGCCTGTTCAATCGGCGCGGCCTCGCCGAGTTCGACCCACGCGGGCGCGCCCGCAGCCGAGAGCACATAGGCGACGTAGCGAGGCGCGCCGAAACGTTCGGCGCGCGTCTTCGCCTTCGGGTTATAAGGATGGTAGAGGCTGAACTCGATGAGCGACGCGCCCTGCGGCAACGCTTGCTGGATGCGTTCGAGCGTGACGGGCTGAACCTGCGCGCGGTACTCGGCGCTGCGTGCGCTCACCTGCATTTCGAGCCGCTCCGTCTCGGCGCTGAATCGCGCCAGACGCTCCTGATACTCCGCCGGTGAAGACTTGCCCGGCCCGTTCAGGACGAGCGCGGCGAGCGCGGAGCGTGCGACCGAGAGTTGTTCGAGCAGCGCGCGGTCTTCGGGCTTGAGGTGGCGGCGCAGCGCGCCCATCTGATCGCTCATCGCATCGAGCACGCGCCCCTTGCGCCGGAGGATGGTGGTCAACGCGAGGCGCAATGCCCGCGCGTTGTCCGGCGCGGCGTTTACGTGCAGCGAGGTCGTGTAATCATTCTCTTCGACCATCGTGGCGACAAACAGACGCTTTTGATCTTCGGAGCCTGTTCCGAGCAGCAAGGCCAGTTGCCGCTCGCGAATCTCGCCCGCGCGCGTCAACTCCTCGACGGCGCGGGGCATGTCGCCCAGACCGTAATAGCCGGATGAGAGATTGGTTAAAATGAGCGACAGGTTCGGATGGTTGGGGCCGTAGATTTTTTCGTAAATCCGCAGGGCGCGCCGGTACAGTTCGAGCGCCTGCGCGCCGTTGCCCTGCGCCTCCGTGAGGCTGCCGATGTTGTTGAGCGAGATGGCTACTTCTGCGCTGTCAGCCCCGGCCAACTTTTCGCGGATAGCGAGGGCGCGCGCGAAAAGCGGCGCGGCGCGTTCGTACTGCTGCTGCGAGTGATAGACGTATGCGAGATTGTCGAGGGCGGTCGCGACGTTCAAGTGCTCGCGGCCAAACTTCTTCTCGAAGATCGAGAGGGCGCGCTGCAAAAGCGTCTCCGCCTGCGCGTAGTTGCGCTGTTCGCGGTAGAGCAACGCGAGGTTGTTGAGCGGCTTGGCCGCGTCCGCGCTATCTTCGCCGAAAGACTTTTCGAAGATGGAGAGCGCGCGTCGATACATCGCCGCGGCGTTCACATAGTCGCCCCTTTGGAAATACATGTTGCCGAGGTTGTCGAGCGTCGAGGCCACGTCCGGGTGGTTGACGCCGAGCGACTTCTCTTTGTCGGCCAGCGAACGCCGGAAGAGTTGTTCGGCCTGCACGGTGTCGCCCTTGTGTTCGTACATCAGCGCGAGATTGCCGACCGTCGTGGCCGTGCTCGGATGAGTTGCGCCGAGCGACTTTTCCTGAATCGAGAGCGCGCGGCGGTAGGCTTGCTCGGCGCGTGTGTGGTCGCCGAGTTCGTCGTAGAGTCCGCCGAGATTGCCGAGCGAGACGGCCACGTCGGGGTGTTCGCGTCCCAGCGCCTTCTCGCGGATGGCGAGCGCGCGCAGCATCGTCTCCTCGGCGCGTTTGAACTCGTTCATCTCGTCATAGAGCAGCGCGACGTTATTGAGCGCGGTCGCGGTGTCCGGGTGCTCCGCGCCTTTCGCCTTCACCAGAATGTTGTAGGAACGCTCGAAGAGCGGCAGGGCTTTGGCATAGCTGCCGGTTTCGTAATAGAGGGTCGCAAGGTTGTTGAGCGGCGCGCCGAGCGCGGGGTCGTCCATGCCCTTCTGCTGTTCGGTCAGGGCGAGCGCGCGTCGAAAGAGCGTCTCGGCGCGTTCATAATTACCGGCGGCGCGGTTCATTTCCGCCAGCACGTTCAACGCGCCGGGCACGAGCGAGAGTTTCATTTGCGGCGGCAGATCGAATTTGTCGAGTTGTTCGGCCAGCCCGAGCGCACGCTCGGCCAGCGGTATCGCCTCGCCGTACTTGCCCTCGCCGCGCAGCTTCAACACTTGCTGCGTTAACTCGTATGACTCGTTGAGAACCTTCGTCGCCTGCTCTATCGTGCTGCCCGAAGGAACGCTTGCCGGTGCGGGCGTCGCCGCTTGCGCCTGCGCCTGCGCCGCCGCCTCCTGCGCGCGTGGCGCGCCGATGCTCAACGTGCGGCGCAGCAGTTCCCAAGCGGGCGCAACCTGCGCGGCGGCCTGAGCCGGATGATAAAGGACCACGATGACCAGATGATTTTGCAGGTTCAGCAGGTAGGCTTCGACGTTCGCCGCTTCGCCTGCGGCGGAGACGAGCCAGCGGTCGCCTTCCGCACGCACGCCGCCGATCTCCGTCGCCGCGCGCGTCCGCTGCACCTGCGCCCCGTTGGCTTCGAGCGGGCTGATCACCTGTTCGATGAGCGGCAGCAGCACGCTCGTGCGCGCCGCGTCGAGCAAGGCGGGCACGGTGTTCGCGGGCGCGGAAATCTCCTGCGGCGCGACGTAAACCGTGATTCGCGCGTCAAGCCCCGCGCGCGTGAGCACCAGACCGGGCAACTGCGGAATGCTGTTATCCGGCGTCACCGCCCAGTTCTCCGGGTAATCGAAAAAGACCTGACCCGCCGCGTGGCGACGCACCGCCTGCGCCGCGCCGGAGACGCGCGCCGGGTTGCCGACTATCGCAACGGCGGGTCGTCCCGACAGAGTTTGTGCCGGTGCAAGCGATAATAAATTAAGTACGCTGAGCAGTATCAACATCTGCTGCCGGGTGCGGCGTCGAGTGTTCACGGTAGAATTCTCCGGCGGGTTTCAGGCTTCAAGAAATACTTTTAGACGTGCGGCTCAAGTGCTGCGCATTCTATAACCCGGCAGGGCAAAGTCAATCAGTATTTCTCGCTCTCACCTCATCCAAGCCGCTTAATATCCGCGCCAGCATTTGCGCGCCCGACCGGGGCGTCGCACCTTCCTGCGTGGCGACCCACGCTCCTACCCGGTTGGCGGCCTCGCTGATGAGCGGCAGCGGCGCGCGGCGCAGGTAGTAATGTGCGAGCGCGGCGATGAAAGCGTCGCCCGCGCCAATCGTGTCCTTCACTCGAACCTGCACCCCGCCGTGATCGCTGACCGCCTCTCCGGTCACTAAGAGACTTCCCCGCTCGCCGCGCGTGATCGCGACGAGTTCGAGTCCGAACTGATCGAGCAGCCGCCGTGCCGTCCTTTCTTCCGTGTCCGCTTTGAACCCGAGCATCCCGGCGAGGGTCAGGAGTTCCGGTTGGTTCAGCTTGACGATGGTTGCCAGCCCGAGCGAACGCTCCAACATTTCGACGTTAAAAAAACTGTGCCTGAGATTGACATCGAAAATACGCAAGGCGGCGGGGCGGGTCGCTTCGAGGAATTGAATCATCGTCCGGCGTGCCGTCTCGACGCGCTGGCCGAGCGTGCCAAAGCAGATCACGTCGGCCTTGCGCGCGAGTGCGGCCCAGCGATCCGTCCATTCGAGGTAGTCCCACGCCGAGTTTTCGTTCAACGCAAAATTCGCCTCGCCTCGCTCGTCGAGTTGCACGCGCACAGTGCCCGTCGGGTGCGTGCCGTCAACCTGTAGATACTCCGTCGAGACGCCGAGGGCGGCCAGTCGTTCGCGCGCCTCCGCGCCCAGATCGTCTGCGCCGGTCCGGCTGGCGACTACCGACTCGTTACCCAGCAGACGCGACATGCAGGCGAAATTGGTGGGCGCGCCGCCGAGTTGTCTGCCGCCGGGTAAGAAGTCCCAGATCAACTCGCCGAGTCCGACCGTGATTGGCGAAGGGCGTCGATGTAACTCTCGATCCTGCGTCTTCATTGTGAGCCGGAAGTGGTCAAATCCGCTTCGCCTCCTTCGTGGGCTTTGAGTCCCGCCTCGCACCTCTGTGCGGGCGAAGCGGAGATGAGTTTGAAGAGGTCTGCGTCGTCGGACAAGTCCGTCACGCCCGTCACCCCGGCGAGCGCGGCGATGTAGGCGCGCCGCATTCCGAGTCTATGCAGATATTGCTCCGCCGCCCACATGGCATTGAGATCATTTGAATAGTCCGGAATCTCAAAACGCTGCGGGCCTTTCCCGGTCTGCACGAAGCCGTAGAACTTCAACGCGCCGCTCTCTCTGGAAGGTTCGATCCCCGTCCAGCCCATCACGCGCTCGGCGAATCGTATGTGCAGGAGGTCTTTGTAGTGCTCCATATCTTTGCTTTATCCTTGTGCTTCAAACGGCGGCTCGACGTTGCGCCGGAGATAATATCTTATGCAGCCGCTTCCCATTGATTCGCTCCTGCCGGAGATCGTCCGATCTTTACGTGAGACGCCCCGGCTCGTGGTCGAAGCCCCGCCCGGCGCGGGCAAGACGACGCGCATCCCCCCCACGCTACTCGAATCCGGTCTTGCCGCTCAAGGCGAGATATTGATCCTTGAGCCGCGCCGCATCGCCGCACGGCTGGCGGCGCGACAGGTGGCGGGCGAGCGCGGCGAGAGTCTCGGCGAATCGGTCGGCTACGAAGTGCGTTTCGAGAAAGCGAGCGGGGCGCGGACGCGTCTGAAGTACATCACCGAGGGCATCCTGATGCGCCGCCTGCTGTCCGACCCGCAACTCGGGCAGGTGAGCATCGTCATCCTCGATGAATTTCACGAACGCCATCTGGAGGCCGACATCGCGCTCGCCTTGTTGAAGCGTTTACAGCGACAGTCGCGCCCGGACCTGCGCATCGTCGCCATGTCCGCCACACTGAACGCCGAACCTATCGCGCGCTTCCTCGGCGACTGTCGCGTCCTTCGCTCCGAAGGGCGTCGCTTCGAGGTCGGGATCGAGCACCTGAACAGACCCGACGACAGGCCGCTTGCCGCACAGGTTCAGACCGCGCTGCGCCGCCTGCTCGAAGAAGGCTTGGACGGCGACGTGCTGGTGTTTCTACCGGGCGCGTCGGAAATCAGGCGCGCGTTGGAAGCTTGCGCGCCTCTCGCCACGGAGTTTGAACTGCTCGTGCTGCCGCTCCACGGCGAGTTGTCTCTGGCCGAACAGGATCGCGCGGTGCGTCCCGCCGAACGCCGCAAGATAATCTTATCCACGAACGTGGCCGAAAGTTCGGTGACGATTGAAGGCGTGTCGGCGGTCGTCGATTCGGGGTTGGCGCGCGTGGCGCAACACTCTCCGTGGTCGGGGCTGCCGACTTTTAGCGTAGCGCGCATCAGCCGCGCTTCCGCCGTGCAGCGCGCGGGGAGAGCAGGCCGGATGCGCACGGGACGCGCGCTCCGTCTCTACACCGCGCAGGATTTTGCCGCGCGTGCGGAATACGATGTGCCGGAAATTTTTCGCGCCGATCTCGCCGCGGCGTCGCTTGAGTTACACGCGACGGGCATCACAGACCTCGACGGGTTCGACTGGTTTGAAACGCCGCCCGCACACGCGCTCGCACAGGCCGAGTCTCTATTGAAAAGTTTGGGCGCGCTGGACGACGGGCGCAAAGTGACGGCGGACGGCAGGCGCATGCTCCGTCTGCCGCTTCATCCGAGACTCTCGCGCGTGATTATCGAGGCCGCGTCGAGAGGCGTCGGGCGTGCGGCCTGCGCCGTCGCCGCGCTTCTCAGCGAGCGTGACATACGCGCCCGCCAACTGTTGTCGAGATCATCCGAAGTCGAAACGAGGGCGCGTCCCGAAGTTCACGGCAAATCCGATCTGCTCGGTCTGCTCGACCTGTTCAACGAAGCCGCTGAAAAGGGCTTCGCCCCTGAGAGCCTGCGCCGGTTGAATCTCAACCCGAAGGCCGTCCAAAACGTCGAGCGCGTCCGGCGACAATTAGAGCGACTTCTGGGAACCGAAAGCGGCAAGCGAAACCCGCGCGCCGATCAAGAGACGGAACTGCTCATCTCGATCCTCGCCGGTTATCCGGACCGGGTCGCGCGCCGTCGTAAGTTGTCGGATAAAATATCCGGCGACAATCTCGAACTCTCTCTGGCCGGTGGTGGTTCGGCGACGCTCTCGCCCGAAAGCCTCGTGCGCGCGGAAGAATTTCTCGTCGCCGTGGATGCCGAGGAGCGACGCGGCAAGGGCGCGATGCGCGGGAGTTCGACGCTGGTGCGCCTCGCCAGCGCCATCGAACCTGAATGGCTGCTCGACCTGTTCGCCGGGAGGATTCGCGAGACGAGCCACGTCGAATGGAACGCACAGGCGGAACGCGTCGAAACCGTGACCCGTCTCGTCTATGAAGACCTCACGCTCGACGAGAGCCGGAAAAGCGTGGCCGGTGGCGAAGCGGTCACGCGCGTGTTGGCCGAAGCGGCGCTCGCCGCCGGGTTTGAAGAGTTGATTGATCGTGAGACGGTGAGTCGCTTCCTGGCGCGGGTTGAAGCGACGCGGCAGGCGTGTCCCGAACTCGATCTGCCGAGTCTCGACGAAGAGGACGTGCGCGCGGGCGTGGCGGCTCTCTGTGAAGGCCGGAACAGTTTTGCGGAACTGAGGGAAGCCGTGCGTGCCGGAGGCTTGCTGCAAGTCCTGCGTGCGAGATTAACCCCGGAGCAGGCGCGCGCGTTGGCGAAGATGGCTCCCGAGCGCGTGGCTTTAGCGCATGGGAGGATGGTGCGCGTCAACTATGAAAGACTCAAATCGCCGTGGGTCGCGTCGCGGCTGCAAGACTTTTTCGGAATGAAAGAAGCCCCTCGCATCGCGGGCGGGCGCGTGCCGCTGGTGCTGCACCTGCTTGCGCCGAACGGGCGCGCGGTTCAGGTCACTACGGATTTGGACGGATTCTGGGTGCGCCATTACGCGCAGATACGGCGTGAACTCGGACGGCGCTACCCGCGTCACGCGTGGCCTGAAAATCCTCTCGCCCCTCACAAGGCTTGACCGTCGCGGCTCACCGGGAAGGATTGCCGCCGCGCGCGTTGAATGCCGTTTATTCTTGCGTTAAGGTGAGACGAGCTTGACGCCAAAACTACGAGGCAGGTGAAGAATGGAAACACAAGGGGGAAGTGTCGTTGACGTAAACAGTCCGACACTCGTGATGTCTACGCGTCGCCGCTGGGCTGTGACGGCGGGCGTTATGACGGGGATGTTTCTCGCCGCGCTGGAAGCGACCGTCATCGGAACCGCGATGCCGACCGTGATCGCCGCGCTCGGCGGGTTGAATCATTACAGTTGGGTCTTCTCGGCTTATTTGATCACTTCGACGGTGACGGTTCCCGTCTGGGGCAAACTCTCGGACCTGTACGGGCGTCGCCTGTTTTATCAAATCGGCATCGCCCTCTTCCTGCTCGGCTCAGTCCTTTCGGGGATGTCCGCCTCGATGACGCAGTTGATCGTCTTTCGCGCGATTCAAGGCTTGGGCGCGGGCGCGCTCGTGCCGCTCGGCATGACGATCATCGGCGACATCTTTACGGTCGCGGAACGCGCGCGGATGCAAGCCTACTTTAGCGGCGTGTGGGGATTTTCGAGCGTCATCGGTCCCGTCCTCGGCGGGTTAATCACGGATCAATGGTCTTGGCGGTGGGTGTTCTACATCAATCTGCCGGTCGGGCTGGCGGCGGCCTTGATCATCGGACTCGCGCTGAAAGAGCCGGTGCGAACCGAGCGTCCCTCGATAGACTACGCGGGAGCCGCGCTGTTGATGGCCGCCATCACGATGCTGATGCTCGCGCTCGTGGAGGGCGGCGCGAGTCTCTCGACGCTGTTGGCCGCACGCAATCTCGCGCTCTTCGCGGGGGCTGCGCTGCTCTTCTCAGGCTTTGTGTGGGTTGAACGTCGCGCGCCCGATCCGCTCATCCCGTTCCAACTGTTTCGCAACCGCGTGGTGACGGTTTCGGTCCTCGCGGGATTCCTCGCGGGCGTCGGGATGTTCGGCGCGATCTCCTTCGTTCCGCTTTTTGCGCAGGGCGCTTTGGGAGCGACGGCGACGCAAGCCGGGTCGCTGCTAACGCCGCTGTTGATGAGTTGGGTGGTGACATCGATCATCGGCGGGCGGCTGCTGCTCAGAGTCGGCTTTCGCCCGACGTGTATCGCGGGCTTCGCCTTGATGACCTTCGGGTTCGTTCTTCTTTCCGTCTACCAGAGAGAGACGGCGCGGCTCTGGCTCTATCTGGATTTGATCCTCATCGGCGCGGGACTCGGCCTGACGATGCTGACGCTGATCATCGCGGTGCAACAGTCCGTCGCGCGTTCCCAACTCGGGATCGCAACTTCGCTCAACCAGTTTTCCCGTTCTATCGGCGGCGCGGTCGGAGTGGCCGTGATGGGCGCGGTGCTGTCGGCAGGTTTGGCCGCACGGCTCGACGAAGTCGCGCGCAACGGAAGCGGCGTGCTCACGCTCGAACGCGCGGCGGAGTTGGCCGCGAATCCCAACGCGCTGATCGACCCGCAGGCGCAAGCCGCTCTGCCTCCGGGCGCGCTCGACGCGCTGCGGGGAGCGATGGCTGCGGCCATTCATAACGTCTTCTGGGTTGGAACCGTGCTGGCCGCGCTCGCGCTTCTGGTTTCGCTCTATTTGCCGCGCGCGGACGACGACACGACCGTGCAGCCGACCGAAGCCGAGTGTTGCGCTGAAACCGGCGAGCGGCTGGTGATGGCGGAGTTCACCACCATCGATCCCGAACACGAGCCGGTCGCGTCGCGCGGCGATTAGCCGTGACGATTAGCGTTGAGAAGAAGTTTGAAAAGTCCCGACAGGGACGATTGAGAATAGTCCGACGATTGATCGTCGGGGTCGCGACGTGTCTTTAACAAAGAGTCCCGGGGGGGCGCTTTAATGTTAAGA
>Ga0307513_10003816_pt1 | contig 20320 bp, 24 predicted proteins | sample 15_EM_MG_FD_202174 | JGI IMG/M metagenome (GOLD analysis project Ga0307513, IMG submission 202174) | Populus trichocarpa ectomycorrhiza microbial communities from riparian zone in the Pacific Northwest, United States - 15_EM | ecosystem: Host-associated > Plants > Roots > Unclassified | place...
CCTGACAGGTGTCAAGGTCCCCTTCGAGAACAATCAACCCGGCTAGCAGTGCATAGTTGATGGCTAGCACGGTTAGTGTGTCGTAGTACCGGTTAGCGTCGCCTAGTCGCAGAGGTTTTTCCTGATGACATTGATGAGTACGTGGGATCGTGGTCTCTCCCTGACATATGGAATCGACCGCTGCCAACTCTATCGCAGTGTCTTACCGCCCAACGTTTTCACAACGGGTACGCGGTGCACTGACTATGGTAGACTTGTTGATGGAACTGGTCCTAGACGTACGGCTGCAATTCGACGGCCAGCAAATCGCCAGGTTTCTGACATGTCCGTCACAGATGCGACAAAACTATATTTCTCTCCCTGCTCACGTACACGGTGTTCACGGTTTTTGCTCAAGTGGTCCTAACCCTGAGGTCTGTTATTTCTGCCATGGAGTAGCTTCGTGCTGATCATGGCTGAATAACACAGGATCTACGCTATTACACTGAAGAACCGTATAATCACCGCATGCTGTTGTGTGATAACAGTAGCGCAGTTCACTTTTGGCGTGTACATAACAACTGTTCTGGTAACCGTGGGTGGAGGTGAGCTTTCAACCAGGTGAAGCTTGCAATCGTTTCTACTTTGATACTTCAGCTCGACAGGTGCCGCCGATCCCACTTGATGCCTATCAGGTATGCCGCACTGTCGCGGCGGATGAGTCTACGCCCATGCTTATGGCGGTCGGATTTGCCTCGTTAGCTTTGGCATATGGTGAGAAGTCCTTCCTGTCCTTCGTCTGGCGGACACCCACCCCGATCATCCCCAGACGTTCTCATCTTCTCAACCATCGTGTATACTGCGTGGCAGTCGAACCTGCGCCAGTTTCGGATACCCAGTCTGCTCAGGACCATAGTACGGGATGCGACACACTATTTCCTAGTCATATTCACTTCGCAGCTCTTGCTCGTGTTCATCACGATACTTGGAAGGGTAAGGATATTGTCATATCTCTCCGTCCTCTCTTTCTCGCTTGCTGATGCCCTTGTAGCCTTCAATCTGATTCGTCCCCGCCCAGTAAGTAACGCTAGGATTCATCACCTTCATTTGTTCACCACGTCCTTCTCCATGGAACAGTGGAAATTACGTGTGCGTCCAAATGCCTCCTTACTTCTGAACCTATCGGGCCTGAACTGGGTGTCAGGTACCTTCCGGTGATGATTGGGCGGTTGATGCTTTCGCTCAGGAAGGCCGCTTCTTTGCAGGGAGACGCGTGGAGCTTCGGGGTGCCGACCACTAACATAGGCATGAGATTTGCCGAACGCCGCGGGCCTGTTACCACGGGAGACGGGGTACATTTCGACACCTTTTCGGGCGAGCGCGAAGGAGCTGAAAGCCGGGCGTGACGATGTAAAGAACGGTACTAGGAACTCTTCGTAGACAGTGATTGACCGCTCTCCGCGGAAACGATCTTTCGGAATTCAAGTTTCGTAATCTTCTCCACGAAGCACCGGAGTTTGTTCCCGTACAGTAGGGTGATGTTCCCCGAGGTGATGCTATTCCCCCAATTCACCAACACCGCACCGTTCGGTCGAGACGGACGGCCGGGAGACTCGAGGTGAGCTTGAAGGTTTACATTTGAGGACGCCCCAACGTAACACCAGGCCAGGTTCCTAGGCATACGATTGTCTACTAACTGACCTCTTTACGCCGGTTTCGAAAATGGATGAAGGCACGCATGCTCTCCATTTCTCTGGTCGCCAAATGTGTGGGAGGGAGCCTCGAGGGAACATCGGTGCCAACGGTCACTAACCTCTTGCCATTTTTCAATCAAGATTTCAGGTCCCCACACGCGAGACGGGCTTGGGAGCGCCAAAGGTCTTGGTGTTTCGTAACGTTTTTGTTGCCGCTCCCTCGTGTGTGGGGAACGGGGGGCGTGGGTGGATGAGTGGCGAGGGTAGGGGTGTGTAGGAAATACGGCATGACCGCAAAACACACATCCGGTAGCGGTCGCGGCGGGTATTCAATATTCAATGAGTAGGGTGAGAGCCACTCGCGACTCTAAGACCTGGGGAGAATCTTCATCTTCCTCTTCAAAGCAAGGAGGTTCATCGTCGGGGTCGCTGTCGGACAGGCAACCGTAGTCGGTAGTGTAGGGACGGGAGTCGGAGGGGAATCATCCGTCGATGACCGAAGTGGAAAATGGAGGCGCGGAAGCTTGACATGTGCCACCTTGCTGGGTTTGTGGCGGGAGTTGGGCACGAAAGGCGTGAATTCGTTCTGCGTGTAAGTTCTGCGTGGACCATGGGGTCATCCCTGTCCTGTTGGAAGTTGCTTCTCCCGCAGTGCACATCCTTGCTCGGGTCTTCTTTCAGATGCGGATGAAGATTCCGTTCAAGTTGATCGACGCGAAAGATTTTCGGAGATTTACGACTGTATCGTCCACTTCAACAAATTTTCAACCTTCACTTCGATGCCCAAGTGTGTCATATCGCCGGGGTCTCGCAGTCCGCCTGCCTCTCTTTCCGCTCTTCGTATACAGGTACGTGGCAGCGACGTCGTTGTGAGACGGCGAACTCATTAGCACTCGTCTCCCAGACCCGTCTCAAACGCGCCTTTTCAAGGACCTCACGTCTAGAGATCACAGCATCGGCATTCTCCCGAGGCTTACTCCCACACATCGGACAACTAGAGAAACAAAGAACACCCGTGCCTCCACCCATCTCGGGGCCCGACGCAGAGAGGTTGGCCAGGAGGCGATCACGACGACCGAGGATGGAGAGAATGGTTGGGACGCGTGGGAAGACTCCTCAGACAACTCCGAGGCACCAGCCATGAATCGTGGTCTTTCGTGATCCCTGGAAAGAGGCTGCTGCGTCTGCAGCAGGAGTCAAGATGGTGGACTTGTTGACTGCAGAGTTCAACCCCGCCACGCCAAAATCTCGCGGTTCTGAATCGCTTGCCGTTTCCTCCTTGAAGCTCCCATCCGCTTCCCACTGGACGAGGTTAACGCGTATCATTGCGCCGTTCCGCAAGCACTATCCGTCTTCATCGCCCCCCTCGATCCCTCCTGCAGATTTTCCAGAATCCCTACACCGCCGGTGTCGTTTTAGGATACAGCAAGTGGTCTTACATGTATACATATTCACATAGCCATTTCACATAAATCTCCCTTGGCACACCTTCGTTTTGCAACTGTCGGTACGCGTTACCCGTACGGCCTGACACAATTGGCACCGCATGAATACTGTACCCGCACGACCACTCCGGCAGAGTAGTCGCCCCTTATACCACTCCCAGATGGATACGGCTGAGGGCAATACAAGCCGTCAAAAAGGACTTGTAACTGCGCGAACCCACTACATCGGGCGCACTTTAGCCATGCTAATTGGCCAGAAGCGCTCGGAGAAGGAATAGAAGTAGGAGTGTGCGGGGTAGAAGGCGGGGTAACACGGGGGGTGGACGTCGATGGCTGGGGGGAGTAAGGACGGTGGTTCTATCTTCTCAGTATCTTCTGTCCCAGTGACGGCGTTGAATCGATCGTATAAGCGCGTCAGCCAAATACATCCGCTGGAATTTTGATACTATCCACCCGCGTAAGCTCTCAAGCTCAAGTTCTGTCCGAGTTCTGCCCCTCTCTTCGGCGGTGCCTCATGGGGTAGAAAAATTTTCCCAGTCCGGCGCGGTATGTGAGAAAAAAGCAATGTGGTCACTAGCGCGTCGCGGCGTCGCGGATTTCGGATCTCCGAACACCGATTCGTTGTTTGCATTTGTTTTGTTCTGTGGACTTTTTTCGGGTTTTCATCCGTTCAATCGCTCCTCAATCCTGTTCATCGTATTGAGGGGTAAGTACGTCTCTACGCCTATGCTGTGTGTAATCGCTTATGCTTTATGTAGTACAACCGAATCTGACTGTATTCAGATTCCACCACTGGTCAGTACTGTTCAGAGACGGAGGTCGATTCTCAGCACTGAAGTACTGCCACCCGCAATGTTTCAATCGAGCTGTCAGGTCATCGACAAGACGCGTGCGAAATGGGTCTGGGAGATGAGTGTCGATGAGTTTGCCGCCCCGCCATAGTGTCCTTGTCACGTACTTGTGTGTAAAGAACGGAGTAGAGGCAGGCGAATTACGAGGACCCTACGACATGGCAAAGACACCGGCACGGATCAGATGCGTGAGAAGATTCTTTCCCCCGTTGCATCTGTCCGACATCGCAAGGCATACAGCGGGTTCGTCGTCGCCATCCTCCTGCTGTAGAATGGGGGAGCAGCCATGGATCTGTTTAGTTGGGATGTGGGCCGGCGAACTTGAAGCGGATCCGGTATTTAGCTACACTTTTAGGTAATGGGGGAATCTGCCCTCGAACCACGACGAAAATGAACCCGCCACAGTTTTTCCTGGACGCGCTGACCGATTCCATCACTTCCGGGACCTTCATCGACACCAAAACATACGTCTTCTCTCGTCGGCAACGTTCTGGACGCGTCGGCTCTCCGAGAGCGTTGTATTGCAACAGTCGTGTTCTGAACACCGTTCCCCACCTTTCAGCTTGTGGGTACCATAAATTCATACGACGTTGCGCATCTGACCGTATGGCCCAGAAGTATTCTCAGATGGTGTTTCGGAAGGACGAGCAAAGGATATCAACGGAGGATTCCCGTCCGACTCCCACCCCTACACCGATGACTACGACTATCTGTCCGACAGTGACCTCGAGGATGAGTCCTCTTATTCTGAGGAGGAAGATGAAGAGCCTCCCGAAGGTGATGCCCCCGAAGTGCTGAGCAGTCCGCGGGACCCAGAGTCGCAGATGTCTCCCGCCCCACCTACGGAAGATCTGTCACGACCACCACCGGATGTACGTGAGGTTCAAATTGACGACAAGTGAGCCCCAATGTCCATCAAACCGTTCAATATTTCTGGCTAACTCGTATCACAGACCCAACAATCATCTGACGAGGATGGGAAAGGTTGCCATCATCCGCGATGTAGGAGCGGTAACGTGCGTCAAGTCTGCCGTTAACCGGTTATCACCCCTTACTGGTCTCCCGTAGCTTTGAGGCTATGCTATATTTCTTATACATCGGGGAGATCAAATTTTCCCCTCGCGAGCCCTAAACAGAAACCCGTTTTCTCAGATACTACCGTTAGACGGCCCGGGTTGAGTTGCGCCCGGTGCCACAATGCTGCGCCAGTCCATGACCTTCATGACGGTCTGTATTGTCCTCGGTGCCCTGACACAGGTAGGAATGGAAGAGGTGAATGGGTGCGGCCATTCATGCGATGCATGGGCTGCAACCATCTGAGGGAGATGCGCATCGGTAGTTGCACCAAAGCCAACTGTGGCGAAATATTTCCGTAGAGGTAAACACGTGTAAAAACATTACTTCCCCCAAGCCACAAAGTTGTATCTAGCGTTGGGTGTTGAACGTTGAACGTTCAATACTGGTCAGAGACAGAGGTCTGTTTTCAGCGCTTTCAGCACTGGTCGGGGGCGATGTTGCTCAGCGTTTATCTAGATGACGGTTCTCGCGTCCGCGTCAACGTTCAACATTTCAACGAAACCTCACATGTTCATTCAATGCAATTACTCCCAACGTACGTTGAAGGGAACCACCCCCCCACAACCGAGGGCCTATTCAGATGGGACGAGCTGATCGGGAAGATCCTTGGTCTCGCCGAGGACCCCACCCCAATCGCCCTCCCCAGTGCCGGGGGTCGGGAAGACGTCCATTGCTCCAGCCATCCTCCACCACAGCTCGGCGCTCCAGCAATGACCATCGGTTAACTTATTACATACTATCTCTAGGTGTCAGCTTTTCATGGATCACGACGTTATCGCTTCTAAAAGTACATACTTTTCTCTCCTTTCCATCCAACACATTCGCGAGAGCATCTCTTAAAAGTCCACCCTGTGCTGTGGCATGAGGTCTCTGATTCACACCCCCCATGTCTCCCGACGAATTGAAGGAGATCATCGACGCCGGTCACGATTTGTGAGTCCCCTCCCTTTTCATCCGCATTAAAATAGCTCACCCTTCCCGACCTTTCGGTTCCTAAATTCTCAGGACCGCAATGAAGGTGAGCGTCGATGTTTATCGTCTTTGCAACCCGGAGGAGGGGGCTGAGTAGATCGCAATCAGTACTACAAGTTGGCATGCCTCGTCATCTTATTCTACGACTACCTATTAACCCTGGAGGATGAGGTAGGCTATCCCATCGACATCCATCTTGAATGGGCTTATCATCCCCATTAAAGGTCAAATTTGTTTGGTGCGGGAGGAGATCGTGGGGTATGGAGAGAATGTCACCCGTTATTCGAAATTTGTTGACGATGAAGTAGTCTCTGCACTCTTTCTTGCCGTATGTCCCCCTTTGCGGAAAATTCTTCCTTTCTGACGGAGCGTGTAGAATAGGTATCTTCCCATGGGCTACGAGTTTTGGTCGTTGATGGGTATGTGGGATCGTGGTCTCTCCCTGACATATGAGATCGACCGTCGCCAACTCTATCGTAGTGAATTATCGCCCAACATTTTCACAACGGGTAAGCGATGCACTGACTATGGTAGACTCGTTGACGGAACTGGTCCTAGATGTACGACCGCAATTCAACAACCATCAAACCGCCAAGCTTCTGACATGTCCGTCACAGATGCGACAAAACTATATTTCTCTCCCTGCTCACGTACACGGGGGTCACGGTTTTCGCTCAAGTGGTCCTAACCCTGAGGTCCGTTATTTCTGGCATGCAGTAGCTTTGTGCTGATCGTGGCTGAATATCACAGGATCTACGCTATTACATTGAAGAACCGTATAATCACCGCATGCTGTTGTGTAATAACGGTATTGCAGTTTATCTTTGGCATATACTTGATAACTATTACTGCAATGGGTGGAGGTGAGCTCTCGACCAGATGAAGCTTGGAATTTGTATCTACTTTGATACTTCAGCTCGACAGATGCTGCGGATCCCACTTGACGCCTATCAGGTATGCGCCGTCGCGGCGGGTGAGTCTGCGCCCATGTTTCTGACGGTCGGATTCGCCTCGTTATCGTTGGCATATGGTAAGAAACCCTTCCTGCCTTCGTCTGGCAGGCACTCACCCTGATTCATCCCCAGATGTTCTCATCTTCTCAACCATCGTGTATATTGCGTTACGGTCGAACCTGTACCAGTTCCGGATACCCAGTCTACTCAGGACCATAGTACAAGATGCAACGCACTATTTCCTGGTCATATTCACCTCGCAGCTCTTGCTCGTGTTGACCTTGACACTTACAAGGGTAAGGATATTATCGTATCTCCACGTCCTCTCTTTCTTGCTTACTGAGGCCCTTATAGCCTTCAATCCGACTCATCCCCGGCCTGTGAGTAATACTAGGATTCATCTCTTTCGTCTGTTCACCACTTCCTTCTCCATGGAACAGCGGAATCTGCGTGTACGTCTAAGTGCCTCCTTGCTTCTGAACCTATTGGGCCTGAACTGGGTGTCAGGTACCTTCCGGTGATGATCGGACGGTTGATGCTTTCGCTCAGGAAGGCCGCTTCTTCGCAAGGAGATGCGTGGAGCTTCGGGGAGCCGTCCACTAACATAGGGATGAGATTTGCCGAACGCCGCAGGCCTGTTACCATGGGAGACGGGGTACATCTGGATACCTTCTCGGGCGAGCGCGAAGGAACTCAAAGCCGGGCGTGACGATGTAATGAACGGTACTAGTGTAAGCCATGCGGCTATCAGCCACGTGGGAAAACATATACAGTATTTAATATCGACTAGCGTAGCGTAGTCGTCAGCTTTTTTTCTTCTTTCACGATAACTCAGCAATTCATATTGGATTCTGGTTTATCCCGAGGGATCTAAGCTCACGCCGTGTTACCACGGCTTACAACTAGGAACTTATCATAGACAACGATTGACCGTTCTCTTTCGAAATTCAAGTTTCGTAATCTTCTCCACGAAGCACCGGAGTTTGTTCCCGTACAGCAGGGTGATGTTCCCCGAGGTGGTGCTATTCCCCCAATTTGGAAACACCGCACCGTTCGGTCGAGCCGGATGGCCGGGAGACTCGAGGTGAGTTTGAGGGTTCACAATCGAGGGCACCCCAACGTACACCAGGTCAGATTCCTAAGTATACAATACAACCGTTCGCTAGTCAATCTCTCTGCGTTGGGTTCGAAAATGGATGAACGCACGCATGCTCTCCATTTCGCTGGCAGTCGCATGTGTGGGAGGAAGCCTCGAGGGAACATCAGTGCCGACGATCGCTGACCCCGTGCCAGTCATTCAACCAAGATTTTAGGTCCCTGCACTCGAGACGGGCCTGGAAGTCCCAATGAACTTGGTGTTTCGCAACATTTTTATCACCGCTTCCTCGTGTGTGGGGAACGGGGGCGTGGGTGGATGAGTAGCGAGGGTATGGGTGTGTATGAAATACGGCATAGCTACAAAGCTCGCGTCTGGTGGAGGTCGTGGCGGGTATTCAAAGGATGTGGTGAGAAGCACTCGCAACTCTGAGACCTGGGGACGCCGCGGTAATTCGTGGTCAACTTCAGGGGAATCTTCCTCTTCCTCTTCAAAGCAAGAAGGTTCATCGTCGGGGTCGCTGTCGGATAGGCAGCCGTAGTCGTCGGTGTAAGGACGGGAGTCGGAGGGGAATCATCCATCGATGACCCTCGTTTGTCCTTCCGAAGATGCGTCCGAGAGCACTTCGCCGTCGCGCGATGGGGTGCGTAGCGTAGCTAGTACCCACACGTCGAAAGTAACAAGTGGCGTTCAGAACGCGGCCGTTATAGTATGACATCCTTGGAATCCCAAGACGTTTGTAAGCCACCCCACGAGAGGGGGCACAGATTTTAGTGTTGACGAGGGTCCCGGGTCCATCCTCCCAATGATTGAAGGGCAGACTCCGCACTACTCAAGCGTGGCTAAAGAGCATGTACTTGCTTGTCGGGGGTTTGGTAGGCTAGGCATTTCGTCAGGCTACTCCAATCGTGGTCGTTCAGTGTAGTAATGTCTTTCAGATATGGAGACCGAAGTGGAGGGAGGGGCTTTCGTCTGCACGCGGCCAATCTTGGTTTGGCCATCAGGACATTTTGAACGATTCTACGTTATAGGGATGCAATGTTTCAAATTTCAGTTTTAGGCGTCATAAAAAACAGTTCTTTTGGGGTTTTCGTGCGTGCGTGAGTGTTCGAATTCAAGTATCGGAATATACAACACGTTCTCGGGGAACGAGTGCGAAAAGATCAATTATTCTGGTAGGACTAGAGGAGAAGTAGAGATTGAGGTCGAAACAGCAGAGGTTCGAGGAGGAAGCAATAGTCCAAACATCAATACACGACCCTGCCAGCCGGACGATGAACGACGCTTTTGTAATGAATACAAAGTGAGGGTCGATTCGTTCGAACGTGTTTCTGATGAAAGGGAAGACACCGCAGAAAATGTTCCTCCTCTCACAACTCCCTAGCCCGGTGCGGTATGTCGTGATTGTTGGAAAACGGCAAGTGCATTGCGCAAGTTTCAGAACATCCTAAGTCCGATGATCCGGTGTTGGCATTTGTTTTGTCATGTGGACTTCATTTTCCGTCCGTTGTCGCTCCTCGGTCCTGGTCGCCATACTCAATACGTTTGCCTCTATGTTTACACCTCATGAAGCCCAAGATGAATATGACAGCATCCAGTTTCCATTACCGGTCAGGACGGAGGCCGGTTTTCGGCGCTTTCGGCACTGGTTGAGGCCGGTCACGTTGCTCGGCGTTTATCTGGATGATGGTTCTCGCGTCAACGCCCAACGGTTCAACGAAAACCCCACACATTCGTCCAATGCAATCACTCCCAACGTACATTGAAGGGAACTGCCTCCCCACGACCGAGGGCCTATTCGGACGGGACGAACAGATCGAGAAGATCCTTGGTCTCGCCGAGGACCCCACTCCAATCGTCCTCGCCGGTGCCTGGGGGTCAGGAAGACGTCCATTGCTCCGGCCATCCTCCACCACAGCTAGGCGCTCCGACAATGGCCATTGGTTAATCCGTTGTGATCAGTTCCCCGCGTCACGCACTCTCTTCCTTACCATACTCTCCAAGGTCGTCGGTGCAAAGGTTGATATTTGAAAACCCGAGGACTTGTCCCTTGGCAAGCCCAGCGTATAGGTGCGGTGACCTCGGACGATTGCATCAGGAAAATGCCTGACAATTGTTTGTCTGACGTGGAGCCCTATTACATGCTATTGATTCTAGATGTCAGCTTTTCAGGGATGTTACCGCTTCTAATAGTACATACTTTTCTCTCCTTTCCCTTCAGCGCATTTACGAGAGCATCTCTTAAAAGACCGCCCTGAGCTGTGGCATGAGGTCTCTCATTCACGCTCCCCATGTCTCCCGACGAATTGAAGGAGATCATCGACACCGGTCACGATTTGTGAGCCTCCTCCCTTTCATCCGCTTCAAAATAACTCACCCTTCCTGACCTTTCGATTCCTAAATCCTCAGGACCGCAGTGAAGGCGAGTATCGATTTTTATCGTTTCTGCGGCCAGGAGGAGGGGACTGAGTAGATCGCAACCAGTACTACAAGTTGGCATGTATCGCCGTCTTATTCTACGACTACTTGCTGACCCTGGAGGATGAGGTAGGCTACCCCATTGACATCCATCCTGAATAGGCTTATCATCCCCGTGAAAGATCAAATTCGTTTGGCGTGGGAGGAGATCGTGGGGTACGGAGAGAACATCACTCGCCATATGACATTTGTTGACGATAAAGTAGTCTCTGCGCTTTTTGTCGCCGTGCGTCTCCCTTTGCAGAAAACTCTTCCTTTCTGACGGAGCGGTGTAGAATAGGTATCTGCCCATGGGCTTCGAGTTCTGGACATTGATGAGTACGTGGGATCGTGGTCTCTCCCTGACATATGGGAACGACCGTCGCCAACTCTATCGTAGTGTCTTACCGCCCAACGTTTTCACAACGGGTAAGCGATGCACTGAGTATGGTAGAGTTGTTGATGGAACTGGTCCTAGACGTACGGCTGCAATTCGACGGCCAGCAAATCGCCAGGTTTCTGACATGTCCGTCACAGATGCGACAAAACTATATTTCTCTCCCTGCTCACGTACACGGCGTTCACAATTTTTGCCCAAGTGGTCCTAACCCTGAGGTCCGTTGTTTCTGGCATGGAGTAGCTTTGTGCTGATCGTGACTGAATAACACAGGATCTACGCTATTACATCGAAGAACCGCATAATCATCGCATGCTGTTGTGTAATAACGGTATTACAGCTTGGTCTTGGCGTGTACTCGACAGCCGCTATGGTAACGGGTGGAGGTGAGCTTTTTACCAGGTGAAACTTGCAATTTGTATCTACGTTGATACTTCAGCTCAACAGATGCCGCAGATCCCACTTGATGCCTATCGGGTATGCGCTGTCGCGGCGGGTGGGCCTGCGCCCATGCTTATGGCGGTCGGGTTTGCCTCGTTATCCTTGGCATATGGTAAGCAAACCTTCCTGCCATTCGTCTTGCGGGCACCCAACCCGATCATCCACAGACATTCTCATCTTCTCCACCATCGCGTATACTGCGTGGCAGTCGAACCTGTCCCAGTTTCGGATACCCAGTCTGCTCAGGACCATATTACGGGATGCGACACACTATTTACTGGTCATCTTCACTTCGCAGCTCTTGCTCATGCTTATCTCAATACTTGGAAGGGTAAGGATATTGTTATATCTCCACGTCCTCTCTTTTTCGCTTGCTGAGGTCCTTACAGCCTTCAATCCGACTCATCCCCGGCCTGTAAGTAATACTAGGATCTATCTTCTTCATTTGTTCACCATGTCCTTCTCCGCGGAACAGTGGGATTCACGTGTACGTCTAAACGCCGCCTTACTTCTGAACCTATCGGGCTTGAACTGCGTATTAGGTACCTTCCGGTGATGATCGGACGGTTGATGCTTTCGCTCAGGAAGGCCGCTTCTTTGCAGGGAGATACGTGGAGCTTCGGGGTGCCGTCTACTAACATAGGCATGAGATTTGCCGATCGCCGCGGGCCTGTTACCACGGGAGACGGGGTACATTTCGACGCCTTTTCGGGCGAGCGTGAAGGAGCTCAAAGCCTGGAGTGACGATGTGATGAACGATACTAGAAACTTTTTATAGACAATGATTGACCGCTCTCTGCGGAAACGATCTTTCGAAATTCAAGTTTCGTAATCTTCTCCACGAAGCACCGGAGTTTGTTCCAGCACGATAGGGTGATATTCCCCAAGGCGGTGTTATTCCCCCAATTCACAAACGCCGCACCGTTTGGTCGAGACGGATGGCCGGGAGACTCGAGGTGGGCCCTTTGAGGGTTCGCGATCGAGGACGCCCCAACGTAACACCAGGTCAGGTCCCTAGCCATACGATTGTCCACGAACCAACCTCTCTACGCCGATTTCGAGAATGGATGAGGGCGCGCGTGCTCTCCGCTTCTCTGATCTTCAAGTGTGTGGGAGGAAGCCTCGAGGGAACACCGGTGCCAACGATCGCTAACCTCCTGCCAGTTATTCAATCAAGATTTCTGGTCCCCGCATGCGAGACGGCCTGAGGTCTCGCAACATTTTTATTGCCGCTTCCTCGTGCATGGGGAACGGGGGGCGTGGGTGGATGAGTGGCGAGGGCAGGGGTGTATAGGAAATACAGCACGGCCACAAAACTCACATCCGGTGGCGATCGTGGCGGATACTCAAAGGGTGGGGTGCCAAGAGCCGCTCGCGACTCTAAGACCTGGGGACTCCGTGGTGATTTGGGGTCGTCAACTTCAGGGGAATCCTCCTCTTCCTCTTCAAAGCAAGGAGGTCCATTGTCGAGGTCGCTGTCGGACAGGTAGCTGTAGTCGTCGGTATAAGGACGGGAGTCGGAGGGGAATCATCCATCGATGTCCCTCGTTTGTCCTTCCTAAGACGCGTCCGAGAGTACTTCACGGTCGCGCGATGGGGTGCGTAGCGCAGTTCTCACACGTCGAAAAGTAACGAGCGGCGTTCAGAACGTGACTGTTGCAGTGCAATGCTCTCGGAGACCCGGGACGTCTATCAGCCACCCTGCGAGAGGGGGCACAGAGTTTGGTATTGACGGAGGTCCCAGGGGTGGTAGAATCGGTCGGTGCGTCCGGCAAGAAGTGTGGCGGGTCCATCCTCGCAACGGTTGAAGGGCAGATTCCACATCACTTAGGCGTGGCTAAAGAGCATGCACTCGATTGTCGGAGGTTTGGTGGGCATTTCGTCAGATTACCCCAACCGTGGTTGTTCGGTGTGACGCCTTTCAGATGTAGAGATCGAAGTGAAGGGAGGGGTTCCTTGTTTGCACGCGCGGCCGGTCCAGGTTCGGCCGTAAGGATCCTTTGAACATATCTACGTTGGAGAGGCGCAAAACTTCAATATTCAATGTTGGCCGTCGTGAAAAATAGTTCCTTTGGGGGTTTCGTGGGTGGGTAGTCATTCACATTGAAGCATCGGAATATACAACACGACCGGAGGAGAGGTAGGCTAGTGCAGCATCAAACGCCACGTTTGCATTCCGCAACGAACTTCGCCATCGAGTAGTGGGTAGCAGGCCGACCCATAGGAATATCGGAACAAGGGGAGCCCGGTCGCTGAGTCGAGCAACGTGAATGGTGGCTGGGGGAGATGTGTATGTGTATACTGAGTATTCGAGTTTTCCGTGGTGCGGCAATGCGATCTTGGGTGTACTGGCAACAATGGTCCCCTTTGGCGGTTCTACCCCTTGCGAAGTGGAAAAGGGAGGCGTGGAGCTTTGCATGTGCCACCCTGCTGGGTTTGTGACGGGAGCTGGGCATGAAACGCATGAAATCGTTCTGCGTGTACGTTCTGCGTGGACTGCGGACTCGTCCTCGTCCTGCTGGAAGTTGCTTCTCCCGTAGCATTGCTTGGGTGATGGGATCAACGGCGTACAGGGTAAGACAGATATCCAGGGTCACAGGGGAAGCCGGTGCTCGTGAGGCGCTGACAGTGACAAAGCTCTGGAAGTGCGTCATTTAGGGTACCCCCCTCATTGTCTTCTCTTCGATCGGCTGGGGCAAAATGCCGTCAAACAAAGGAGGGATGAGAACGAAACGGGAAGCGGTCCCGAACCACTAGCTTTTGACGCGGAGGGGTCGAACTCTTCAGCCAGGAGGTTGACTGTCTTGGCCGTTACCGCAACTTCTTTCGAGAGATCCGAAGCGCATTTTTGGGATCATGAAGGATGACGATGACGCTTCGTTACTGCTCGTCCTTCCTCTCCATCCTCCCCATCCGTCGTGATTGTCTCCTGATCAACCTGTCTGCACTGGGGTTGGAAATGGGTAGCGACGCAGAAGTTCTGCGCTTCCCCGGTCGTCCGGTGCGCGGGAGTGAGCCCCGAAAAAACACCGGTAGCCTCCCAGTGTTTCGGTCGGGCTGTCAGGTCATTGACAGAATGCGTGCGAGATGGGTCTGGGAGATGAGTGTTGATGAGTTTTTCGCCTCACCACAGTATCCTTGCCACGTACTTGCGTGTAAAGAACGGAGTAGAGGCAGACAAATGACGAGGACCCTACGACATGGCAAATACATCAGCGCGGATCAGATGCGTGAGAATATTGTTTCCCCCGTTGCATCCGTCACCGCAAGACACTGTGAGTTCGATGCCACCATGCTGCAGAATAAAGGGAACAGCCGTGGATCTGTCTAGTGGGGATGCGGGCCGCCGAACATGAGGCGGATCCGGTATTTAGCTATACTTTTAGGTAATGTGGGAATCTGCCCTCGAACCATGACAAGAATGGACCCGCCACAGTTTTTACTGGACGCACTGACCGATTCCATCACTTCCGGGACCTTCATCGACACCAAATTATATGTCTTCTCTCATAGGGAACGTTCTGGACGCGTCGGCTCTCCGCGAGCGTTGTACTGCAACAGTCGGGTTCTGAACACCGTTCCATACCTTTCAACGTGTGGGTACCAGACATTTGTACGACGTTTCCCATCTAACCGTACGGCCCGGAAGTGTTTTCAGATGGGTTTTCGGAAGGACAAACGAAGGACATCAACGGAGGGTTCCCGTCCGACTCCCACCCTTACACCGATGACTACGACTATCTATCCGACAGTGACCTCGAAGATGGGCACTCTTGCTCTGAAGAGGAAGAGGAAGGACTTCCCGAAGATGACCGCCCCGAACTACTGAGCAGCCTGCAGGACTCAGAGTCCCAAATGCCTCTCACCCCACCCTCTGAAGATCTACCACGGCTGGCGGCGGACGTAATCGAGGTTCAAAATGACGACAAGTCAGCCCCAATGTCCATTGAATCGTCCGATATCTCCGGCTAATTTTTATCGCAGACCTGACAACCATCTAACGAGAATGGGGAAGGTCGCCATCATCCGCGATATGGGAGCGGTAACGTATGTCAGGTCTATCGCTGAATGATTCTCATACTTGACTGACCTCCCGCAGCTTCGAGGCCATGTTGTGTTTCTTATACACCGGCGAGATCAAGTTTGCCCCGTTCAGCTCAGACCCGCGTCACGAACACCCTGCACATGCAAGGACCGGGGATTGGAGTACGGAGAGACTACCATCTCCATCAGCGAAGTCGATTTACCGACTTGCCGACATGGTGACTACCCTTCTTCGTTCGGCGTCTCCGAGGCTCATAGATTTTAGTATGATATTCCGGCTCTCAAACAGCAAGCTGAGGTGTACATCCACGATAACTTGGCACACTGTAACATCGTGGATGAGGTATTTTCTGGTTTCTCCTCCCGGTGAGTCACCTGCTCACTTGAACAATCTATGAATACTCATTACCCCAACGTAGTTTTCCAGAGATACTCTCGCTGCAAGTCTCGAGACTTGTCTGCAAGATGAAGGAAGAATCCGCCGGTGGCACCGGGAGAGTCACACATCAACAGCTTAAGGATAAACTCGCCGCTTTCTCCCAATCGCAATTGACACGTGCGGCGGACGCTCTCGCTATGATCTGGAGTGGTGTGTCGGGACCACTAGATCAACTCGCACCAGACCCCAAATCTGCTTCCCCCGCGGCGCCTATCCTCCTTCCAAATTGGCATAGGGTGAGACTTGCCCTCCTCAAGTCGATCTCTACGGGTACTTTCATAGACATTCAATTCTATGCATACAATGCGATTGGCAACAATGTACCGTTGGACCCGAGGCCGTTGTTCACTTCAAGTATTGTGGTTGAAGAGTGGGCACCCGCAATCACTACGCGTAAGTAGAAAGGCTCCTCCCGATTTTCCCTATGCCAACATATATATGACCGAAGAAACTGTGGGGGCGGACTCCCAATTCGCGGGTCCCGCGGATGGACCGACCGATGATTATGAATGTTCGCGTGGGGAGCTTCCGGAAACCCATCGCGAGGGCGAGGCTGTCCTGTACGTACCTGATTTATGGGATTCTCGGGTGGATTATGTCTCATGTCCTGTTTAGACAGTATCGGACCGAAACCACCTGCACCGAAAGCCGCGAAGTAGTGATGCTAACGTCTGGGGCATGGAACACGTGAGCTTAGTTCGGCCTTCTATTCGGCCTTCTACGTGAAAAGTGGCTGATGCGTATGTAGGTGGATATCGCTCCTTTCCTGTGCCTACACAAACCGAGTGATCTTTGTGCCCCTCCTGACTTCGACTCATAATAGCGATCCGATAGCGGATGGCAAGGTGCGGCGGCCGCAGTCGTGCTCTCCTCGTTCAATGTATTCTCTGGCAACGGCAGTGGGCACCTTCTATGTATACGTTACTCCTAGCATTAACACGTTGAAAAGCTTGGGATCAAGAGTATCAAGGAGTGTGCACTGAAAAGTGTCCGGTCAAAACTCACCACTTCTAATATCATGCAAGAACTCTTTTCTTCTTTTGCTGCGAGGTTGGTGTCCAATAGTTCTTCTCATCCATTTCTTTCCCACTATTTCCCCTCTAGTCACAAAGAGATACTAGACATGGAGATCCAGTTCCTCCACGAGAACTTTACTGAGAAGGACTCCAAATCGCTAACGGACCACGTACAAAGGATGGGATCTGGGGAAGCGCCATTCTTCGCTGCAACACTGAGTCTGGTATACGGCGGGTTGGTCGAAAACGCTCTCTCGAAGCACGCCCCGCTTGATTCTGGTCTCGGCGGTCAGGGCACCCCCACCCATACCCCCCACCTCCAGGCATCGACTTCCACCCCAAATGTTACGTTATCTTCTAATTTGCAAGCCCCGGCTCCTGCCCCTGAACCTGCCCCCTCGGACACTACCACTAAATGGGTTGGGTTGAAATGCACCCGCTGTCATGGTGTCTCGTCAGTCCGCAACCTCCGTGACAATCTGTATTGTCCTCAGTGCCCTGCCACGGGTTGGAATGGAAGGGGGCGGCCATCCATGCGATGTATGACCTGCAAACGTATAAGGGAGACGCACGTTGATCGCTGCGTCAATGCCAACTGCAGTGGCGCATTTACATAGAGGTAAACATGTGTGTAAATTTGTTACTTCCTCCGAGCCACAGAATTGGATCTAGTTTGGAGTACTGAATCGACAAGGGGGATGTACGCCTCGCCAAACTGTGTCTCCGGTGCAATTTGACTCGGAGACAATACCGCCGATTGCTCCACCGAATAACCTCCCGGATGCCACACCGCATAGTCCGAATAGCATACCATTTGTGACCCCCCGCCCCCTTCCCATAACGAGCATTCCGGACTGAAATGGCGCGGTCATGTCCAGGTGAAAGTAGTATATACCGTTGAAACCGAAGAATGTGATCGGCCGGGAATGTTAACGAGCAGCAACGTATTCGTGAGATTGACGGCCCGAACCATCCCAAACCCTGAGACAGGAGAGGAAGGACACAGATCCTCGACTATTGTTAAAACTGACACCCCAAGCTCGGGAATGTTAATGCGTCCTCAGGGGTCGGGGAGCCAAAAAAGGCGATGATCTGGACATGGAGTTCGAAACAGCAAAAGTTCGAGGGGGAACCAAATACTAGTCCGAACGTCAATATTTCAATACACGACCCGCCAGCCGGATGATGAGTGATGCTGCTGTGATGAACACAAAGCGCACAAGTGCGGTGACTCCACATGATTGTGTCGGGAAAATGCCCACCCTCAGTTACTTCGGTACTGAACGGGGTCCTGATCATCCTCAGGTCGATTCCCGGACTTTCAGTAGTTTTATCAGTGCCCAAAAAACCATGTGTCTGTTTTTCGGGCAAGTACCGTGGACACATGACGGGTACTTATCACAAGATGACGCAACTTCCCACAGTGGTGGCAGCGTCGTTCTTTGTTGCTTTCGTATGGCCATTCTAGCATCCCTATAGTTGTAGTCTCCTATGCGTAACGTAAATCTACCCTCCGTATCTCAGCTATAATTAAATACCAGTAGTATATGTACATAATGTATTTGCTCCCATCCGACCGCCACTTTTAGTACCCTACTGACTCAGTCCCTCGAGTCGAGTCGAGGCGCAACTTGGTCAACCCGCTGGACTGGAGCTACATTTCTAGCGCACTACATAGCGCCTTCCGATATTGACCGTCCACTCCAGCTCCACCATGCTCAATCCTCCATCATGGGGGGGAGTCGGTGAAGTCTAGTAGGCTCGTACGTACCATTTGTGGAAAGTTTTCCTTACCTCAGGGTGGAGGGCAGTCCAATACGCCCTGATTGACAGGCGTAAATCACAAACAAGGAACCTACGACTGAGTCGGACATACTAAACGTTAAACAACTGAGATGGTATGACTGCCTCATCACCTCGGAAGTCCTCACGTCCGGCTGCCCATTGGCTCTCCTCTCCTACTCATCTCGACCTATTTGCACTGTAGTCCTGCCCTTGACTGAAGCGTGGGACATAGCCGCACTATTACGGTCATCAAAATACCGGGAAGATCAACGCCGAGTCACCCCAGGCTACCCCGTGCCTCCCTTCCCCCCCCCTCTGCGATGACTTTTTCTTCGTCACAAAGATACGCCCGTTGAGATTACTGTCCCAGTTTCCCACGAAATCGTAAATGTATATTTTCTTCACCCCGAAGTGGGTTTTTACGGTTTGGTCGTTGATTAAGATGAGGCAACTCTGGAGGACAGGGCGTAGTGTAATAGCGAGCTTTCGGGTGCTTCATATTAAAGATAATCGAGGGGTGGGAGGGTTTCACAAAAGGGTGAGATCAGGTGGACGACCGCAGGGGCCCCCTCACGGCGTGCATGGCTCATACAAAAGGGACCGCCGTGCAGACGATGGGAGCACGGCACGGCGTATGATAATGGATACCTTCCGTCGAGTCACAATTCACACCAAACCGTCCCGTAACGCTGGAGACCTCGGATTTGAAACCCTGGCTAGTAAATTCGAACGGCAAGGCCACCGACCCCCGAACTGACTCGAGGTGGTAGACTTTCGTGTCCCATTCCCATCGGATAAGTAAGTGAGAGGTTGTGGCACTTGAAGCGAGAAAAATAGATGCCGACCATATGGCGCCGTGCAAAAGGTTGAACGGTGGGAGTGGCGCTGATGGCCCATAACTTGGACCCGGGAGCCATGGATCAACACAACCAGCACGGTCCTACTCAATCCGCCGCCCGACAAAACCATAGAACGATAAGATTGAAGTATCCCCGAGTTGAGGAAAAGCACCACCTAGGCTGGTATGCCTCGAACGCTACTCAGCTCATTTTCCTTTCACACTTACCGGTGTTGTTTGGACCTATTTGCACAATGAATGTTGAGTTCCTTTGTTCTTGATCACCGCGCGATCGAGTCCGTGACAAACTCAGACGCGTCCCACGGTTCACGGTGATACCACCCACTCCCGTTTCGCCACCACCTGGTCTTAATCGACGTGGCCCTCAGGCATTGTCCGGACCATGGCCCTGGTCGACTTCTATCAACTCGCCGTGCTATATAACCTCTCTCGCCGCGATGGGGGGGTACTTTTCAACTGCTCGCATCCTCCCCCAATGCCACCCGCCAATCCTGATCAGCCTGGCTCCCTTTTTCCTCGTTCTACCCAGTTTGTGTTCAAGACTCCAGAGCGCAAGCGCAATGCCACTCGTTCGGCCCCGGTCCAGAACCAAACTCCAATGTCCCATGGGACGTCCACTGTATACAAGCTAGAACCCGATACGGACCAAGCCAAAAAGTACGGCGCCACAAAATACGAACAGTACATTGCCCAGGACTTTGAACGCCATCGAGTTTTTGTCGACATAGACGTTTTCATGAAGAACGTCCTGCACGTCCCCGAGAACTGGAAGAAACTATGGGGTCCTGCCATCAAGCACATCAAGCACGACAAGA
>Ga0307513_10003817_pt1 | contig 20318 bp, 17 predicted proteins | sample 15_EM_MG_FD_202174 | JGI IMG/M metagenome (GOLD analysis project Ga0307513, IMG submission 202174) | Populus trichocarpa ectomycorrhiza microbial communities from riparian zone in the Pacific Northwest, United States - 15_EM | ecosystem: Host-associated > Plants > Roots > Unclassified | place...
TGCCTATAGGTACGATCCCGAGGACAAGTCGTGTAATGCCGGAAGACAAGAATACGAGATGCAGTTGCATACCGAATTCTCGACGGAACCAACCAAAGAAGAATGGCCATCTTCTGTCCAGCGAGTCAGACTACCTTCGACGAGCACGAGGGCAAGATAATTCGTAACCATTGTTGTCAACGGATAAACGGATGAGCTGACACCTGATGTGGCCTCCACACCATCAGGAATAATGGAAGCGCAGACCGATAAGTTGGCTATGGGAGCAAAAGGTGTGGGAGAGAGTTTTCAGGGTCTACGAGTGTTCGCACTCAGGTGCTGTTCGCAGAATTGCCGGCAAGATAGTTAGTTAGTATAGAGTTAGCATGTATCCCGCGATTGCTCAGACGCGGAATATAAATATCCAAGCATCATTGTGGCTATTAGACACAACAAGCACGGAGAAGAGATCTTATCAATAATCACGATTAAGGTTCTAGCTGTCGGAATTCCTCACGCCGAAGCTACCACCTAACACCCTACTTCGTTCCTTGATGATTCTTCAACCACCGGGGGAGAGGCCTACTATTTATACTAATGTTTATGCTACTTCGACTTCTTTAGTTAAGAAGGTATCTTCTTAAGAATTCAGTTCGTCAGAACAAAGTGCGGACACCGTTTGATCCTGAAACCTTGCCCAGCTCGACTTTGAGAATTTCCCGAACTGCTATTTCATCTGAGGGTGTTCCCACTCCACCAGTGGACAGTTTTTGATCTCATCTTCATGAAAGACTATATATGAATATACGGTCCAAATGCCTACATACCAATAGCAATATAGAATATGGAGTGATGAGTTCTGATATCCAGCAATCAAAGCATTATGCAGCAATATGCATATGCAACTAGAAAATGAGAGGAGTAGTGTTCTCTAAACATCGTGCCAATCAGGTAAACATATCTTGAAACGTGCTCTCATCCAGTTCTCCGAGTCGTCTGCCGGATAGGTGTGTGAAGCTCATCACTCCGGGAGCTTGGGTTCGCATATATGGTCATTCTATAGATCCATATACGTCACTTTTAAATATTAGGTAAGCTATTCCCGCTAGGGTAATATTAGCTCACTACTCATAAGGGTTTGTCCTCAAATCCCTTATATAATAATACATGCAAGGTAATACAAAATAAACATTAAATCCATTTAGAACTCTACAAGTTAGAGTGAAAAACCTTCCGTGTTTGCTTGGCCACGGTAGGAAAACCTTTCCCAGTAATACTACTTAGCCCAATCTTGGCATATCCGGATTTTTCCTATGAAAATCTTCTACCAATTCCTGTGCAGGTTCTAAGGGCTCAGCTGGTTCTCATGTGTTCTCATGTTCGGAGCACCCTCTCCACTATACGAACTAGTGGAGTTCTTCCAGAGTCCTGGTCCTGCCACAGATTCTCCGATCATAAGAGATTATTTCACTCTTAATGGTTTTTTCCACCTGCCATTCAAGATCACTATTGATCTCCACGGGTTCCATATGTGCTCGTTCTCGGGCCGGTCGAATAGAGGTTTGATAAGGCTCGAGTAGCCATACATGAAATACCAGATACATTTTCCTTCGTTCCGATAGTTCGACTTTGTACGCGAGTTCTCCCCCTTGTTCCAGTATTTCAAAGTGGCCGTATAGTTTAGGCACTAATTTCTTGGTTGGGCGTTTCGTGCGGATATTCTTGGTATTAAGCATAATCATATCGCTTATTTTCAGGTCGCGTTCTTGCTTAGTCTTCTGATCACAATAATGCCCGATGGCTTGCCTGGCTTTTTCTAGAGATTGTCTTGCTTGCTGATGTATCGTCTGCATCCAGTGAGCGTAAAGGTCAGCTCCGGGATTCCGCCCTTCACGTTCCTTCAGTCATTCAGTTTGAGGATGATAGCTGTAGTTTGGAGGAAAGGGGTCATGTTGTGTGCATTTATCCCCCGGGGTTGTTATAAGCGAACTTAGCTAATGTTAGAAGATAGTACCAGTCGTCATCAGCAAAAATTGATCATGGGTCTGAGGCCCAGGCGCCGCCATGTCCGGACGCATCCGACGTCGTTTCTCTGTCCTCAGTCTCCTCAGCGTCCTCAGCGTCCGGATGCCATTCCTAACGACGCTTGCGTCCTGACCTGACGTTGGACCTTACCGACATCCCGCGGCCACCCCACATCTGCTGCTCCTCTCCCGCCCCTGATCTCAAGTCCTGACCTCTCTTTTCCTGCCTCGCATCTCACAGGCTCCGGACCCCTCCCCAAGGTACCCCCTTTTCCTTCTGCTTCCGGGCGGGCTCATAACAACTTACTGTGGATATCACCCTAGTCATTCCTGCTGGTGTGCCTCCTACTACTAGTACTACTATTGTGCCTAATTTGTTTGTTTCTAGATGTTTCTATTCCTCTCTGTCTATATATCTACTATATACTTGTCTATTATACACGTTTATCGTCTAGTTGTGATCGTGATGATACATCTCAGTTGGGGAGCGATGTAGCCCACATCTGGGCTATATCGCTCCCCGAGTTTATTTTATTATACAAGCCCTCTCAGTTATCCTAAAAGATCTCATTAAACGTGCATAAATCGATCTAACTATTGACAAGCCAGCGCTGGTTGGTCTCCGGTATCACATGCGCCATGCCTAAGATGGTCCCGATATCCACAATTGTGAGCTGTTGCGTAACCAATCAGAGCTGAACGGTTTCCAGACCGTGTATGTCTGACGGTCGTCCAGAGTCTATCAGGCTCATGAATTGAACACTGGCGAGGCGATAAACCATATCCTGCTGCATATAGGCTGACCGGATTTTGAACAAGTCTATGAGCCTTCCTGGGACACAACGCCTAAGCTTACCATATATATTCTCCCCATCAGCCTGGATCTAAAGCCAATCGTTCCGACTTGTCTGGTGATGGAAGAGTCGAGCACCCGTGCATCTGGCACTGTGTATGTCATAAACCCCTCCCTCCAGGAACGCAGGAACCGGAATCTCCAGTTGCGTCAGTAGTTCCAGTGGCAGAGCTCTAGGTATCGCCGGATTTTGTGGCAGTCGGCGCTCAGGAGGCAGGCTCAGTTGGCTATATCGCATCAATTCCCGACAAATCGTCTCAGGGCATATATCGCATGCTGTGACAAAATCAACGAGGTGGTGGATATTATCACAAGGTACCTTCAGAATCCTACGATGCGCTGGTAGGGTTGGCGCGAGCCTGCTCTTCGCTAAATGTTCTACAACCTTCTTTGGTCAATCAGCTTCTGCACATTGAAGGAATTCCAAGTGCAAAGGTCTCATGCGTATAGCATGTTGTTGACTGTAGCTGCTTAGTATCTGTCACACTACGTCGATTTTATTTGAGCGTCACCATCCATCCTTGATTTGCACCTTATGTGCGCGCTCTCCATACTCGGTAGAATACATGGGAATATTGCTGAACATGTAGATGTGATTGCGAAAGTGACTTATTAGATCCATCTTAACAAAGTGGAACTTACATTCGGAATGTAGCAATTTCATAGGTTGGTTGGTCTCTTCTTCACGATTGTCGTGACAGATCCTGTTAGGTGGTAGCTTCGGCGTGAGGTATTCCGACAGCTAGGACCTGAATCGCTTGATGTCGGAGAACTCGCTAAGAAGACACAAGTAATGTAGGCTAGATGTAATGGTATACTTCGGGATAGATCGTCAAAGTATTGGTAACAATAAGATAGAAACTTAGTATATTGATAAGATCTCTTGTCCGTGCTTGTAGTGTCTAATAGCAGTGAAGATGCTTCAATATTTATATTCCGTGTCTGAGCAATCGCGGTATACATGCTAACTCTATACTAACTAAGTATTTTACTGACAATTCTACGAACTTCACCTGAGTGCGAACACTCGTAGACCCTGACAACTCTCTACCATACCTTTTGCTCCCATGGCCAACTTATTGGTTTGCGCTTCGGTTATTCCAGAAGTTGTGGAGACCACGTCAGGTGTCAGCTCATCCGTTTATCCATTGACAACGATGGTTACAAATTATCTTGCTCCCGTGCTCTCCGAGGGTAGTCTCACTTGCTGGGCAGAAGATGGCCAATCTTCTTTGGTTGGTTCCGTCGAGAATTTGACATGCAACTGCATGTTGTATTCTGGTCTTCCGCATTAGCCCACTTGTCCTCAGGATCCTACCTATGGGCTTTTTCCCTCGAACTCCATCTTTTACCAACTTGTCCTTTGTTGATGCACCTAGTGTTCGTTATGGGGCCCCGTTTCTGACAAACAGGGCGCCAAGAGCAGGTTATTAACGGAATATTAAAAAAGGAATCGTCCAAATCGGACCAAAACTGAGTGAGATAGAGCTCTGTGAAGTTGTCTAACTTCAAAGAGCTCTATCTCAGTCAGTTCTTGTCCGATTTGGATGATTTTTTCAACCAGTTAATCAGAATAACCTATGTTACATTGTCCCCGCTCCTCGGAAACAGGGCCCTGTAACGCAGCCTAGATGCACCCGGTCCACTGATTGGGCATAGTTACCTCCTTCATACTCTACACATCTTTGTAGGTACGAGGGGACTACCTTTCGTGCAAAACGTTCCGTTACCTTCGACCCACTCATGCGACTGTTTGTCTTCAAGTGTCTGTAGCCCCATGCGCCATTGGCCGATTTACCTGCTTCGACATGCATGAGGCGCCCGAAGGTCTCCCCTCATATATCCCGCGAACATGATCCTGTCGGATAGACGGCCACGACGTATAAGGTGTTATAAGATTTGTTCCATTGATAGTGGTCTTTGGTGTTGGGACGCAATTACCCTGGCGGCATGTAATGACGTGCCGTCCAAATGCCAGGGCTGGAGCGGGGTGTTATCTTTTTTCCTTTGAAGTTCGTACGTGGTAAGGTAGGGTAACTTTGCCCTGTAAATCCTTACGGGGAGTCCGTGCGCCTAACAGATCCGGTGCTGTTGGGATGGGGGCACTCACTCCATCATCTCGGCTCTCTGCCGATGCAGCTCCTTGCGCAACTCCACAGCCTTCTCTTGTATTCGTTTGGATATGCGAAACTCCCAGAACATGGCCTTCGTCTTGTGGAACTGCGTCGCATATTCTTCCATACAAGATATAGTCTCGAGTGTCTGACTTCGGTATTGATCCATCATGGGGAAGTCAAGCAGTGACCTGAGTCACCTGACACACGTGAGCGCACGTCTCAAGGGTTGCACCTGCTTACTATCAGGCTCTCTCAATGCCACAGCGGGAACTCCCTACAAACAACGCCCGAGATTCCTCATCTCTTTTCCTTGCCACTGCCTAACCTCCCTGGAGGCCTTTTTGGGGACAAAGAATCCTGGGTAACGAGGCAATGCTTTCCACCCGTCATCGAAGGCCTGCTGTCACGCATGTTTTTTGAGAAATCCCGGAATCCAGTCTCTCATATGCCTGAAGAGTTCTAGATATATTGTACGGAGCATATTCGGCTCGTGCATATCAGGAGTTGAAACTCTCACGAGTCCTTCAAAAATGTTTTGCCCCCTCTTGATAGGATGAGTTTCATTCGTTTAGCGAGCGTGAGCAGTGTGGTGGGTCTCGGAATCTAGGGACAGGTTGTCACGTTCGTAGCGCTCGTATCTTGTGTAATATCTTGCACAATGGTAGCCGGCTCGGCTTGCTAATTCTTCTGGAGGCAACTCACATTCAGGACTGGTGTTGGATTTGATCTCGTGTAGGGTAACGTTTTCCATATGTTCGGCAATCCACCCTGCCATTATCGGGAAGTATTTCCGGATTTTGCCGTCAGAACAATCAATAGGGGCACCCTCCCGCCGCACAGTGTTCAATTGCGCAAAACTGAGTCCGAATAGGCCACAGACGGTGTCGGCATTTATTAGTCTGAAGAGGTTGTTGGCCCCAGAGGCCTTCGCGAGCTTGGGCGGCATAGGCAATAGCCCAAGAAGCAGAATTGCAATTGATCCAGGTCTGTTACCTATTGTCAACAGAAGAATGCCGATCCTCATATAAACCGGCCCTGCTTTCTTGTCTCTGGAGAAGTTGGTGAGATTCATCGGATCTGATATCCCAATAATTGGAACCACAATCGCCCCTTCTGGGAGTGTTTCCTGGGATCTATTAGTATGCTTTCACATAAAAGAGGCTACACAGCAGTACTTGGACGTCCCACCACCAGTCAGCCATATGCATTTCTGCATAAATTCTCTATCCGCTCTGGTTGTAATCACGGCGTGGCGCATAGACCAAGTTATCACGATAGGCGATCTGGCGAAGAAGATATCTCACGCTGTCTAGGATGTTCAGATAGAAGAATGGAAATGTTGTCGGACTGTCCTGCAAATGTCCCTCCAACCATTGCAGATAGGGGCTATACGGATCCAAGTGTCGGAGAAGGTTTTTCAACGTATGCATAGAGCGATAGCCGACGGATGTCGAGTTTCCGATATCATTCGAAACATAATCGTTAATCCCCCTCTTTGAGACTTTGCTCTCAATGATCCAAGATGCAATTTCGAAACCTTGTGCACAAGCAAACTGAGCCCATGGATTCTCGCACAAATTCCTGCATTCTTCCTTACACTCTTTAACCTCCCCAATGGCTTCCCCGGCGTCCGGATAATTCTCCTGTTCCGCACCGAGTGGATAAATGTTGTCCTTAAGTTCTGCTGTTTCGGGTTCCTGTCTGAGCGTATCATTTGGTGTGTCGTGCTCACTACCCGCTATATCTCTGGCAGGATTTGCTTCATTGGCAGAATTGGCGTGTTCAATGGGTTCGTTGGCATCAGATAGGTAGGTCCCCTTGTCTGTAAGGACGTCCGCAGGTGCATTCCGTATGGTGGATGCGAGTACGATATCGAGATTTGCATGGGCACTTCCCAAGTGTGTCTCGTATGGGCCTGCAAGCGTGGATCTTTTGCGGCAAAATGAGCATTTGATCGGCAAAATGGAATGCGGCACGGCCGATTTTGGGAGTCCAGTGTGGCTGATAGTAGTGTGATGTTGTTGTTGTCTCGATGTTAATGTGTGCTGACGACTCGGAGATACGGGGCCTAGCCCTGTGTACATTGATCTATCACCAGCCGTCGAACAGGTTTAGCCCTGTGTATTGCGACGTCATATGGTATCAGCTGGTTATCTTCTTGCGTTCACACGAAACAACTCAAACACTAATGGATGCCGGAGGTGTCAGTTCTTGATGCATCATAATTCTTGAAAACAATTCAAAAAATTCATGATTCTTTCAAACCATCTTGAATGTCGCGGAGTTGTAAATATAATGTGGGTTGGTCACCACCGCAGCAAATTCATACTAAGGATAATCCGACATCCACAACATCCACAACATCCACAACATCCACAACATCCACTACATCCACAACACTCTCTCTATTCACAAGACTAGAATAGGCAAATCAACTATCAATATAAACAAACCCTCAACAGACATGGCGCAAAATATCAACATCCAGTATGTATTCATGCAAAATCCCGGAGTACTTGCGCCGGGACAGACATATCAACTTCCACCTAGTTCCCTTCAAGGAGCAATCAGCATGCATCGCACTAACCCAGGTGGTCGAGCGATTAGCGATCATAAGCTAAACATGGGCTTCATACAAGTCCAGTGTCAAAAGAAAATGTACACAGAGTGTTGGAACTGTGCGAAGGATTAGACGATAGCAAGGGATTTTGCGCCAGCAGGGCAAATTGCCAAAGGTTTCCCTGACACTGACTTCCTGCCAATATTGACAGGCATGAGAATCTTGCGTCCTGCCTGCGATCTCATCATCTCCGCAGTGGCAGCAAATAATATGGATCGTGTAGCGAATATCGAGAAGGCAGTCGTGGAACCGGCTAAAGACAGTTGCTGGAAGTTGAATGACACAAATAACAAAGGCATAATGTTAGTGCCAAATCCCGCAATCCCCTTGGGCAAGTCGTCGTGCACGCATGGTTAGTACCGCCAGGGGCCCCAAATCAGTGGGGGGCTGCAACGACTATAGGGAACCCAGGTCAACAGCCTCCAAATCCTCCACCAGCACAGGTTACTGCAGGAGGACAACGCGGACAGGCTCCTGTGCGTGCGGCTGGTCCAAACGCACAGGCTGCCCAAGTCAATGTCGCTTCTGCCGGACAACTCGGAGGTGCTGCCCCCGGCGTGGCTAGTCCAAATGTACCTGCTGCACAAGTCAACCTCACTCCTGCCTGACAGCTTGGACAGGCTCCGCGGGTGATGTTCCTGTGGCGGGCTAGCATGTACCTGTTCAACCTGGTAATGATTCTGTGCACCCACAAATGGTACATGATTCAAGTTCAGCGGATAATGACCCTGCGCCAATGCAAAGGTTACCTTATCCACTGCATAATGAGCCCGCGGCAGTCTAAAACCAACCTGTTGCCCGGGACTTTCGCCCGGCACCCAGCCCTACGCTCACAGGTTAGTCACTTCCAAAATCATCAGCATGATTCCGGTTATTAATTACTGCCTTATGAGATACCAATTGGAGCGCTCTACTAGGGCGTCCGCACGCTGTACATATCGTTTAGGTCCTGCTGTCGTGACGTGGTCTGGCACTATCCCAGTTTGAAAGGAATAAGGTAAATGTCGCCTTAAACTACATCAGCAAAAAAAAGTACCTAGCGTTCTGGCTCACCCCGCTCACCCTGTGCACCGGACGTTCCAGGCGCTTATAACATAAACTCCTGTTCTGGTGGCGTCCGCCCGGGCTCATTCCTTCCGGAAATGAAAGGGCCACGTCCTATCCATCCGGACGGGCAACTGAGCGTCCGGAGGCATTGGAGGGGGCCCTTTTGCGTCCTGACGCATTTTACCCCCTTTGGCGCAGCCACCCCCCTGATACTCTACTCCCAGCACCCAGCCTCTTCATCCCTTCGCTGCCAATTCACCCTTTCCCATGCTGCCCTTTTGTGGACTTCTTGCGGACGTGATCTCTCTCCTTCCGGCCTCCCTTCGCGATACGCCCGCCCACCAGCTTTCTTTCCATGATACCCTCTCTGCTTTAACCCCCTCAATAACCTCTCCCTGAATCCATTTCGCATCCAGAACCCCACTAACATCACCTCGGCTTCTGCCACACTCCCGGATTCCCTCAGTCCTCTCACGTATTCGGCGGATGTTTTCCCATCATTACTCCCTCTGCCCTCATCTCTCCCAATACGTTTAGCCCTTCCTCCTCTACCCTCTGATCCCAGCCCCTCTTCTCCCATATCGGGCGGACCTCCCCCCTCTCTTGCCCTTTCCTGCAGCTCTCACCTCAGCCCTCCACATCCTCTCTCGTCTACTCCATGCCTCTCGCCGCCTCCCCGGCCTCTTACAGTCGGCTCGCGGGCTCCCACTGTTGTCCCCGGCCTCTTACGGTCGGCTCGCGGACACCCACTGTCTTCCCCGGCTTCTCACAGCCCTCCAGACTCATTCCTGTGCCTGTCAACCTACAGCTACCTGCTAGACGACTTACCCAAACCTGGGCAGTTTATAACCATCTGCCTGACACATTCCCATGCCTTCCGAACCTACAATTGCCTGCTAGATGCTTCACACATACTTGCACGGCTTATAACCATCCGTGCAATTCATTCTCATGCATTTCCTACCCTCCGACTCGCACACTACTACTGTTTGACCATTCCTGACCCTTTTTGCACCCGTAATTTAATTTATTTTTATAACATATATATATACGATCAGCGAGTGGTGATAAAACCATTCACCCTATCCTCTCCATCGGTTTCTTCAACATGCGATTGCGCCTCCCCACGGTCTTGGAGCTGTACTACACTAACCAGTGCTCCTGGATTGGGCCCATGTTCTCACCGCAGCTCGTGCCGACCTTGTCCTCCTCCTGTATCCACGAGGCCGCCAGCGGCCTCCAATTAATCCAGCTTCGTATCACTACCAAACTCTCGCCTCAATGCGTCCTTATCATTGTCATATCCTGCCATCCTCGCGACCCGATTTCCCCGCTCCTTTGCGATTCTGGCCTCCAATGTCGTCCTTATCCCCTGGATTATTCGACGTTGCCAAACTCTTCCCATTTTGCCCCAGGATCGTGTCTTACGTTCCAGCAAGGCTATCTATCAGTTAGCTGACCTTTTACCCAACTCGAGTACTTGCTGTTTTAAAAAGGGTCCGTATGCCCTGGCCATCGGGGGATCCGGACACTTTCGCAACCTGCCGGTACACATTGATTTTCTTACCCCCGGAAGTGGCCCTTGTGAAAGCCACATTATCGATACAGATGCTAGACCGCCAACATCGCAGTGAATGACATAATATGGTGGCTGTCGGACAGATAAACGGGCTAGCGATATTATCCAGGAAACCCACATCTGTCATGCCTGTCCTTTTTGGGCCAGAGTAATATTGAGCCAATATCACACCTGGAATCTGGGGCGCTACTAATGTAAGAGAAATTGGCTGTCCGCCGGATTAGATCGATTTACTCTTATTCCGCTTAGAAACAATCACGACAAATGTCAAAAAGATACCTCATAGCTGCCCGGCGGGCAAATGAACCTATCCTCCTCCAGTAGGTATCCCACTCTTCGTGCACAGGCTGTAGGATCCTCAATATTGAGCTTATAGAGTTCTGTTATAGCCTTCTTTGCTGTATGGAGATACTGAGATCTGCATCCGCTGTGCTTTGCCTGGATCTGCAAATCAGTTATCAGCAGCCACTGCATTTAGTCTAGGATAGGATGCTGGTTATCGATTAAGGGTAACTTACCTCGTCATTTGAGGGCGGGGTAGCATCAGCAAAGTCGCGAAAGCCTAATGGGGTCCGGGCATTCCTCCAACATGTGCGGACATATTCAGTCAGGGTAATTGGGTCTGGAAACGGATTGACAAAGATCCTCCTGTCCCACATCAGTCACGTCATGGGATCTGGCCAGAATGGTATGCTCAAGCCTGCCTGCCATATTTCGCCTGCTGCTGGCTTGCTCTCTTCCGCTGTCCAATTCCCACACCGTTGGATCTGGGTGACTTGGGGTTATCACCGGCATCTCAAGTGGATTCAAGTCTGTGGGCGAACAGGAGGGAATGGGAGATGTAAAACCGTTTTGGCTAACTCGTGCTTGAGCAGAAGTTCTCCGTCCAGGATAGCAAATCCTCCTGCTGGAATTCTGTGTATTCCCAGGGGTGATTGTGAGTATCGAGCGCTGCGAGCTAAGGAACTCACGCCCAATTGGTCTTTGCGCTCCCCAGGCCGATGGATGATCTGTATCGTCCCCATGCTGGCCTAACCTGGTTTCCTCACTCTTCTCACTCTCCTCACTCTGGCCATCATTACCCTCATATTCCCCATCATTAGAGTCTAGACTCTCATCCGCTGACTCTAAGACCCACTGCCGGTTGTACACGACAGGCTCTGGTCCCTGGAGTCGTGAAGAAGCTGGCTCCCGCACGGCATCTCTCCTCCTACCTACAGTGGACTTAGCCATAACAGACTCACCACTGGGTGATATTATTAGAGTTAATCCGTCCTTGGACCCAGATCCTTGGAAACGTAGGCGAAGGCCCTCCCTTCGCCTTTGCCTTTCCTGCCGCCATGAACGCGCTCGGTCCGCGATAAGCTGCCACTGTTGTTGTGACATAGTATGCAGATAAATAGTGATAGAAGCAAACTGGATTGTATGACGTTGAGGTGCACGTGGTGTCAGGCAGCCTCTATTGGTAGGTAACTAAGGGCACGATATGGGGTGTGCACTTGCAAGATCGAAACGGTCGGCCCAGCCTCCTTAAGAACTAAGGACATTCACAGTTCATCACTCGCTTTCATATCCACTGGGGTCAGCACACACCGCGCGTCGAAACTGCAGCTTAATCCCTGATATAGGAATCTGCACCTGAAAACTTGGCCGCGCTGCGCTTTCACAGGGGCAATACGCGTGTTAGTTACTTGGGGTTCCTGAACCGCATGGAAAAAGGTTTATCAGAATGTACGGACTAATTTAGTTTGAGTAGGTCTGCCAAGCCGATAGAAACAAATGTGGGTAATGCTAGGGCTTGGGCCCTAACACTAATCGCAGAAAGTAAAGGCTGCAGCTAAGGCTCAACGGATGAGATATAAGATGAAAAGCTAGGATAGGAATAGTAATGAAAGGGGCAACCGCGAACGAAAACCCTCAAGAGAAGAACAAGCATGATCCGCACAAGTCCAAAGAGCAAACCGCACAAGCCAGCACAGAGAATATATACCAAATGAAAAAGACCTGGAAAAGAGCAAGAATGTTCTGCGAAGATTTCGAGAGCAGGTGCCACAAGCCGACCCGGTAAACGCAGAATAGCTGGCAAACAAGAATGGTCTGCAAAACACTAAGAGGGAGCCCGTAGAGCAACAAAGTGTCTGTAGACTACATTGGATTTGGGCAACCGGGGGACGGCAACAGCCGGGCCAATGCAAACAAGGAATGTGCCGGAAAAAAATACAGGAATAACTAGCAAAACTCTAAAAGTTGAACTCCCAGGGAAAAATACGCAAAGGAAACCTGCGCAGGATCTGCGGAATGTTGCAGGTCTAAGTTAAGTATACAGATTTGGGCAAGCAGCCCCGACGTAGAGGGTCAATCTAGAACAGAAATAGTCAGGAAACAGCGTGAATAACATGAACTGTAGAAACACAAGTGAAAACACCAAAAGGAAAAGCTGAAGGGTCCATCATGGCCTAGTGCTTGTTAATTGCGTGAAATGGACCTGCGCCCTCGGCTAGCTAGGCATTAGCCAAATTGGTCGGTACACGAGAGCTTTGTTAGCAGAGCTAGTAAGCCAGGACAGAAACGGACTTGAGGGGACTCCCAACCCACGGTTTTGCCGGAACTGGGGCAGACCTTGCCAACAGAATGGATGAAAAACCTCATCGTCGTAACCGGAACTTACCAGGTGTAGGGTATACAGTTGAGTCGGTTGGGTAGTTAGCGGGTGGGCTTAATTCTCGTCCGACATCTTCTGGTGTCAGAATATCCAGATACACCTCTCCGGTACGCCGATCTGAGGGGCAATGGCTTCTGCCGGGCGTATCGACTTGTGTCGCCAATCTGTTGACAGGCTGCACGGCCTTTGAGCCCAGCATCAAAAGATGCGCGGGTGGCCTTCTCGCCTCTGCCAGCTCAGAAGCTGCAGATGCATGATCGTGACCTGGATTGGGAGTAAACAGAGATGGACTCTTTGTCAGACTAGGCCAGTCAGCAAGTTGCCGCCTGAGATTATGCTCCCCATCGCGTGTGTCTGGCTCAAGCTCAATGCCGGCATCGATTGCCCCCCCCTGGCGGGCCACGTTCCTCTTGGATTCCGGAATTTCATCCGAACCCTATGGCTCATCGTCCTCTTGCATGACCGCAAGGTTGCGTTTACCAGGGTAATGGGCTGGGTTCGGGGATGCTTTCATAGGTCAGTCTCCCGTTCTCCTTGTCTAGTAGACCTCAAAACACGGGTGCCCAAGTTAGCATGAGGGACAGAAGCTTGCGGACCGGAAGACTCTGCATCAGAAAAAATAAAAGGTTGCACCAGGACGCACCCCATGTTCCCTGTGCGGCCGGCGGTCCAGGCGCATAGAAAGTAAACTCGCGTTCTGGGTGTGTGGTCTTATATTGGGTGCTGGTGGACAGGGGTCCATGCCGCCCGGACGCACCAGAGGCAACCAAGGACTCACAAGGTACCCGACGCAGAAAGGTTCTCCGGACGCAAGCAGGTTCTTGGGACGCAACCCTATAGGATAGTAGAATAGTGGAAGTACTCAGGTGTAACTGGCTATCATTGGATACCTGCAAAGTCAACAACTCTACCTTCAAGGACTTTGAATGAGTGAGTGAAAACTGTGGAGAATATCCAAATTGTGCGGAAAGATGTATCCAGTATTACTCATGTTTACATATTTGAGTCATTGAGATACTACTATAGGAATATATTTGTTAAAGCTAGTCTAAAAAACAGTAGCACTCGGTAGCTAACAATTTGAAAGTACTTGCCCGAAGAACAAAAGTACAAAAGTATGGATAACCCTTAAACGAGCCGTCGGACAGTGGCCGGACAGAGTGGGTTGGATTCCCCTCACTGAGGGGAATCGAATGGTATAGGTCTCTGAGTGGCCGCATGCCTGTAGCACCCAGTAGCCAACAATTTGAAAGTACTTGCTCGGGGAACTAAAGTACAAAGGTTTGGATAACATTTCAACCAGCGGTCGGACAGCGTCGGGACAGGTTGCGTTGGAATCCGCCGGTGGAGGGGAATCGAATGGGTTAGGTTTCGAAGCCTCCGTATGGCTATAGAGGTCAGCAGCATGAAAAAGGCAGATACCTCAGCGGGCAGATGTCCGCCAGAGTCGGGAGGGGTCTCATTGGAGTCCGCTCGCCGAGGAGAATCGAATGGTATAGGTCACTCAGTGTCCGCATGCCTATAGCACCCAGTAGCCGCTAATTTCAAAGGACTTGCCTGGGGAACTCAAGTACAAAGGTTGGGATAACATTTCAACCAGCCGTCGGACATCGTCGGGAGAGCGTGCGTTGGAATCCGCTCGCCGAGGGGAATCGAATGGTATAGGCCTGGAAGCGTCCGCATGCCTGTAGCACCCAGTAGCCAACAATTTGAAAGTACGTGCCCTGGGAACTCAACTACAAAGGTTTGGATAATATTTCAACCATCGGTCGGACGGCGTCGGGACAGGGTGCGTTGGAATCCGCCGGTCGAGGGGAATCGAATGGTATAGGCCTCGAAGCGTCCGCATGCCTGTAGCACCCAGTAGCCAACAATTTGAAAGTACTTGCCCGGGGAACTCAACTACAAAGGTTTGGATAACATTTCAACCATCGGTCGGACAGCGTCGGGACAGGGTGCGTTGGAATCCGCTGGTCGAGGGGAATCGAATGGTGTAGCTTTCAAAGCGTCCGCATGGCTATAGAGGTCAGCAGCATGAAAAGGGCAGATAGCTTAGCGGGCAGATGTCTGCTAGAGTCGGGAGGGGTCTCATTGGAGTCGGCTCGCCGAGGGGAATCGCATGGTATAGGCCCCGAAGGGTCCGCATGCCTGTAGCATCTAGTAGCCAACAATTTGAAAGTACTTGCCCGGGGAACTCAAGTACAAAGGTTTGGAGAACATTTCAACCAGCCTTCGGACAGCGTCAGGACAGGGTGCGTTGGAATCTGCTCACCGAGGGGAATCGAATGGTATAGGCCTCGAAGCGTCCGCATGCCTGTAGCACCCAGTAGGCGCCAATTTGAATGTACTTGCCCTGGGAACTCAAGTACAAAGGTTTGGATAGCATTTCAACCAGCAGTCGGACATCGTCGGGACAGGGTGCGTTGGAATCCGCCGGTTGAGGGAAATCGAATCGTATAGCTTTCAAAGCATCCGCATGGCTATAGAGGTCAGCAGCATGAAAAGGGCAGATAGGTTAGCGGGCAGATGTCCGCTAGAGTCAGGAGGGGTCTCATTGGAGTCCCCTCGCCAAGGGGAATCGAATGGTATAGGTCTCGAAGTGTCCGCATGGCTATAGAGGTCAGCAGCATGAAAAAGGCAGATAACCCAACACGCAGATGTCCGCTAGAGTTGGGAGGGGTCTCACTGGAGTCTGCTCGCCGAGGGGTATCGAATGGTATAGGTCTCGAAGCGTCTGCATGGCTATAAAGGTCAGCAGGAAGAAAAGCGCAGATACCTCACCGGGTACTAGCCGATGTCCGCCAGAGTCTCGCAGGACCTGATTGCAGGCGGCTAGAGTCGGGCAGGGCCACATTGCAATCCACCAGAGTTAGGAAGGGCCTAAATGGAATCCGCTCGCTTAGGAGTCATGACTAGTGTCAACCTGGATGAAAGAGCATGCCCCTCTCCGATGGTTGATAATATTCAATAGTTCAACTGATTCGATCATGAAGCCTGATATGAGGTGGAAAGAACTTAGAAACATTTTGGGAGAGTTGTTAGCAGTGATCAAATAAGGGGTAAGTTATGGGTCGTTACCGGGACAATAGATGGTTAGTCATCCTATGTTTAGATCCTCTTTTGTCTGAACAGGCCTTACCTGGTGATAAAGTAGTCCGTTGTAAATAGAGGCCATTAGGGGCAGGGACTGTTCCCCAATGCAGAGCCCTATTGGTCACCTAGCTTGAGTTTCTTTTGGAGATCAGGGTGTGAAATGGACCATCGAGGTGCACTGGGTGGACAGGATGCGGGTTGTATTGCACCCAACAGACTAGAATGCAAGCATTATGCTAGGGCCATCTGAGGGCAGACTGGGCGGACAGGATGCTCCAGACGGATTTCCTGCGTGCGGATGCAATGCCTATCCGTCTGGAGCAAACCCTTGTTTTGCTGATGTGGCTCTGATTCGCCAACGTCCGCCCAATTGCTACCCTGTGTTCGCCTAGTCTTTTTTGCGGTATTACGGCTCCTGGTGGTCCTTGAGGAGGTGGTTCGCTTTGCGGCCGCAGCGGATGACTCAGGCTGGTGGCCATCAGAGCTCTATCCATCATCTCTACCAGCGGACCCATCATCCAAAGCGTCTGGAGGGGGGCCCAGTTAACACGTGGAGCAAACCTGATCTCACCCGGAGGAGGAGTGCTATCCGCTGTATCATTCCTTCGATGGCAACAGAGGAGTGGTTCCATTCGTTCGCTTGTCGGAATCAAAGACCACCATATGCAGACCAGTCGGCTATTTCTGATTCGGATCATTTCAGCAAGCGGCAGCTGCTCCTCTGGATCGTCCTGCAGCAGTCGTGTACCCTGTCTCGTCGCACCAATAAGAATAGGAAATCCAACTCCCGGTGCCATGGTTTTGAATATGCCCACTGCCAGGTTCTGAAAGGTGGGCTCAGTTAGCTTCATCCCGTAAACATGTCCACGACTTTGCCCCTGGATCTTGTCCATCCCGACAGGAAGTGGGCTGCTTGGGCGGAATCCAGGTGGCACATGTATCGAGAGACGGAAAGACCGCGGACCGGCATGACCTCCTGGCGCTGTATTAGCATATGTGGTACATCTTTATTGTGCACGCTTGGGGAGAACTTACAATAATTTCTGGCGGCGGTGGGGTCAGCAACCGGAACAGCGGCAACAGGTGCTCTCAGCATGTCTCTTCAGATACCCTGATGTGTTTTTGCTATCTCCTTTAGCAAAAGGTTGAGGCATTCGGTCCACCATTCGCCATGCGGGTTATTAGCATGCCAGAGTCCCGACCTCAGGCTAACAGGCCGGAGGGTAAGAGCTTATGCCAGGATGGCTGCCCATTGTGCGGCAGTACTCTGCTTCTACCGTGGGATCTTGTCTTACTCCATCTCACATTTGCTAGCATTTCGGCAGGCTTTGTACTCCGGACTATAGGTTCGTGGGTGGGGGAAGCTGCAAACGTGCTTACACTGGATAAGATCGCCTTCGTTTTTAAAGGACGCCAATTTTTCGAAAGTGAGACCAACCTCGGAGGCTGCTATTGTAATAGTGATCGGGGTGGGGGGTGGTTGATGGATCAGGAAGAGGCCAGTTTTTTTGGCGAGTTTAAATGGTCCAGCAGCGGATAGAGGATGGCCACTAGTGGATGCTGGCACTTTTAAGGACGAAGGATTGTGGAAGATCTGAAAATGGAAATTGAGCGGGCCTGGCCGACGGTAAAGGGAGTTCTGCGGATGGTAAAGGCTGTGAAGGTGTTATTGGCTAGGGAAACGCAGATAGGTAATCTGAATTGAGCTGAGGATATACTGGTGATACTGCCGACGAGTAAGAGGTTATGCTGAGCTTTGTGGGTCCAGTTAGGATGGGCTGGCGGATCGAAGATGTGATTGTGATTGGGGAAAGGATTATGGAGAGAAGATAGAAGGGGGGGAGGAGAGAGGTTCTATACATCAGCAAAAAGAAAAGGTTACACCCGGACACACCCCGTGCTCCCTATGCGTCCGGCGGTTCAGGCGCAGGGAACGTAAACTCGCGTCCTGGGTTTGTGGTCTTTTATTGGGTGCTTGTGAACAGGGGTCCATGCCACCCGGAGGCACTGGACGCAAACAACGACTCAGAAGGTACCAGATGCAGAAAGGTTCTCCGGACGCAACCCAATAGGATAGTAGAATAGTGGGAGTACTCATGTGTAACAGGCTATCATCGGATCCGTCCTAAGTCAACAACTCTACCTTCGAGGACTTTGAATAATTTAGTGAGAACAGTGGAGAATTTCGAAATTGTCCGGAAAGATCCATCCAGTAATACTCATGCTTACTTATTTGAGTCATTTAGATACTAAAATAGGAATATATTTATTAAAGATATTCTAGAAAGCAGTAGCACTTGGTAGCTAACAATTTGAGGTACTTGCCCGGAGAACTAAAGTACAAAAGGGTCGATAACCCTTAAACCAGCGGTCGGACAGTATCGGGACAGAGTGTATTGAATTCCCCTTGGCGAGGGGAATTGAATGGTATAGCTCTTGAAGTGTCCACATAGATATAGAGGGCAGCAGGGTGAAAAAGGCAGATACCTCAACGGGCGGATGTCTGCCAGGGTCGGGAAGGGTCTCATTGGAGTCCGCTCCCCGACGCGAATCGAATGGTCTAGGTTTCGGAGCGTCCGCAGAGCTATAGCAGTCAGCAGGCTGAAGGGGGCGGATATCTCAGAGGGCAGATGTCCGCCAGAGTCGGGAACGGCCTGATTGAAGTCCGCTCGCCAAGGGGAATCGAATGGTATAGGTCTCGCAGCGTCCGCATGCCTGTAGCACCCAGTAGCCAACAATTTGAAAGTACATGCCGGGGGAACTAAAGTACAAAAGAATGGTTAACCCTTCAACCAGTCGTCGGACAGCATTCGGGATAGAGTGCATTGAATTCTGCTCGGCAAGGGGAATTAAATGGTATAGGTATCGAAGTGTCCGTATGGCTATAGACGTCAGGAGGATGAAACGAGCAGCTATCTCAGGAGGCAGATGACCGCGACAGTTGGGAAGGGTCTCACTGGGGTCCGCTCGCCGAGGGGAATCGAATGGTATAGGTCTCGAAGCGTCCGCATGCATGTAGCACTCAGGAGCCAACATTTTGAAAGTACTGGCCTGGGGAACTCAAGTACAAATGTTTGGATAACCCTTCAACCAGCTGTCGGACAGTATCGTGAGAGGGTCCGTTGGAATCCGCCAGTTGAGGGGAATTGAATGGTATACGTTTCGAAGCGTCCGCATGGCTATAGAGGTCAGCAGGATGAAAGGAGCAGCTATCTCGGAGAGCAGATGTCCGGCAGAGTCGGGAAGGGTCTCACTGGGGTCCGCTCACCAAGGGGAATCGAATAGTATAGGTCTCGAAGCATCCGCATGCCTGTAGGACTCAGCCTCCAATTTGAAAGTACTTGCTCTTGGAACTCAAGTACAAATGTTTGGATAACCGTTCAACCAGCAGTCGGACAGCATCGGGACAGGGTGCGTTGGAGTCCGCCAGTCCAGGGGAATCAAATTTTGTATGTTTCGAGCCGCGCGCATGGCTATAGATGTCATCAGGGAGAAAATGGGAGATATCTGACGAGGTAGATGTTGGCCAGGGTCGGGAAGCGGCTCATTGGAGTCCGCTCGCCGAGGGGAATCGAATCATGTATGCCCCGAAGCGTCCGCATGCCTGTAGCACTCAGTAGCCAACATTTTGAAAGTACCTGCCCGGCAAACTCAAGTACAAATGTTTGAATAAGCCTCAACCAGCGGTCGTACAGCATCGCGAGAGGGTGCGTTGGAATCCGCCAGTCGAGGGGAATTGTATGGTATAGGTTTCGAAGCGTCCGCATAGCTGAAGAGGTCAGCAGGATGAAAGGAGCAGCTATCTCAGGGGGCAGATGTCTGGCAGAGTTGGGAAGGGTCTCACTGGAGTCCGCCCGCCGAGGCGAATCGAATGGTATAGGTCTCGGAGCGTCCGCATGCCTGTAGCACTCAGTAGCCAACAATTTGAAAGTACTTACCCAGGGAACTCAAGTACAAATGTTTGGATAACCGTTCAACCAGCGGTCGGACAGCATCGAGACAGGGTGCGTTAGAATCCGCCGGACGAGGGGAATCGAATGGTATAGGTTTCGAAGTGTCCGCATAGCTGTTACGGGGTAGTTAACACGGTAGGATTCCGAGCTAACTAGGCCAAGGATATTCGAGACAACGGATTAATAGTCAGGAAGGCTCGTTGGTAATTGTTTGATAAAGGTAAAGTAATAAAGTCTAGTCAAATATCAAAGAGTTAGAATATAACTCGCTAACTTGTTATATTGTTAAGGTCTCTTCTCCGTTGCTTGATGATTTCTTCAACCACCGGGGGAGAGGCCTACTATTTATACTAATGTTCATGCTACTTCAACTTCTCTAGTTAAGAAGTAT
>Ga0307513_10003818_pt1 | contig 20315 bp, 20 predicted proteins | sample 15_EM_MG_FD_202174 | JGI IMG/M metagenome (GOLD analysis project Ga0307513, IMG submission 202174) | Populus trichocarpa ectomycorrhiza microbial communities from riparian zone in the Pacific Northwest, United States - 15_EM | ecosystem: Host-associated > Plants > Roots > Unclassified | place...
TCGTTTATTTGTTTTATGTAGGCGGTGATGGAGTTTTTTATGTTTTTAGGGTTTTCTAGGCCATACTTTAGGGTGCTTGCCGGGATTTTCCCATAATAAATCCAGGGATTTAACAAAAAAAAAACAAAATCAATTCCACCGTGGCACCAGAAGGCTGACTGAGAGAGGAGTGATGGAAAAGTGGGAATGGATCATTATATTTTCCGCTCTTCAGCTCCGATCAGCGCTCTAGCAAGAATTCTATTTTCTACTCCCGCCACGCTGCTCGTGATCTTTTTTCCTCAACCAGAGCTTACGGCAGGAAACACGTCGTGACCATTCCCCCAGGCTGTGTAAGGATTGTACGGTACATGTGCGGTATGTATCGTTGGGCATGGCAGAAGGGATGATCAAAACAAACAGTGGGAACGAAGGGAAAAAAGAGGGAAAAAAAAGGATTCCGGCTTCCACAAGTGGCTGCCAAGGTTTCATGTTCCTGCTTCACTCTATCATACAGTACTCGAGGACTGGCCATTCTAAAGATAGCTTGACAAGCTTCCGGATGACGAATGAGGACGAACCGAGCCAACGATCTTTACCCAATGAGGCAGTCACCCCTGCCTTTTTTCGGGTGAGTTGCACACCCCTTCAAAGGGCCGTGCGAGGGAAGGGAACTCAAGCTTCGATGGGTGTCCCGCTTGGAAAAGTCGGCACACACACACCCGCAAGAGAAAGAAAGAGAGAAAAAAGGGAATGCATTGAAAACGGGTGAGACATGAATATTAGGCCATATCTCATGGACCAATAGCTGGTAAGTTAAGCTTATGACCCCTATTTTTGGGTCGGTATTATCTGGAGCTGAACACCCTTTGCCACAAACTGTGGCCAGCCGTAGTATTGTAATTTCTACTTTGGCACCCTACTGGCACTGGGCGGAGAGGGAGACTTTGCACTTGCGGTAACGACGGAAGACAGTGTTGTGGTGTGGGGTCATGAGAATGGGAATGAGGAAGGGATAGGTTAGCTCCGAGCCATCAATTCCGGCACGCACCGGGTAGCTATCGCGACCAACCTCTGTTCAGTCACTGCCTCTGTCAACGGGTGGGGGTAGAGAGAGCAGTGTGGTGCATGGCTATTTACTGCGCAAGCAAGGGTACCGGGTACCGTACTCGAACAGGATGGAGGGAGGGAGGAGAGCTGTTCGATATGTGCGAACACAGTACCGTACTGTATCCGAGTACAAGTGCCATATTATGGGGAAAGAAAAAAAAGATGAGCGGCCCGGGGGGTGGATTTCCAGAAATATCTTTTATTATCCTTCTTTTGCAAGTATAGTACTTTACAGTGTTATGGCCCAGACTGTGCAGGGGATAGAGTCTGGACACTGGAGCAAGCGGTGCACAGCAGAGGTATCGCCGTACCGTACTCGAGTATCATTGAGAAGGGGGGGAAGGAGTGGCGAGCTTCGATATCATGGACAGGCAGAAACAGGGGAGCGTTGCCGGGGCAGCCTGAGAGAAAGTGTGTACTCGAGTACTGCTCGGTACTTGCACTGTCCCACCTAAAAAGTCTGATACCGGTACGGTTGCCCGGGCATCAACACACCTTCCTTCCCTTGCTGAGCTTCGCCTGTTGGGAGGAAGAATGGAGCCTGGAAAGGGTTCCCTTCCCATAGGCATCGAAGCTGAGCGAAATACCATACCGTACGCCATTGGGGCTAAAAAAACAATTACCCATACAAGTAGAAAAACGACACAATGCGGTACCATAAATAAATGGGAATAATAAAAACAACTGGAAAGAGAGAAGAAGAAAAAAGTGGAAAAACAGCTGCTCCTGCCCAATTGGCACCATGCACGGCAGCATAGGTTATGGTAGTGCTGCTAGGATTTGCTTTGGGGGGGAACAGCCTCGATCAGTAGGCAAAGACAGCATTGGACGGCAGACTGGCCAATCTTTTCCCTCCCCATCCTACTATCATACCGGTATTATCATAGTATCATCGTATCATAGGATAGGGTTGCTCTCCCTTCCCATCAAACCTCTGCCCTACCTCGCGGTTTGGGGCTCTTGTTGCTTTTCCCTCCGCAGAGTACGTGCGGCTTGCTCCTCCCCCCTTGTACCTACCCTTCGTTTCTGTTTCTGTCCCTTTGGCCTTTCATACGCTCGCTTGCATACTGCATTCTCGCCCTCTTTTTTTTTGTCTTGTCCCGCGGGCTGCCTAGTATTGTTTTTCTCCTCCTCCTCGCAATCGCGACAACGAAGACGATCCATTCTATCGTTCAGCCCCCTAGTCCTCACCACCCATTCCTCACACTTCACAAACCTCCCTTAACTGGCCCCTCTTCGTTTCCTTCTATTCACTCATATTTGCCATTTCTTCGTGGACTTGCTCTAATAATTTTTTAATCCACTTTGCTGCCCGGGGGTTTACATCCCCCCCTCGACATTGTAAACAATCATGGCACAACAACAGACGCCGCAGTCCCAGCCATCGCTGCCTTCATTGCCAGCACATTTGCAGTCCGATACCCACATTACTGCTCACTTGGCATCTCGTTTTCATCTATCATTGCCCACAGCCAATATCAGTTCACAGGCACTTGTTTCTCTCAACACTTACACATCTCCTCATGCTGTGAGTAGCGATTTGGAGGCCATTGCCGGCCGGATGTGGAGGCGGTTGGGCGGACGAGGCGAAAATCAGGCTGCCATTTTCTTGTGAGTCCTCGTTTTCTTTCTGTGTGTAGTCTGTAGCGAAATTCCTGGTTGTGGGTAAAAAAGGGGGGGATTTCTAAAGACCATATTTCCATTTTGCATTGCTAACAAACACATAGAGGTGAATCTGGTGCCGGAAAAACCACACTTCGATCTCATTTGCTTTCCCACATCTTGTCCTTCACCTCAACTCCGCTCTCGCAGAAAATATCTTTATTTACCTTTCTCTTCGACTCCCTTACAACGACTAAATCCCTCACCACTCCCACCGCATCCAAGGCCGGCCTGTTCCTGGAGCTTCAGTATGATAACATCTCCCAAACACTTATTGGTGGAAAACTCTTGGATCACCGTTTGGAGCGTTCTCGCGTCGCCGGTGTACCTACCGGAGAGAGGAACTTCCACATCCTCTACTACTTGCTTGCCGGAACTTCCGATGCCGAGAAAGCCCATTTGGGGCTCAACAACTCTGCCACCGCGTCGAGCAATAGGCATAGCGGTGATATATCGGGCCGTGGAGGCCAGAAGAGATGGCGCTATTTAGGGCATCCAACACAATTAAAGGTTGGCGTCAATGACACTGAGGGCTTCCAGCACTTTAAGACGGCACTCAGGAAGTTGGAATTTCCTCGACAAGATATTGCCGAGATTTGCCAGCTCCTTGCTACTATTCTCCATATCGGTCAATTGGAGTTCGCCAATGGCCATGCCACACACGCAAACGGAGAAGAATCTGGCGCCATGGAGGGAGGCGACCAGATCGTAAATGTTAGGAATAGGGATGTGCTCAAGGTCATTTCCGCCTTCTTGGGCGTCAGTACGGAGGCTCTGGAAAATTGTTTGAGTTACAAGACCAAGACATTAAATCGGGAAAGAGTGACGGTTATGCTCGACGCTAGAGGAGCTAGAGCTCATGCAGACGAGCTGGCAAGAACTCTGTATTCGCTGCTTGTCACATGGATAATCGAATCTGCCAATGAACGCATCTGTGCTGTTGAAGACGCGGTTGCCAACACCATCTCCATTATCGATTTCCCAGGCTTTACCCAGGTTCCAGCCACCGGCAGTACCCTAGATCAATTGCTTAACAATGCGGCCACCGAAAGTTTGTATAACTTTTGCCTTCAAACATTTTTCGATCGACGGGCGGAGCAGCTTGAAAGTGAAGAGGTCGGCGTCTCGGCTACCAGCTACTTTGATAATTCCGATGCTGTTCGCGGTATTCTGAAACACGGGAACGGCCTACTTAGCATCCTTGACGACCAAACGAAACGCGGCAAGACGGATGGGCAGTTTTTGGAAAGTTTGAAGAAGCGATTCGACTCGAAGAATAACTCTGCCATTACTGTCGGATCTAGTGCATCCGTTGTTCCAGGCGCCGCCAGAAGTTTCACCATCAAACATTTCGCCGGGGAGGTGGAATACCCAGCGAGCGGTCTCTTGGAGGAAAATGGCGAAATTATTTCCGGTGATCTCATGAATCTGTTCCGCGGAACGACGAGCACGTTTATTACAGAATTGTTCAGCAGCAAGGCTGTTACTACTGTCCACCACCCACGAGAAAGGACTGCCATTATGCAGGGCCAAATTGCATCAAAGCCTTTGCGCATGCCGAGTGTGATGCGCAAGAGGGGCGAGCGGCCAGTGCGTGGAGCTGCGGGGGATATCAAGGGCCCAGTACCCGACCCTGCCACTGAGATCAGCACAGTTAGCTCCCCCGACCAAGGTGCGGCAGCTCAATTTGTTAGCGCCCTAGACACGGTTACACGATCCCTTAGCGGAACCAATACCAATCCCTATTTTGTTTTCTGTCTCAAGCCCAATGACCGAAGGATTGCCAACCAATTCGATTCGAAGTGCGTCCGTACCCAAATCAGGACATTTGGCATCGCAGAGATCTCGCAGAGAATTCGGAACGCCGACTTTTCTGTCTTCTTGCCCTTCGGAGAGTTCTTGGGTCTTACGGAAGCTGAGAATGTTGTTGTTGGTAGTGAGAAGGAGAAGACCGAGTTTGTTGTTGAGGAAAGGAACTGGCCTATGAATGAGGCAAGGGTCGGAGCTACCGGTATCTTCCTCAGCGAGAGGTGTTGGTTTGAGATTGCCAATATTGGGGAGGGGGGCAGCGCCGCCAGGAGGTCAATGGCTGGTGCTGGCTTCCTAGATTCAGATAATCATAGCGACCCGCTCACACCTGTTGAGCCTGGGGGTGGTCATGGAGGCCTGTTTGGAGGGTCTGACTCACGGGTAAAGCTAATCACGAGCCATGGTGCCCCCGGCCCAGGGGGTTTGGGAACACATATTTATGGTACTGGTGCTGGGAAGGGTGGTTACTTCTCTAAGGCGGATGACTTGCGATCTGAAGCGGCTGCGTCTGCTTTTCATTCGGGTGATATGTTCAAGAATTTCGATACCCCGGAGAAGATGGCGGAAAAGGGGCAGGCTGCTAGGGAACAGGAGATCGAGGAGTTACCGGTCACAGCGGGTCGTAAGCGATGGATGTTTGGTGTATGGGCCATTACGTGGTTTATTCCCGATTTCCTTATTCGCTGGGTCGGAGGAATGAAGCGAAAAGACATCCAGGTCGCCTGGCGAGAGAAGCTTGCCATCAACTTTATGATTTGGTTTATGTGTGGTCTTGCAACCTTCTTCATTGGTAAGTCTTACGGTGTTGTGCATGTGATGGAACAATTGGCTGATCTAGGTTTACAGTTTGGTTTCCGGTTTTGATTTGCCCCAGGCAGAATGTCTTCACTCTTGAGGAACTCGCGAGTCAGAGCGGGGGTAAAGACCACATGCAAAAAACCGCATATGTTGCTATCCGTGGTGTGGTCTTTGATCTCACCGAGTATGCGCCTTCACATTATCCATCGCTGTCACTGGTCCCAAAGAAGAACATTATGGCATACGGAGGCAGGGATGCAACCCCCTTGTTTCCGGTACAAGTGTCAGCTCTTTGTGATGGTGTTGAAGGGACTGTTAGTCCATATGTAGCTCTCGACTTCCAAGGCACCAATGCGACTGCGGACAGAGCGCTCGACAAGAACTCTCGTTATCATGATTTCAGGGCATACACCAATGACTCCCGTCCCGATTGGTTCTTTGAGCAGATGATGGTCCTCAAGGCAAATTACAGAAAGGGTGACATGGGATACTCGCACAAGTATGTCAAGACTTTAGCGACTAAGAGGTCTCAGGCCGTATCAATCATCGGCGACCGTGTTTACGATCTTACTGATTATGCCACCGGTGGGAGGCGGATCGTTCTTCCTTCCAACCAAGAGGGTATTGATGTCTCCCAGATTAAGGTCGATTTTATGGACACTGCGGTTGTAGATTTGTTTACCCAACGCTCGGGGCAAGATGTCACCAAATACTGGAACAATTTGGGCCTGACCGCAGATCGGAAGCACCGCATGAAGGTCTGCCTCGACAACCTGTTCTATGTCGGAAAAGTTGATACTCGTAACTCGCCACAATGTCTTTTCGCGCAGTACCTGCTCCTTGGTGTCTCCGGTCTTATGTGTTCGGTCATCGCTTTCAAATTTCTGGCTGCACTTCAATTCGGCCGCAAGAACATGCCTGAGAACCTCGATAAGTTCATCCTTTGTCAAGTTCCCGCCTACACCGAAGACGAGGAGTCTCTCCGCCGCGCTATCGACTCGATTGCTAGAATGAAGTACGATGATAAACGCAAGCTCTTGGTTGTCATTTGTGACGGTATGATTATTGGTCAAGGAAACGACAGACCCACTCCGAGAATTGTGTTGGACATCTTGGGTGTCTCCGATAGTGTCGACCCCGAACCGCTTTCCTTTGAGTCTTTGGGCGAAGGCATGAAGCAACACAACATGGGTAAAGTCTACTCTGGATTGTATGAAGTTCAGGGACATATCGTGCCATTCTTGGTTGTTGTCAAGGTTGGAAAACCTTCGGAAGTCTCCCGGCCAGGTAACAGAGGAAAGCGTGATTCCCAGATGGTCATGATGAGATTCTTGAACCGTATCCACTACAACCTTCCAATGAGCCCTCTGGAGCTAGAAATGCATCATCAAATTCGAAACATTATCGGAGTGAATCCCACCTTTTATGAGTTTATGCTCCAGATCGACGCCGGTATGTTGCTAGCCCGACATTCGTATCCACCTCTGATTTTTGGTTGACTAATGGCTCGATTAGATACTGTTGTTGCTCCTGATTCTGGCACCCGTATGGTTGCTGCATTCTTGGCGGATACCAGGATCATCGCGCTTTGTGGTGAGACCGCGCTTACGAACGCCAAACATTCGTTCATTACCATGATTCAGGTTTACGAATACTACATTTCACACAATTTGGCCAAAGCATTTGAGAGTTTGTTTGGCAGCGTCACTTGTCTGCCCGGTTGTTTCACCATGTATCGCATTCGGGCCGCAGAGAGCGGCAAGCCACTTTTCGTTAGCAAGGAAATAGTTGAGGCTTACTCGGAGATTCGCGTGGACACCCTTCATATGAAGAATCTTTTGCATCTTGGAGAAGATCGTTATCTGACAACCTTACTCCTCAAGCACCACCAAAAGTACAAGACTAAATACATCTTCAATGCCCATGCCTGGACTATCGCTCCTGATTCGTGGAGTGTGTTTTTGTCGCAGCGCCGTCGATGGATTAATTCAACCCTTCACAATTTGATGGAACTAATGCCTATGCAACAGCTGTGCGGCTTTTGTTGCTTCTCCATGAGATTTATTGTCTTTTTAGATTTGCTTTCGACCATCGTTCAACCCGTTACTGTCGGCTACATCGCTTATCTCATCTATAAAGTGGCCACCAGCTCTTCTGTTATTCCCATGATGGCCTTTGTCATGCTCGGAGCTATTTACGGTCTACAGGCTATCATTTTCATTTTGAGGAGAAAGTGGGAGATGATCGGATGGATGGTTGTCTATATCCTTGCTATTCCTGTCTTTAGTTTTGCTCTCCCTCTATACTCCTTCTGGCATATGGATGATTTCTCGTGGGGCAATACTCGTATCGTCACCGGCGAAAAAGGGCAGAAGATTGTCATTTCTGATGAGGGTAAATTTGATCCCGCCTGCATTCCTCGCAAGAAGTGGGAGGAGTACCAAGCCGAGCTTTGGGAAGCGCAGACCCTCCGCGGCCATGATGACACTCGTTCTGAGGTTTCTGGGTACTCTTATGGGACTAAATCTTATGCACCAGCTCAGTCGGAATGGGGTGGATACGCAGCGCACAGCAGACCAATGTCCCAGCTGGACGTGCCGGTGCCGCGCAACCAAAGCCGCATGAGCATGGCACCTTCAGAAATGGTTTCTCAGCGGGGGTCTACCTTCTTTGGCGGAGCAGGCATGGGGGCTGAGCTAGAGATGTCTACGATTGAGCTGCCTAATGACGACGCAATATTAGCAGAGATACGGGAGATCTTGAGAACGGCTGACTTGATGACCGTGACGAAAAAGAGCATCAAGGCGGAATTAGAAAGGAAGTTTGGAATGGGATTAGATGCCAAACGACCCTATATCAATTCTGGTATGTTTTCCTCCATTATCACCCTATCCTTGCGCCTTTACCCAACACTAACCACACTTTTACAGCTACGGAGGCAATCCTCGGAGGCAACTTGTAATTTCTTTTTAAGTAGTATGGGTTTCATGATTGCTTGTAAACATGGCTTTTAGTACGGGCCGTTTATTCACGAATGCCTTTTTTTTCTTCCTTTCCTAAAAAGGCACACAAGGGGGAAACTGGAGCCAGAAAAGGGTTGGCGGGGTTTAATTAATTCATTATTTGCTATCTTTATGCATGGATTTGGAGTAGTGTGTCTTTTCATTTTTCCATTTTCCCACTTTCTCTATTATACCTTCTTGTCCAGTAGTACTTATTTTAAATCCCACTTTTTTGTACTGACGTTTACTCCTCCATTCCCGCTTACTGCTCTATTTCGCACATATATCTCGTTTTTTGTCCGTTTCTTGTTTTTCGTGTCGCCCCCCCTACAGCAGCTCTCTTGCTCACTCGGTCACCCGCTCATCTAATTACTCTCCTTCGGATTGGATCTCCATCGATAGGGTGAGGCGGGGAAGGGAAAAAAATATTTCCTTTTGACCTGGTAACTTACTAAGGTAGTCATGATAATTTCAGTTGGATGTTGAGATAATTAGTTCCTCTTTGTTCGTGCTAGTGAAAGGGACTGTAATTGATGAATGGCTTAGCCCTTGTTTCCCCACTATTTGGAATTGGTTCTCATTGTTTTTTTAAACTTTGTTGGTAAGCAATGTTGGATTCACTAGCGTCTGGTATGTATGATAGTTTAATTATCTTCTATCATACCTATATAGGTTTTCCAGGGTTAGGTCGTTGTAGGCATTGCCTGCGGTATTGCTCGTCGTGCAGAGGCTGGCGGGATCATCAGTTACCCAGCCGCTTCTCACTCGACGGGGCCAGCAGATAGTAATTCTTCTAGGAAGAAACTCCCCGCACCATGGATTGGTTCATGGCCGTGGGGAATTAACTGCGATACCTCCTCGATCACGAAAGCCGTTTGGTTTGTGCAGGAAGTGGGAGTGCGGTATAATAACTTTAGTTGGTTCTTGTATACTGTGTGTGTGGGGGGGGGAGGGGGCCTCCCCTTCGATTCTCCACCTTCTGGTGAATAAGCCCCCCATTGTGCAGATGCGTACAATACAGGAGACAGACTTGCCTGGTGACGCGCATCTTGAAAGTCCAGCCGCCCAACTCGATCACAACGGGATTATTATCGAGGGGCGTAAACATTGAAAAATTACCGTAATATTATGATGATGGCCCCCTTTGGCTACACCCTCTCCACTCGTCAATGTATTGGTGTTTGAAGGATATTATTAGCCTTATATATGCTCAAAAAAAGGTCGGAAGGAGAAATCTTTCGGTGGCGAGACAAGGTTCGGAAGTACCGGTCGATTGAATAAGTGGAGGAAAAGGGGGATGTTATGTGACAGTATTGGGGTTGGAGGAGTTCCATCGAGTGATAATGTATGATGGCAGTGATGAGGATGAAATTTTTTTACCGGCATACAAGGGATATTCTTCTGCGGGCATCTTAAATGCTTTTTGTTTGAGAGCTGTCGGGGGAGTATGAGTGGAAGCGAGCGGTATTACGAGTTCAAAAAGAGAGCGGTCTCCGGGTAAGCGAACAACTTGTATTACTAGTTGAACAAAGAGAGGAAGAGATGAGAGGGGGAAGAAGAAAGTGAGAGGGGTGAAGGGGGGGGGGGGGGGGGGTGATGCCAGCGGTCACGAGGTGTCACGCGTGTGACTGCAGTGACAGAGAAAATGAGAGCTCAACCGTGACCACAGTTTCCAACAGGTTTGAATTGGGGGTATGATATAGGACAAGTGGGTAAAGTGTTGGAAATTGTGTTCATGGTCGCACTCGAACATCCCCCGTTGATGGGGCCACGAGTGACACCCCGTGACGGCGTGGGCATTACCCACTGTTCAAACTCCCACTTCTGTACCCCTCCTTTTTTCTTTCTTTCCTTCTCTGTTGCCCCTCTCTTCCTTTCTCTCTGTATCTGCTTCTCTTGTTCGATAAGCAATGCTAGTTGCTCACATGTGTAAGAGATGGTTCTCCTTGAGGATTGTGATACTAGTAGGACCCGCTTCCAGTTTGTTCACTGCTGGTATGTACTTCTTGACATAAAGAATAGAGAGCCAATGAAGATATGATTGGCTGCTTTTCATAGTATCTAGTACTGTGCATATCTGATTGAGGTAGCATAGGTGTATGTTTACGAGTAGTAGGCAACTTGAACATGAGTATGGCGGGTCAAGTACACATTGAGTGCAAAAAAAAGAGCTTAAGCAAGGTGATTGCTGAGAAAGGCCGGGTAACTGGTCTTATGAGGAGGTGTGATCGTGACTCGGCTACCTGTGATAACCATACTCAACCACCGACTCATATAGGCAAAGGGATTATTTCAAGGGTGAAAATAAGTGATTGCATTTTATAAACCTTATTTAACTTTAGTTCTTTTATCTTTTATTATTCCTGCCCATTTTTTATTATGATTATTTACCCTCCCCCCTTCTGTTAACTTCTCAAACTTGAAGGTATGGTTGAACTGCGAGGAGTAACGTGAAGCATTATGTTCTGAGAAATTAGGGTCAAGCCCGAAGTATTTAATACCAGTATGGTTCCCAGGTGCTGTCTGAGTTATGATAGCTAAAGGGAATTTTCCAAAACTTTGCCGAGAATTCCAAGTTTACACTGGTAGTAGTAAGTCACTTCCTTTTTCTTTATTTTTCTTGACAATAGACCAGAATAGCTTCAGAGTTTTGTATATTTCACAGGGGATAAATATCCCTTCGTTCGTAGCGAAATTCTTGGCGTTTCTGCAACCAACAGAGCACTCCAAATAATAATTTATTTAAAAATCAAAGAAAAATCATAAAAATATAGAATGAGAAATAGGACAAGCTAGATATAGTAGAAGTTAAGGAAACAATTTCATTCATTCAATTAACATAGTGGTAGATTACAACAATTATATTTCCACCCAGACTTTAGAAAATCACTACTCCAACTATTCCCCTCTACTCAGTCTGTTTCCCCCAGGAACAGAGGTAGAAATCCTTCTGAGGCTTGAGCAGGACAGGTAAGTGGGCTGCAAGTTCTTGGCATCTCTCTGGGAGCTCAGTGTTGACATGTTAGCAACATCGCTTATAAGGAAGATGATTGCTTAAGCCATCTGAATTCTTAAATTCACATACCATATCTCTTCCTTTAGCTGAAATCAATTTCCAAGCAGTCCAGATACGAGTCTTTATGGGTGACAGCATTCTTATTACTGCTGGTACCCTTACATATTAGGTGGGGTTGGTGGGGGGTGTTGTGTTCGTTAGCAAAAAGGGCAAACGTGTCCCTTCAACGAACGATGGGATAGCAAACCTCACTTGTGAATTCTACAAAACTTAGATGCTGTACCTCTATAAGGCTAATAGTAGTTTGCTAAGTTCTAGCTAAGACCTCGCTAAGAATTCTGAGTTTATCTCAACCTGTTGCCATCCCTCAGATACCTAAACTTACAGTAGGTTTTGTCACAAATTGTGGCTAAGCAAGGCATGTTTCACATGACTAATAGTTATTAGTCATAGCTATATTATTGTTTCATACTATGAAGTCAGTTGACTCATAGTATCTTATATGACTATGTGATACTAAGTTATTATTCAAGTTTTGTTATGATTGGTTGATTGAATGACTCATGATTGTGAGCCATATGATGTAATGACTTTCGCACATGACTTATATTATGAGTTATGTGTTTTGTACATGTGACTCATTTGAGCACATGATATAGTTTAAGGGTTGTGATTGATTATTGGTATGTTATACAGTGACTCATATGGGTCATAGAAGTTAGGTAACACAAGGGTGATGAGTCACCAGGGTTAGGGGTGTGAAGATGCTTATATAAGATAGGTCTTTCGACCTGACAGATAGGCCACGAACCATCTCACCTCCACCTCCGGCGATTGAAATCTCAACACCACGGGAAATCATCGTCACTTTCCCCCACCCACCTCTCTTCTCCCACGATGGCTACTGCCTAGGAGTTGACGTTAAGCCATCTTCCCTCCTCCTCCTCTGTGGCCTCGGCCTCCCATCCTTGAGGTTCTTGTTCCTGTCCGTCGTTGACTCCCGCTCATGATGTTCGGTTCTCCCCCTTACCCCGCACTCGCTTTGCACCTCGCTTAGTGTTTTGCACAGTTGGAAAGCTTCTCGCTTCGCTCATGGTCGGCGTTCCGGTGTCGGACTCTCGGTCGAAGTAGGCCTTGGCTTGCTGGGCTTGTACCTCTGATGGGGAAAGCCTCGGTTAGTAACATCACGGTCTCGCTCGGCTTCGTCGTCGTCCCAAAAGCCCTTGCTATGGCCCTTTGTTGGTTGTGGCTAGCCCGTTGGCAATCTGTCCTTCATCCACCTCCCGGTTCTGTCCGCTTGCACCGTTACTGCTACAGAAGCTGGCACCTTACTGCTATACCCCCCCCAGGCTTGCACCCTACTGCTCCCCACCGGCTGGCACCCTACTGCTACTCACTGGCTGGCGCCCTACTGGTACTCTCCGGCTGGCACCTTACTGCTCCTCCTCCAATCGGTTGACCCTTCCTCGATTACTACTAGTCGTGGTATAGCACTGCCTCCGTGGCTATTGTCCAACGCCTTGAATTGATGTAATGACCTGCACGACCGCGCGAGTGGTCATAGTGGGCCCACAGTTTCCGTGTTTTCCCCTGTCAACGATCGTCCATCCACCCCCCTCTCTCACGGTCCCCTGATGAGATACGTGTTGGGATAACTTTGGTGTTCTTTCTTTTGTTACACGGTTCCTATGAGGGATTTCCTTTGTAAGGTTTACGACAAATTGTAGTGTTCCCTTGGTTACGCGGATATGCGACTCATACTGGGGTATGAGTCGGGCGGCAAAGGCTGTGCTAGGATTTCCTTCTGTATAAGGGGGGGGCTTCACCCCCTATTTCCTTGATTCTTTACGCTACCTGGTATTTCTTTCACGACTCTTGTACTTCAGAATATAACGTCTTCTATTCTGATATCCAAGTTGCACGCCAAGAACCCACGAACCCTGACCCTGATCTATCATTACACGGTCAGCCTTGACCTGAGATTGTCATCTCCGAACCCTCACGCTCAACGAGTGTTATCGTTTAGGACCTTTCTGTCGTTATGTGCCTTGGACTAACGTCCAGTGCCAAGACCCCGTTACACCCTCGGGCCCGCATTTCGGGTCTTTGATCAGGCGGTTTCTTTTGTTTTGGGGAGCCTGCGGAAGGGTTTGGGTCCTTCTACCTGTATGTTTCTATGTATTGTTTCCTTACGTGTCTGGGGTATATTGCCTGAGGTGCTAGGCGGGGGAGACTTTTCCTATGGACTCGGGGTGTTGGATTTTTTCCATGAAGAGGTGAAGCGGGCGGTGGGTTTGCATTTATAGGTTTTTTTCTCTTCATAGCTCGCGCTGCATAAGGCTTTTTGTACCTAGAAACAAATAATGCATGATTACAAAAAAAAAAAAAAAAAAAAAAAAAAACCTGACAGATAGGCCAAGAACAATCTCCTCTCCACCTCTGGCAATTGTAATTTCAACATTATGGGAAATCATTGTTGCTTTCCCCCATCCACCTCTCTTCTCCCACAATGGCTACTGACTAGGAGTTGACCTTAAGCCATCTTCCCTCCTCTTCTGAGGCCTGTTAGCCTCCCCTTCTCCGGGTCCTCGTTCTTGTTCGTCGTTGACATCCGCTCATGAAGTTCGGTTTTCCCTCTTACGCCGCAGGGATTTTGCATCTCACTTAGCGTTTGCACCTTGCTTAGGGTTTGCACGGTTGGAAAGCTTCTCGCTTTGTTCACGGTCAGCGTTACAGTGTCCGGGCTCTCGGTTGTAGTAGGCCTCGGCGTTCTAGGCTTGTGCCTCTGATGGGGAAAGCTACGGTTAGTCACATCTCGGTCCCGCCTTGGTCTTGTCGTCGTCCCAAAAGCCCTTGCTATGGCCTCTTTGTCAGTTGTGGCTAGCCTGTTTGCGATCCTTCCTTCTCCTATCTTCCGGTTTTGTCTGCTTGCACCGTTACTGCTACAGAAGCTAGCACCTTACTGGTCCGTCATCCTCACTGATCGTCAGACCCCTCCTCAGTTACGCCCAGTCGTAGAATGCACTACCTTCAGGCCTGTTGTCCAATGCCTTGGATCGATGTAATGACCGGCTCGACTTTACCTTTATGGTTATCAATGCTGGCCCACAAGTTCCATGATTTTCTCTCGTCACGGTGATCACACATCCTCGCCCTCAGGCCCTGTCAGGCCCCTGGGATTCAAACCTTTCTTTTGTTTTAGGGGAGCCTACAGAAGGGTTTGGGTCTCTCTTCTGTACTTCTCTATGAATTGTTTCCTTATGTGTCTGAGGTATTATTGTCTTAGGTGCTAGGCGAGAGGGATTGTTCCTATGCATTCAGGGTGTTTGATTTTTCCCATGAAGAGGTGAAGCGGGCAGTTGTTTGAGCTTAAGGTTTTCTTTACACCATTTCTCATGATGGATGCAAGTTCTTGTACCTTAACAAGTAATACATGATATAAAATAAAATAAAATAAAATAACAAAACCAACCAATAGATAGGATTCTCATGCAATCATCTAATTACTTTTCTGTACTTAAGTTGCAATACGATTACTCTTTCTCTCTTTATACACACTCCTTCTCTACTAGAACCTACGTCCTAAAGATCCTAGACACTATTTTGATAGTCTCAATGACAGGTCGCTTTATATGCAATTATTGTGATGGTTCTACAAGCACAACAATCCACTCTTCTTACTATCTGACAAGATAGTATCCTTCAAGACAACCAAGCAAGTCCCGTACTATCTGAAGAGATACTACTACCTTCCTACTCATTGGTGCAGGAACACAAGACTCACTTACGCAGGAGACAACCGTCATTGCCTATTACATACCTGCTCAACAATAGGATTGTTACACTAAAGCTCTATCACAAAGTATTATTTTACCCTAAGTTTCACAGTAAGAGCAATTTCATTGAATTTATACTTCAGTCTGCTAAATAGTATATATAATATTATTATAGTTATAGTATTAAAAGCCTTCAGCATCCTGTTCCTAAAACTTTAGCTTCTATTAGTAGATAGCATATTTAGAAATATTTACATAAAGGTGAAGCATATCTTGATTGCATATAGCAAGAGTCTATATTCTAGTTCTGAAAACTATATTAAATCAGTAAAGTATAAATACAAACTATATTAATACATGTTGAATACTGTTAACAAACTCTCTTAGCTTCTGTATAAACCTATCAAATATGTACTTTATTCTTCTATATTATTTTCTTGTATATCCTATGATTTAGTTTATTAATACCTAAGTTACAGTCAATCCCTGGCATATCCAAGCCAGTCAATAAATACCAACTTACTACAACTTCTTCAAGATATACAGTACTTCTTAAGACTTAATTATTTCTTAATTCAATAATAATAATATTGGTATACAGCTACAGGCAAAATTAATAAACTGTAGGTATAGATGATCACAGGACTATACGAATTCCTAGATCATAGATATATTAATTTATATTTGCATAACATCTCCAAGCAGGTACTGCTCTTCAAAACTCTAAGTATGAGATATACTAAAGCAGTACAAATACTGTTCCGAGTCTAATGAGTGTTAATCTCAAGCAATCTTATAATAAAATAAAAAGACTATTTGGTAGATTATCAATGGGGGTAATTATGAAGCTATTAGCTATTTGTTATTAAAGAATAATATCAGTCAAAATATTAACTATTTACAAAGTGCTATATTTCTCTTAACTGCTACTACATTCTAAAAAGTGTAACTAGTTTAGCAACTATTGGAAAGAAATATAATTAAGGCAAATATTGGAATAAATCTGAGATAACAGGTGTGGGGTAAAGTCATATCATAGGGTAGTTTCACGGTCACATTGAGAATTTTCTCAACCTGTAACTTACCTATTCTGTATATAGTGCAGTGTGCATCCTTCTCTCTCTCTGAGTAAGACAACAACAGCAACAACAACCTATAGACAATAATACCTGAGCAATCAACCGATAGAAATCGTTTCCTTTCTATTCCAATTGGGTTCAGTACTTTCTCTTTTGTTCTATCTCTATCCACGCCTTTAGGCAATTTATCGTCTTGTCAATTCCCCACTGATTTATTGTTAGGTTTGCCAGGAGGTTACAGCTATGCTCAGAAGGGATACTTCAGTACCTGTGACACACTATCCAACTCAATAGGTCTTACAAATCAGCATAACATAGATATTCAAAGTAGTTGGGCTTAAGAATCTGGCCAGCTTCAGTGTAGACTAGAGTCAACTTGAAGCTTCAAGGACCTGTCTGCCTAGACATATATATATTAGCAGATATTTTACTTCAGTTGTTATTTTTAAATATTTACTGACATCTTCAAATATCTGTAGCAATATTCAGATAACTGTAGAAGTATCAGGTATTTGCAAGTGTCTTCAGAAATCTTCAAATATCTTTAAATATCTTTTATCCTATTTTGATCTCTGGAGATATTAACTAATTAGAGTGATAATTCTCAAGGCCTTATCTAGTATGTCAAGTGGACTTCTATAAAAAATGCTTAATACTCTGGTAAAATTTTATTATTCAACTTGCTTAATCTCAACCACTCTACATACATAATGCTAAATGTAGAAATACAATTGTAAGAAAAAGAATCTTGTAATATCTACTCTTTATTCATAGTTTAGACTGGGAGAAAATATATAATATAATAAATACAGAGTTATTCTTCTTCTATCATTTAGTTGCGGGATACTAAGACTTTTATTGCATAAGTGTACTATACAGTTCTGTAGTCTGTAGCTATAATTCTTTTCTTTTCCTTTATTATTAAAAGTAAAAATTCACTTAAGTAACTTCAGGTAGTATTCTTGACTAAGACCTTTCACAGCCTGCCATTATTTTAAAAAATATTATTTTTCTGAAAAGAGTAGATTTTGTAAAATAGAAAGGAAAAGTCTGATTATGGAAAATATTAAATTATACACAGATAGCAAATTCTCCTCTATATATTATATATAAAAGAAGAAGTAATAAGGATCCTCACTGTTCAGCGATACTAGAAATAATAATATTGTAAAATATTATAGAATAAGACATACTATATCTTATAAGATTAGTATTTTTCCTACTCCTCTACAGTGAGGCCTCATATTGCTTCTTCCTTGATACAAAGTATACAGGAAGTTATCTGCTATCAGTCTATAATTTAATATTTTTCTATATCAAATGCCCTTTTTCAGTATTAAGAAATAAGTGTTTTCAGAAAGATAGGATTTTTTTGTAAATTCTAGCAAGCCATGCCGAGTCTGATAGGAATATTCTTTAAACCCTTTTTACCAATATTTACTTGAGTCAATACAAAACTAGTAGTAGAATTAGTACAAGAAGATGATTTTGCTAGTGGAAACTCTAGGTTGCTATAGTTATACTAACTTGAATCTGATATCAGCAGATCTTGAAGTTTATTATCTATACAGAAATAGCTTAAATGACCTATAATGCTATACCTTCTTAATAGATAAACTTGAACATATGTTAAAACCATAATACTCTCACTTTTTCCCAGATACAGTAGTGTAATACTTAAAAGTATCTCGCAGTAACCACCTGGGAAACTGGAAGAGTTTATATTTCTTGATAAATATTTGATTGGGGTAGTGACAAGAGAATATACTACTGCATATCTACTTGGCCATTTAAAAGTCTCCAAATACCCTGCACTTATTAATACCTATCTTGGCACAAAAGGGTCTGGAGACTTTTTAAATTGCCAAGTACCTATAGCATACATGTATATCAATAGTATAAACTATTTTTAAAAGATTGCGATTAGTACTAATTACTTTCAAGTTGTATTTAGTTAAATACTATTATTATATAGGCATTTAGCTTCATATTAAAGTGACTGTTTGAAAGTCTTAGTGTTCACGTGATTTCGCTTATTGCACCATACTACAATCATTCAGCCCTAATGGTTAGGGAATTAAAGACTGAGATATGAATTGAAAAAATACATGAAGAACAGTAGCCATAAATCTGATCTGCCTTTCCAATATACTAGTATTGTGTATACCACCCCTTTGCGTCAAGCACAGCCTGTACTCGGCTTGGCATAGACCTCCATAAACTCTCAAAGAACTCTAGTGCTATCGTCTTCCATACCTCCGGAAGCACCTTTGACAGCCGCTCCTTCACCTTTTTGGGACTGCCGAGGGTGGTGCCAATATCTGGATGCTGATCATGAAGCCGCTTTTTGAGCTCTACCTACACATGCTCTATTGGGTTTAGGTCAGAGGAGGAGGGAGAGTCATCTAGAACCTCAATACTATTTGCATCAAACCACTCAGCTATGATGCCCGCATTGTGGATTTTCGCACTATCCTGTTAAAATATGACATCTCCGATTGTGTCATACTCTCGCTCCATTACCCGTACCACACATGTTTCCAGAATGCGTAGGTAGACCTAGCTATCCACTGATTGGGCAACTAGTAGCATAAAGGTACCCTGATTTCCTTCCTAAAAGTAGCCCCACACCATCAGCGAAATCCTCTTGCCTTTTGTGACAGGCTGAACACATTCGGGATGTCACTTTTCATCTCGGTGACCGAAAAACCCACTTCTGTCAGGAATTGCGCACCCGCTTCACACTGCACTCATCGCTCCATATAATACCTTCCAAATCCTCCGGGGTCCAATCACAATACTTGATAGCTCAATTAAGTCATTCTTTGACATATTTAGAGGTAAGCTTTGCCTGTTTTGTACTGAGCAACTTCTGTATTCCTTGTTCGCGAAGAACCCTATTGATTGTGCTGAGTGAAACATGTAGGGCACACCATTCATGCAACTACCGCCAAGACCAGTCACAATTCTTGCAAGATTCCTAGACAATCGCACGATAATCTCGCTTGCTCAGCTTCGAAGGGCGCCCTGACTGGGCCAAATTATCCGTACTACCCCGTTGCAGGGCCCGGGCAAGGAAATTGCTTACCGTTGAACATGGTCGGTTAACCAATTGGACCACTATGTAAATCTTCTGAAAAGTCCAGAAGAAGACAATTAGCATGCCTTTCTCCACATCAGAGAGCTGGCAGCGAAAGCTAGACTTGGTTTTGCTAGATTTAGGAGACTTGATTGTTGCTAAATTCACAAAGTATACTTTACCAATCCCTCATGGTCTACTCTTTCCATACTGGCTGACTAAGCTATCACCAAGACTTTTGATTACTTAGTACTTTAATAATATTATAAGGTTTCTTATTATAAAGAGATCAAAAGCTATCTACTGGGAAAGTAGAAACACTCTCGAAGAAAATAAGGGTCAATAGCACTTTCCCAGTTTGAATGGAGCTGAATTGGAGCAACTATTCAGAGTCCAATAGTATTTACACTTGACTCTGACAAAAATAAAAGTTAGAAAGATACTTCTTAATATAAGACACAAAAGTAGCATAAACATTACTATAAATGGGTGCATTTATGCGAAAAAGGTAAAACTCGTCAACAACACCAAAATAGGTTGAATGCCCCGGAGACTTTAATGGCATATTGAGTATCCTCTGAGCTTCTTAAAATATATTTAATGTTAAAATTGGAGTAATATTTGACCTGTAATAATTATTTTAAAAATATCTCTAAAATTGTATTTTTGCATAGAATGATAGCCTACTATGAAATCTATCTGGAAATGAAATTTCAAATATTTTCAAGTGTAAAATCTATAGTTATTATAAAGAAGATCAAAATATCTTTATGTTCTCAACATTTAACATCAGCAAAAACGGACCCTGCGTCTGATCCGTCGGCGTTGCGTCCTGACGCAAGCGACGTATTTTCTGCGTCCCATGCGTCCTGTGCGTTCTGACTTGCGTTGCAACGCCCCGCCACATTCCACGCCTCCTGAATTGCCCCGCAACGTTCCATCCGTCCTGACGCAACGTCGTCTCCTCCCGGCGTCTAGACTACCCTAGACTCTTGTTCTCGTCAC
>Ga0307513_10003819_pt1 | contig 20311 bp, 23 predicted proteins | sample 15_EM_MG_FD_202174 | JGI IMG/M metagenome (GOLD analysis project Ga0307513, IMG submission 202174) | Populus trichocarpa ectomycorrhiza microbial communities from riparian zone in the Pacific Northwest, United States - 15_EM | ecosystem: Host-associated > Plants > Roots > Unclassified | place...
CGCCGCTGATCGGCGCGTACCTGAAGTCTCCCATCAAGCCGATGGGGAAACAGATGCTCGTGACCGCGAAGCCCGCGCAAAGGAGCTGATCCCTTGGACACTCCTATTGACGCGCGCCCGCGTGTTGCATGGCGACTGCAAGCCCTGGCGATCGCGCCTCTCACGCTCCTGTTCGCCCTGCTGGTGGTGCGGTTCGGCCTGTTCCTCGCCAGCGCGGCCTGGGCGATCGGCTACCCGAACGAACTCGACTATGGCGAGGGTATCGTCTGGGAGCAGATGCGCTGGATCGTATCGGGCCACGGCTACGGTCCGATCGACGTGTTCCCGGCCATCGTGTTCCACTATCCGCCCGTCTATCACGTCCTCACATCGCTGCTTTCGGGCGCGACCGGCCTGGACGGACTGACGGCGGGTCGTCTCGTTTCGTCCATATCGACACTGGGCGCTGCGGCCTTCGCAGGCGGCGTCACCGCCCAGCTCGTGTCAGGACGGACCCGGACCATTCAATGGACATGCGGCCTGGCGACGGCGCTCGTCGCGCTCAGCTGCTATCCCGTCGCGCGGTGGGCTCCCCTCATGCGCGTCGACATGGTCGCCACCATGCTGACGTTGGGCGGGTTGTGCCTTTCCCTGGCGGCCGTCAGGCGGCCGCGGCTGATCTACCTTGCAGCCGTGCTCTTCGTGTCTGCGGTCTACGCCAAGCAGACGATGATCGCAGCGCCTGCGGCGGCGTTCGGGACCCTGCTGGTCTTCCGCCCGCGCGTCGCGCTCGCGGGCCTACTCACCTCCGTGGGACTGGGTCTGGTCGGCCTCGCGTGGCTCGAGGTTTCGACCGGCGGAGGCTTCATCCGCCATACCCTGCTCTACAACATCAACCGCTTCGAGTGGGAGCAACTGGCCCAGATCTGGCGGCAGGCCCAAGACCACCTCGCATTCGTGCTCTTTGCCGCCTTTGGCGCCTACCTTTGCTGGAAGGGACTGTCTCCGGCCCTGGGCGGCGGACGGAATGGCCTGCGGAGAAGACTGGCGGAAGACCCGAGTGCGATCCGGGCGCTCATCGCCCTGAGTTACCTGCTGCTGGCGTCAGCGATGCTGATCCTCGTCGCCAAGTCCGGCGCCACCATCAACTACCTGATCGAGTGGTTCCTGGTGGTGAGCATCTTCGGCGGTGTCGGGCTCCGACCGGCCGCTGAGTTCGCGTTTGGCGGTGCGAAGATCCCCGACTTGAAGTTTGCCGTCACGTTCCTGGTGCTGTTGGCGCTCGCCCTGCAGACCTCCCGCCTGCCTCTGCCGCCGCGCGACCTCAGCCGGACGCCAGCCGAGCAGGCTGAAGTCCCCGCACTCCTGGCCATGGTGCGCGCCGCCGACAAGCCGGTGATCTCCGATGACATGGTCGTCGTGATCAAGGGCGGGAAGCGGGTCGTGTGGGAGTCGGCCATCTTTGCGGAGCTCGGGTCGACCGGAGTCTATGACCAGCGGCCGTTCATCCAGATGATCCACAGGAAGGCGTTCGCCTTCTTCGTCACGCGGCACGATCGTGGCAACTGGCTCTTCGACGCGCGCTACAATCCGGAGGTCGCGCAGGCGCTGGATGAATCTTACCCGCGCAAGCGGGAACTCGCAGGCTTCGTCGTGCACCTTCCTGCGGAATAAGGGCCTGCGTTGCGCAGCGCCTAGTGGTGATACCCGTCTTTGGCCTGGGCCTTGGCGAGGTCCTGCTGAGCCTCGAATTTGTCCATCGCCATCTGCCCGACCGTGGAGCACCGCTCGACCGACATGCGGCTCCCGAGCACGGGCTCGTGGCGGCAGACGACCGTGTCGGGGCCCCGCGCCTGCTTCTTTTCAGGCTGAGGCGCGATCAGCACCACGGGGCTGACCGTGTTGGGCGGGGCGGCGGGCGCAACCTGGAAGGCTGTCGAATGAGCCATCATGAGGCTGGCCGCGATAAGGGCGGCGATCATTGGATACGGACGCTCCCAGCCTGACGGAGTGGGAGACTACTGTGCAGCTCCCGGCTTTCCAATCCCGACCTGGCTCGTCGGGTTGTGCGACCCTCATTGACAACCGGGACCGTTGGTCCAGCTTTCCCACGGGCTTGGGAGAGCGCGGCTTTGGTAAGGGTTTCGGTTTGGTCAGGCGCCGTGGTCGCGCTGTGGGCGGCCGCTGCGGCGCCGGCCCAGGCCGTCAGCGGCGACGACAGCTATTTCTGCGCGGCGGCAGATCGCGCGAGGGCCATCGTCAGCTGCACGCGCATCATCGAGGACAAGGGTCAGTCCGCGGCCGCGCAGGAGATCGCGCTGCGAAACCGCGCGTTCTCGTACCAGGCCGTGGGCGACTTCGATCACGCGATCGGCGACTACGACACGCTCCTGGCGCTGAGCCCCGATCAGCCCTCCCAGCCGGTGGCCGAGCTTCTCGCGAAAATCTACACCAACCGCGGCGTCGCCTATGAAGCCAAGGGCAACGACACCGCGGCCCTTGCAGACCACACCGGCGCCATCGGCTTGGATCCCAAGGCCTGGTCGGCCTACGCGAACCGTGCGGGCGTCTACCTCCGCAGGGGCGACAATCGCAGCGCGCTCGCGGACCTCGACATGGCGGCGCGACTCAATCCCAAGGATCCGACCACCTTCTTCAACCTCGGCGCGCTCTACTACAGCCAAGGCGACCACAAGCGGGCGATCGCGGAGTTCAGCACGGCGATCACCCTGGACCCGGCTAACGCCATGGCCTGGCAAAACCGCGGGATCGCCTACCGCGCGGCGGGCGACAAGGTTCGCGCAGCGGCCGATACGGCCCAGGCCCTGAAGCTCAATCCGGAGCTCGCCGGCCTGCACCAGGAGCAGGGCAAGACCTGGCAGGCGGCCGGCGACGCGGACAAGGCGATCGCGGAATTCACCAAGGCGATCGAGATCGATCCGATCAATGTGCAGGCCTACAAGTCCCGTGGAGACAGCTACCTCGCCAAGGGCGACCGCGACCACGCCATAAGCGACTACAGCCTGGCGCTTCGGATGGACCCCAGGTTCACGGCCGCCTTCAACAACCGCGGCGTGGCCTATCTCGGGAAGAAGGATTGGAGCCGGGCGGCGGAGGACTTCAATCAGGCCATCCGCCTGGAACCCGAACTGGCGGCGTCGTACATCAATCGCGCGCAGGCCTCCGAGGCCAACGGCGGCAGCGAGCTCGCGATCGGCGACCTGGATAAGGCCATCGCGCTCGACGCCAACGCCGCCGCCGCCTTCAAGCTGCGGGCCACGCTCCGCGCCGCGAAGGGCGACCAGGACGGCGCCATCGCCGATTTCGCCCGCACGATCGAGCTGACGCCGACAGACTCCGACGCTTTTCGGGGACGTGGCGTCGCGCGCCTCAAGGTCCGCCAGGCCGAGGCGGCGATCGCCGACCTTTCCACCGCCATCGACCTCAACCCGAAGGACGCCCAGGCCTATCGCTTCCGCAGCCAGGCCTATGTGGCGGCGGGACACGACATGCGCCGCGCGATCGACGATGACGCCCTGGCGATCCGCCTGGACCCCAGGCTCGCGCGACGCTGAGCCTCGCCACGTAACATCCCAGCTCTCGCCAATGGTTTTCTGGACCGGCGGCTCAGGTATTCGCCCGATGCGCCATCTCGTCCCGCGGTCGAAGCTGATCCCATTCAAAACGGGGACTCGGCGCGATGACGACACCAATCCGCATGGCGCTTTGCGCCGCGTTCTTCCTTAGCGCAGCGATCCCGGCAGGGGCGGCGCAGGCCGTCTATCCCGCGAAGGGCCAGAGCGCCAAGAAGCAGGCGACGGACGAATCCGAATGCTCGAACTGGGCGGTGAAGCAGAGCGGCTTCGACCCCGCCAAGCCTCCGCCGCCGACAGCGGTGGCCAAGGGCGCCACGGGCAGCGGCGCCGGGGTGAAAGGCGCGGTAGTCGGCGGCGGGATCGGCGCTGTCTCCGGGGGCAACGCAGGCGAGGCCGCCGTCGCCGGCGCCGTGGCCGGGCGGGTGATCCAGCGCAACCGGAACCGCCGAGAGGCGGCGGCCATCAACAACGCGAATTCTCAGCAGGTCCAGGCTGGGTACGGCGCCTACGAACGCGCGCGCGGCGCCTGCCTCACGGGACGCGGCTACTCCGTCAAATAACGGGACCACACCCGATCTTCGAAGTCTGATTGACGCACCGGCAGGCTTAGGGCTCACTTGTAGGCAAGCGTGCCCGGCGGTTCCCCCGCGCGAGAGCGTGCAGGGAGGACCTCGATGGCGGCCACGGACCTGGCGCACGCGCGCCTGAGCATGAAGACCAAGCTCGCGTTCGGCGTGGGCAGCGGCGCGGAGGCGATCGCGCTGCACGCGATCAGCGCCTATGCGTTCCTGTTCTACAACCAGGTGCTGGGCCTGCCCGCGCAGCTCGCCGGCCTGGCCATCTCGGTCAGCCTCATACTGGATGGGATCGTCGAGCCGATGGTGGGCTCGCTTTCCGATCGGACCCGCTCGCGGCTGGGGCGGCGCCACCCCTACATGTTCGCGGCGTGCATTCCGATCGCGCTCGCCTTCTACGCCGTCTTCGTCCCGCCCGCCGGCCTCAGCAACACGGCGCTGTTCTGGTGGTTCGCGCTCAGCGTCGTGGTTCTGCGCCAGTGCATGGCCTTTTACCACACCCCCCACATCGCGCTCGGCGGCGAGCTCAGCCTCGACTACATGGAGCGGTCGAAGGTGATGTCCTACAACAGCTTCTTCACCTGGGTCGGCGGCGCGCTGACCACCTGGATCGCCCTCACCTACTTCTTCAAGAAGACGCCGGAGTACCCGCGCGGTCTGCTCAATCCCGACGCCTGGGCGCCCTTCGGCGTGACCATGGCCGCGGTGGCGCTGACGGTCCTCTTCGCCTCGGCATGGTTCACCCGCGACCGCATCAAACACCTGCCGCAACCGCTGCCCGACGCGGCGGGTTTCAGTCCGCTGGAGTTCGTGAAGGACATCCGGTCGGCGTTCACGAACATGAACTACGTCTGGCTGCTGATCGGGTTCTTCTTCCTGTCCATCACGCTCGGCCTGCGCACGGTCCTGCACGTCTACACCAACACCTACTACTGGGGCCTGGGCAGTGAGGAGCTGCGCTGGTTCATCATCGGCACCTTCGGCGGCTACGCGACGGCCTTTTACATGGCGGCCAAGCTGCACGGACGTTTCGACAAGAAGCGCACGATGATCATCTCCGCCCTGACCTTTGCGATCGTTCCCGCGATCCCCATCGTCCTCGGCCTGATGGGCATTCTCCGTGCCGACACCCCCGGGCTGCTGGTGATCCTCATCGCGTTCGCCATGCTCGGCTACGGCGCCATGAGCGTACTCTCCATCAGCGTGATGTCGGCCCTGGCCGACGTCGCCGACCAGAACGAGGCCCGGCACGGGATCCGCCAGGAGGGCGTGCTCTATTCGACCCGCACCCTGTTCGCGAAAGTCGACCAGGCGTTTGGCACCTTCGTCGCAGGCATCGTGCTGACGGTCATCGCCTTCCCGGAGAAGGCCAGGCCGGGGGAAGTGGATCACGAGATCCTCGCCAAACTGGCGCTCTGGGACGGCGTTATCGCCATGGTCCCCTGCCTGATCGCCGCGTTCTTCTACGCGCAGTACGGCATCACCCGGACATCCTACGAGACAACCCGCGCCGAGATCACCGCCCGGCGGGCCGCGGTCCGGGAATCCACCCTGGTCGCCGAGGCGGCGCCGACCGTGTCGTCCGCCGCCAAGCCTCTCAACGCGCCGGGCTAGCGCCGGCTCGAATCAAAAAGCTCTCGACCAGGTCGTCGTAGAGGTCGAAGCGCTTGTAGGCCCGTAGGCCCGTGGTCCGGGTGGGCCGTGCGCCAGGCCGTGGGCGAAGGCGGCCAGGCGCGCGGGGTCGTCCGCCAGGCTCTCCAGCGGCGGAGCCAGATGCGCATCGTGAACAGCGCCCCGCCGGGCAGCGGCAGCCGCCGCAGGGTCTGGGCGCGGGGTCATCGGCGTGTCCACGCCCAGAACCGGATCGCGAAGTAGACGATGAAGGCCGCCACGATCCCGATCGAGTCCGCGGCCACGTCGTGCCAGTCGGCGTCGCGCCCGAAGCCCATCAGGCCCTGCACGACTTCGACGAACGCCCCGAACCCGAAGGCGTAGAGCGCGATGGCCCGGGGCCGCCTTGGCGACAGGATCAGGCCGGTTCCCGTCAGCACGAACCAGGCGATGGCGTGCTCTTCCTTGTCCCACATGTTGACCTTCGGCAGGCCGTCGCTGGGCGCCAGGCACATGTAGAGCAGGATCAAGCTGGCGAGGGCGTAGGCGGCGATGCGGAGCGGCCGCGGCGGCTGGTAGGGAAGCATGCGCCTTACTTGCACACCCCAGCCCCGGTCTCTAGCGTCCGGCGCTTACGGAAAGTACGGAGCGTGGCATGGCGGTCGAGGCGGTGATCTGGGACTTCGGAGGGGTGTTCACCTCCTCGCCGTTCGAGGCGTTCAACCGGTTCGAGGCCGAGAAGGGGTTGCCGAAGGACCTGATCCGGCGGGTCAACGCCACCAACCATCACGAGAACGCCTGGGCGCTGTTCGAACGCAACGAAATCGACACCGCGCGCTTCGATCAGCTGTTCCTCGAGGAATCGACGGCGCTCGGCCACCCCGTCCAGGGGCGAGACGTCCTGCCGCTGCTCTCCGGAGCGGTCCGGCCGCGGATGGTGGCGGCGCTGGAGACCTGCAAGCAGCACTTCAAGGTGGGCTGCATCACCAACAACGTCGTCTCGATGCACAGCCCGGGGCAGGACGAAATCCAGCGGGCCGCCGGCGCCATGGGCCAGATCATGCCGCTGTTCGACGCGATCATCGAAAGCTCCAAGGCGGGCGTCCGCAAGCCCGACCCGAAGATCTATCTGATGATGTGCGACCTCTTGGCAGTGAAGCCGCAGGCCTGCGTCTACCTCGACGACCTGGGCATCAACTGCAAGCCGGCCGCCGAACTCGGCATGAAGGCGATCAAGGTGGTGGACGTCGACGAGACGCTTGCCGACCTCGCCGCCGCCACCGGCCTGACCTTTGCCGCAGAGCAGCCGGCATGACCCGTCCCGTGAAGATCGGCGCCTCCGAGGCGCTGAAGAGCCTGCCGCTCTGGCGCGCGGTCGAGGGCGAGCGCGACGCGATCCAGCGGACCTACCGCTTCTCCGACTTCACTGCGGCGTTCGGCTTCATGACCCGCACGGCCCTGATGGCGGAAAAGCTCGACCACCATCCGGAGTGGTTCAATGTCTACAATCGGGTGGATGTGACGCTGACCACCCACGACGCCGACGGCGTGACCGAACTCGACGTGACCCTCGCCAAGCTGATGGACATGGCCGCCAAATCGGCGGGCATGAAGGAAGATTGAGGAAGATGGATATGACCGGACGGGTCGCGGGCAAGAAGGCGTTCATCACCGGCGGCGCCCAGGGGCTGGGGGCGGCGATGGCCCGCAAGCTGGCGGCCGAGGGCGCCAAGGTCACGGTCGCCGACATCAATCTGGAGGGCGCCAAGGCGGTGGCCGCCGAGATCAACGGTAGCTGCGGCGAGGGCACGGCCTTCGCCTTCCCGCTCGACGTCACCAAGGAGGATCAGTGGATCTTCGCGCTTGAGGAGGCCGACGAGGCCATGGGCGGCATCTCGGTCCTGATCAACAACGCGGGGATCAGCCGCGGCGGCGACATCGAGAGCCTCAGCCTCGAGGACTGGAAGCTGGTCATGGGGGTCAACGTCGACTCCGTTTTCCTCGGGACCAAGCACGCGCTGAAATACATGCGCCAGAACCAGCCGGGCTCGATCGTCAACATCTCCTCGATTGCGGGCCTGATCGCGGCGCACAACTCCCCGAGCTACAACGCGTCGAAGGCCGCGGTCTGGCTGCTCTCCAAGGGCATCGCCCTGCATTGCGCCAAGCAGGGGCTGGATATCCGCTCGAACTCGATCCACCCGACGTTCATCGACACCCCGATCCTCGATCCCCTGCGCCAGCGGTTCGGCAAGGAGGAGGCCGAGGCCAAGCTCGGCCGCCAGGTGCCGCTGGGCCACATCGGCGAGCCTGAGGACATCGCCAATGCGGCGCTCTACCTGGCCAGCGACGAGAGCAAGTTCATGACCGGCGCCGAGATGAAGCTCGACGGCGGCATCAGCGCGATGTGAGGCCGCTCTTGGCGGGCGAGGGCTTGTCTGCGGCGCAGATCGGCCGGCTGCATCTGCAGTCCCTCTACGGCCTGGACGAACGCGGCCGCATCGACGAGGTCCGCGAGCCCTATCCGCCGCCGCCGCCGAGGTTCGTGCTCTTTCGTACGCGAGAGGAGGTGCTGCCGCTCGTCGGTGCGGACGTGCCGGAGGGCCTCGCGTCAGAGCTTCTCGCGCTGGCGACGACCGAGCCGCCGACGCCCGAGTCTGCGCCGCTGCACCTGGCTCACTACCAGGCCCTGCTGGCCGCCCACCGGGAAATCGAGCGGGAGTACGCGGGACCGTCCTTCTATCTGCCGGGCCCGTTTGCGCCGGCCGCTGGGGCCGAGAGGATCGAGGTTCACAACCTCGACCTCCTTCGGGCGCACTTTCCGGAGGAGGTGCGGGACTTCGAGGCGCGGCGTCCGGTCTACGCGGCGGTGGAGGATGGCGTCGCCGTGGCGATCTGCTTCTCGTCGCGGGACCTCGGTCCCGGCACGCCCGCCGGCGTCTTCACGATCGAAGCGCACCGCGGCCGAGGACACGCGCGCCGGGTGGTGACCGCCTGGGCGGCGGAGGTGGCGAGGCTGGGCTCGATCCCGCTCTACGGTGCGACCTGGGACAACGTCGCTTCGCAGGCCATTGCGGCCCGCCTGGGCGCGGTCATGCTGGGGTCGGATTTCTGGATCCGCTAGGCGTCAGTTGACCAGCACGGCGCCCAGGAGCAGGCGTGCGCCCGGTCGCCCAAGGACCTGGTCGGTCTGGCGCTGCAGCTCCCGGCCGATGAAGTCGACGCCGGGCGGCGAACCGGCCGGCAGGCCCGCGGCATAGGTCTGCACCGCCTGGACGTAGGCCGCCCGCAGTCGGGGCAGCGACTGGCGGGCCAGGGTGCGCAGCTTCTCGTCCGGCACGTCCAGGCCGCATTCCACGGTCAGCACGCCGCGCCGCCCGCCGGATCGGTTGGTGGTGCCGGTGAGGGTGTTGATCTGGATGTAGGTCGCCCCACCGGCCTTCTTCTTTTCCTCGGACGCGGTCGCCAGTCCGGGCAGGACGGCGGAGGCCAGGGTCAGGGCAAGAAGCGTGCGGCGGTCCATGGCCGGCACACTGATCGCCTCATGGTTAGCGGTCTCTTTACGCGGGCGCGGGAAGACTGCCGCTTCCTGCAAGAGATTCGCCGTCCGGGAGGGCGTGTTTGACCCGATTTGCGCCGACATCGCTCGACCTCGACGGCAAGGTCATCCTGATCACCGGGGGCACCGGCTCGTTCGGGCGACGTTTCATCGAGACGGTCCTGACCCGCGCCAATCCGCGCAAGCTGATCGTCTATTCCCGCGACGAGCTGAAGCAGAGCGAGATGCAGTACGACCTCGCCGAGCGGTTCTCGCCGGAGAAGCTCGGCTGTATGCGGTTCTTTCTCGGCGACGTTCGGGACCGCGAGCGGCTGATCCTGGCGGTCCGCGGGGTCGATATCGTGATCCACGCCGCGGCCCTGAAGCAGGTGCCGGCGGCGGAGTACAATCCGTCGGAGTGCATCCACACCAACATCATGGGCGCCGAGAACGTGGTCTGGGCCTGCCTGACCAACCGGGTGAAACAGGTGGTGGCGCTTTCCACCGACAAGGCCTGCAACCCGATCAACCTCTATGGCGCGACCAAACTCGCGTCCGACAAGACCTTCGTGGCGGCCAACAACCTTTCCGGGGACATCGGCACGCGGTTCTCGGTGGTGCGGTACGGCAACGTGGTGGGGTCGCGCGGCTCCGTGGCGCCGCTGTTCCAGCGGTTGATCGCCAAGGGCGCCACGGAGCTGCCGATCACCGATCCGCGGATGACGCGGTTCTGGATCACCCTGAACCAGGGCGTCGAATTCGTGCTCTCATCGCTCTCGATGATGCATGGTGGTGAGATCTTCGTGCCGAAGATCCCCTCGATGAAGATGACCGACCTGGCGGCCGCCATGGCGCCGCAGCTGGGCGTGAAGGTTGTCGGCATCCGTCCCGGCGAGAAGCTGCACGAGATGATGATCTCGTCCGACGACACCCGCTCCACCGTCGATCTCGGCGACCGCTACGCGATCGAGCCGGCCTTCGTGGAATATACCCGCGAGCCGCTGGTCGGCGGCCGCCTGCCGGAAGACTTCAGCTACGCCAGCGACACCAACGACGAATGGCTGAGCGGCGACGGCCTGCTGGCCCTGCTCGATGACGGCGCTGCGGCGGTCCCCCGCCGACGGCGCGCGACGGACTAGGCGCCGCGGCTTTGACGGTGACCGTCCGCAAGGCCACTGCCGACGACGCCGCGGACCTGCTCGCCTGGCGCAATGACCCGCTGACGCGGGCCATGTCGCGGACCGCGGAGCCGGTCGAGGCGGCCGAACACGCCCGGTGGTTCCAGCGCGCCCTCAAGGACACGACCTGCACCCTGCTGATCGGCGAGGAGGGCGGCCGCAAGATCGGCATGGTCCGGCTGACGCGCGACGAGGAGACCGAGGTCTCGATCAACCTCAATCCGGCGGCGCGCGGGCGGGGCCTTGCCCGGGAGTTGCTGGCCTTGGCGCTGGCGCAGGAGCGCGGCGCGATCCTGGCGGTGATCAAGCCGGAGAACCTGGCCAGCATCCGCCTGTTCGAAGGCGCGGGCTTCGTGCTCGAACACATGCAGGACGGCCTCGCGCGCTACGTCCGGCCGGCGCCATGATCCTGGGCGTGCTGCAGGCCCGGATGTCCTCCACCCGGTTGCCGGGCAAGGTGATGGCCGATGTGGCCGGAGAGCCGATGCTCGCTCGCCAGGTCGAGCGCCTGCGGCGATCGCGGCGACTGGACCGGCTGGCGCTGGCGACCAGCGACGATCCGTCCGATGACGCGCTGGCCACCTATGGCGAACGCCTGGGCCTCGATGTGGTGCGCGGGCCGCTGGCCGATGTGCTCGCCCGCTTCCTGATGGCGCTCGACAGGTTCCCGGCCGCAGAAGCCTTGGTTCGGTTGACCGGCGATTGTCCGTTGACGGACTGGCGGGTGCTGGACGCCACCGTCGACCGGCACGTGGAGGCCGACGCCGACTACACGAGCAACGTCGCGTCCCGGACCTTCCCGCACGGACTGGACGTCGAGGTGGCGCGGCCGCAGGCCCTGCGCACGGCCGGGTCCGAGGCGACATCGGCCCACGACCGCGAGCACGTCATGCCGTTCCTCTACGGCCGGCCGGCGCGCTTCAAACAGGCCTCGATTACGCGCGCGCCCTCGCTGGCGCACCTGCGATGGACCGTGGACCTCCCCGAGGATCTTGAGTTCGTGCGACACGTCTACGAGACGCTCTATCCCGGCGATCCCGATTTCGGGACGGAGGCGATCGCGGCGCTGGACTGGAACAGTTCGCGGGCGAAGGGCTAAGGAGGCCGCCATGTCCCTGCTTCCCTACGGCCGCCAGACGATCGAGGACGACGACATCGCCGCGGTGGTCGCCGCGCTGAAGGCCGACTTCCTGACCACGGGCCCGACCGTCGACGCCTTCGAGACCGCCTTCGCCGAGAAGGTCGGGGCGCGCCATGCGGTGGCGTGCGCCAACGGCACGGCGGCGCTGCACCTGGCCATGCTGGCGCTCGAAGTACAGCCGGGCGAGGCGGTGATCGCGCCCACCATCACCTTCCTGGCCACCGCGAACTGCGCCCGCTACGTCGGCGCCGAGGTGGTGTTCGCCGACGTCGACGCCGACAGCGGACTGATGACGCCGGAGACGCTCGCCGAGGCGCTCACCCGGCTCGATGGCCGCAAGCTCCGCGCGGTGCTGCCGGTGCACTTGCGCGGCGACGCCGCCGACCTGCCGGGGCTCGCGGCCCTGGCGAACGAGGCCGGCGCCGTGCTGGTCGAGGACGCGCCGCATGCGCTCGGAACGACGATGACGTTCGGCAATGTGGCGGAGCGGGTCGGCGATGTGCGCCATTCCGCCATGGCCACCTTCTCGTTCCACCCCGTGAAGACCATCGCCACCGGCGAGGGCGGCATGGTCACCACCAACGACGCGCGCCTGGCCGAACGCCTGCGGACCCTGCGCAGTCACGGCATGACCCGACCGGCGGGCGCTGATCCCTGGTGGTACGAGATGGCCCAGCCGGGCTTCAACTACCGCCTGCCCGACATCCTCTGCGCGCTGGGCCTTTCGCAGCTGGCCAAGCTCGACCGGTTCGCGGCAAGGCGACGGGAGCTGGCCAGGGCCTACGGCGCGGCGCTGGCGCCGCTGGCGCCGGTCGTGCGCATCGCCGCGCGGCCCGCCTGGAGCGACCCCGTGCTGCACCTGATGTGCGTGTTGATCGATTTCGAGGCGGCCGGCCGCACCCGGCGTGAGGTGGTCGAAGCTTTGAAAGCCCGCGGCGTGGGCAGCCAGGTCCACTACATCCCCGTGCACCGACAGCCCTACTACCGCGACCGCTACGGCGATTTCGCTCTGCCGGGTGCGGAAGCCTGGTACGCGCGCTGCCTCTCCCTGCCGCTCTATCCGGGCATGGCGGACAGCGATGTCGAGAAGGTCGTCCGGGCGCTGAGAGAGGTGTTGGGCCTCTAAGCCGCGACCGCTGTCGAGGCGTGCTGCAGGAGGTCGCGGATGGTGTCGACCTGCTCCGGATCGCTGACCAGCTCGGCGCGAATGGACTCGGAGCGGGCGAACTTCAGGGCCTCGGCCCGGGCGCGGTCGGCCGCGGGGCCCAGCGGCGCGGTCTCGCCGCAGGCCATCTTGAGCAGCACGGTGAGGCGGCTCAGCGCCGGCGCCTCGGCGACCAGGGTCAGAGCGATCATCCGGCTGTCGGCCTCGATCAACCCGCCCAGTTCGCCGAGCTTGGCCTGGATCGGGCCGAAGTCCTCCGCCACCAGCCCGCAGCGGCTGACGGCGCGCTGCAGGCGCGAGAGCCCGGCCAGGCGGGTGGCGATCGGCTGCGGGCTCTGGCGGAACTCCCGCTCGAACCGCAGGCTGGAGATCAGGGTGTTGAGCCAGCGGCCCGCCTCGCGCTTGTTGCCGCCGCCGATGATGTTCTCGGTGAGCCAGACCAGCGCATGGGCCTCGTCGTAGGCCGCGCGGTCGGTCCCCAGGTAGACCTCCACGAAATGCCGGGTGACCAGCATGCGCGAGCGCGCCGAGAAGGCGGCCTGCACGTCGTCGATCGGGAGTAGCTTGCCGGCGGCGGCGGTGAGCGCCATGGCCAGGCCGCGCAGTACGTCGATCTCGCCGGCGGCGTCGGCCGGCCGCAGGCGGCGGGGGCCGTTCAGCTCGCGCAGCACGCGCAGGCCGATGGAAGCGCGCACGTCGGTGAAGTCTTCCGTGCCCAGCCATTTGGCCAGGCGCTGGGCGCGCGGCGACAGATCCGGCATCACCTTGGCGACCGAGGATTCGATCTCCACCAGCTTGTCGATGATGGTGGCGGCGCACAGGCGGGTCATGGCCGCCAGCCCGCCCCCCAGGTCGAGGCCGCCGCCCAGAATGTCGTCGAGCCCCTTCTTGCTGCCCACGATTTCGGCGAGGCACTGGTTGAGCACCGACAGCGCCAGGATCCGCGCCGCGCTCGGCTGCGGCGCGGCGTCGGCAAGGTCGAGCAGCAGGCCGACCTTCTCGCCCCAGCTTTCGGCCGGGGCCAGATGGCCGGCGACGGCGCAGCCGAGGAGGTAGGCGCCCTCAGGATCCTTGGCCATCTTCGCCGCGACCTTGGCGAAGCTCTGCTTGTCGACCTGCGGCAAGGCGCGGCGCGCGCGGTCTTTCATCAGCCGCTCGATCGCGCGGTCGGTCAGGCTTTTGAAGTTCGCGGTCATCGCCGCGACGGTGGTCCCGCGCGCGAAGGCCTCGGGCATGGCGATCTGGTGGACCGCATGGGCGATCTCGACGCCGCTCGCCTCCAGCTGCTCGACCAGGTCGGGGCGGTGCAGCAGTTCGAAAGGCGTGGCGCGGTGGCGTTCCAGCCACTCCTCGAGCAGCCGCCCGATCCGCTCGCGGGCGTGGACCGTGTAGAGGTCCTGCGGGGCGATGCAGAGCGGTTCGGTGCTTTCCGGCGGCTTGGGCTTGCTGCGCTTTTCCGGCGCGCCAAGCGTCAGGATGTTCAGCGAATTGAACTCGCCGGTCTCTTCGTCAAGGGTTTCCTTGGCGACGCGCGCGGCCACCACCTCGCCCCGGGCCACCCGTTCCTTGGCCATGTCGATGACCGCGGAGCGCGTCTCGGAGGCCATGTCGAGCTTCCAGTCGGAGTCCGGATACTTCCGGACAAACAACTCGAAATGCACCCGTCCGCCGGCCATTGGCTCCCCTCTCAAGAGGCGAAGAGTACGCAGCCAAGCTTTAAGGTGAGGTTGACCGCGGTTATCCATGTCACGCCGACGCAGCCAATCTGGACGAACAGGCGTTACCGTAGGGTCCGGTCTGCGCCCCATTGAGGCCACGCTGTCAGGCGACTAGCGTCACGACCTGCCCCTAGGAGTTTCAGAACCCAAGATGGCCAAGATCACTCTGGTGGACGACGACGAGAACATCGTCACGTCGGTGAGCCTCGCGCTCGAGAGCCACGGCCACACCGTGAAGGCCTATTACGACGGCGCGGCCGGCCTTGCGGCGCTCGAGAATGACCCGCCCGACCTCGCCATCCTCGATGTGAAGATGCCGCGCATGGACGGGATGGAGGTGCTGCGCCGCATTCGGCGGACCTCGGACCTGCCGGTGATCATCCTCACCTCCAAGGACGAGGAGATCGACGAAATCCTGGGCTTCAACCTGGGCGCCGACGACTACATGCACAAACCCTTCAGCCAACGCCTGCTGATCGAGCGGGTGAAGGCGGTGCTGCGCCGCGCGGGCGTGGAAGGCGAGGAGCCTCCGGTGGCGGCCGGCGCGGAGGCCACGCGGGCCATCAAGCGCGGCAAGCTGACCCTCGATCCTGCGCGCCACGACTGCCTGTGGGAGGGCAAGCCGGTGAAGCTGACGGTGACCGAGTTCCTGTTGCTGCAGTCCCTGGCCCAGCGGCCCGGCTTCGTGAAAAGCCGCGACAACCTGATGGACGCCGCCTACGACGATCAGGTCTATGTCGATGACCGGACGATCGACAGCCACATCAAGCGCATGCGTAAGAAGTTCCGCGATGTGGACCCAGAGTTCGACGCGATCGAAACCCTCTATGGCGTCGGATACCGATACCGCGAGACCTGAGCGGGGCGCCAAACCCCGCGGCGGGAGGGCTTCGCGGTATCGCTGGCTGCCGGGCTCGCGGCTCGGCCGGCTCATTGTCGCGCTGAACGTCCTTGGGCTGGCGATCCTGATCGCCGGCGCCCTCGTGCTGAACGAGTTTCGCCGGGGCCTGGTGGAGGCGCGCAAGGACAGCCTGACCACCCAGGGCGAGCTGATGGCCACCATCATCGACCGGGCCGCCACCGTCGGCGAGCCGCAACCGATGATGGATCCGATCTACGCCGGCGAGATCTTGCAGATGCTGGCCAATCCCAAGACCCAGCGGGCGCGGCTGTTCGACGCCCAGGGCACGGTGGTGGCCGATTCCGAATGGGTCACGGATCGGGTGGAGTGGAAGGTGCTGCCGCCGGCCAGGGCCCGGGACGGCCAGGGGGGCCTCAACCTCGACCTGACGATGCGCAAGCCCAGGCCCAAGCGGAAACCCACCGCGGACAAGGGCCTGAGCGCCGAGGTGGCCTATGCCCTTCGCGGCGGCCACTGGGCCGGCATGCGGCGCGGCGAGGACAACGAGCGGGTGGTCTCCGTCTCGATCCCCATCCAGCACGTCCAGGCGGTGCTGGGCGTCCTGACCCTGGAGGCCAACGACGTCGACGCGATCATCGCGCGCGAACGGTTGGCGCTAATCCCATTCATCCTGATCGCCATCCTGGTGACCCTGTCGTCCTCGCTGCTGCTCACCCGGCTGATCGCCCAGCCGGTGCTGCGGCTGGCCCGCGCCGCCGACCGGGTCCGGCTGGCCGGCGCGCGGGCGATCTCGCTTCCCGACCTGGCCAAGCGCGAGGATGAGCTCGGCGACCTCACCCGCTCGCTCGAGGCCATGACCGATTCGCTCTCCGAGCGGATGGACGCCATCGAGAGCTTCGCCGCCGACGTCGCCCACGAGATCAAGAACCCGCTCACCTCCCTGCGGTCGGCGGTGGAGACCCTCGACATCGTCACCGACCCCGTGGCCCGCGAGCGGCTGCTCGGCATCCTGAAGAACGACGTGAAGCGCCTCGACCGGTTGGTCACCGACATCTCCAACGCCTCGCGGCTGGACGCGGAGCTCTCCAGGGATCATCCGAAGGCCGTCGACCTGGAGCGCCTGATTGGCGACATCGTCGCGCTCTACCAGGCGACCGCCAAGCCGGGAGATGTCACCGTCCGCTTCTTTCCGCCGGGCGGCCTGGACAAGGTGACCGTGTCCGGCCGCGAGGGGCCGCTCGGCCAGGTGTTCCGCAACCTGGTCGACAACGCCCGCTCCTTCAGTCCGCCTGGCGGCGAGGTCTCCGTCGCCCTGCAGCGCGCCATGGGCCGGGTCATCGCCACGGTCGCCGACTGCGGTCCCGGCATCCCGCCCGAGAACCTGGAGACGGTCTTCGAGCGGTTCTACACCTCGCGGCCGAAGGGCGCGGCGTTCGGCGGCAACTCCGGCCTGGGCCTTTCCATCGCCCGCCAGATCGTCGAGGCGCATGGCGGGACCCTGCAGGCCAGGAACCGCATGGGCGACGACGGCAAGACGGCCGGCGCGCTCTTTATACTGACGCTGCCCGAGGCGCGGCCATGACGACCGCAGTCGGGAGCATCGTCCACGCCGGGCTGATCGCGCGGCGCGACGGCGGCTTCTGGCGCGGCGTGCTGATCGAGGGTCCCTCCGGCGCGGGCAAGAGCGACCTGGCGCTGCGGGCGCTTTCCGCGGGCTTCCGGCTGGTGGCCGACGACCGGGTGGTGCTGTGGACCTCCGGCGGGCGCCTCTTCGGCCGGGCCCCCGATACTCTGCAGGGTGCAATGGAGGTCCGCGGCCTCGACGTCATTCGTCAGCCCGCACTCGCGATGTCGCAGGTCGTGCTTGTGGTCCGCAGCGGCGCCCCCGAACGCATCCCTCAGTTGCAAACCGTTGAATTACTCGGGATCTCGGCGCCGCTTCTTGAGCTCGACCTGCGGGAGCTTTCCGCACCTGCGAAACTCAGTCGCGCTCTCGACCTCTTTGACGGGGCCGACAACAGGCGTATTTAGCACGGCTCGCGGCCCTCTCATTTCGCCGCGTGGGTGGGGATACCCTTGGAAGAGTTGGCATGATCGGCCTCGTGATCGTGACGCACGGGCGGCTGGCGGAGGAGTTCGTCTTCGCCATGGAGCACGTGGTGGGTCCGCAAGCCGCGGTCGAAGCCATCTGCATCGGGCCGGAAGACGACATGGAGCGGCGTCGGAAGGACATCCTGGACGCCTGCGGGCGTGTGGACGTCGGCTCCGGCGTCATCCTGCTCACCGACATGTTCGGCGGCACGCCCTCGAACCTGGCGATCTCGGTGATGGAGCAGACCCGGGCCGAGGTGATCGCGGGGCTAAACCTGCCGATGCTGATCAAGCTCGCCAGCGTGCGCACCCGCCAGAGCCTGGAAGAGGCTGTGGCTTGCGCCCAGGAGGCCGGGCGCAAGTACATTTCAGTGGCGTCCTATGTTCTGGCCGGCGAGAAATGAGCTCCTCGACGTGAGCGAAGGCGCGACCCGCTCCGTCGAGATCGTCAACAAGCGCGGACTGCACGCACGCGCATCGGCCAAGTTCGTGAAGTGCGCCTCGACCTTCGACGCCGAGGTGCGCGTCACCAAGGACGGCCACACCGTCGACGCCCGCTCGATCATGGGGCTGATGATGCTGGCCGCCGGCCCCGGCAGCAGCATCGAGATCGAAGCCGAAGGTTCCGAAGCCGATGCGGCCCTGGACGCCCTGGTCGAGCTGGTCAGCAACCGGTTCGAGGAAGACGAGTAGAATCTCGCCCTCTCCCAAAGGGGGGAGGTGGTCCAAACGGCCGGAGGGGAGGCTCAAAGTCCCCCTTAGTCGCTCTGCGACAGCGCCTCCGGAGGGGGGAGCACGAGCGTCAGGTCTTCAATCTCCACCCGGTCTTGAAGATCCACCAGACGGCGGTCAGGCAGATCAGCATGAAGACCAGCGTCATAGCGAGGCTGAGGCCCACGCCGACGTCGGAGACGCCGTAGAAGCTCCAGCGGAAGCCGCTCACCAGGTAGACCACCGGGTTGAAGAGCGCGACCTTGGCCCAGAACGGCGGCAACATGCTGATCGAATAGAAGCTGCCGCCCAGGAAGGTCAGCGGCGTCACCACCATCAGAGGCACGATCGAGAGCTTCTCGAACCCGTCGGCCCAGACGCCCAGGATGAAGCCGAACAGGCTGAAGGTCACCGAGGTCAGCACCAGGAAGGCCACGGCCCACAGCGGGTGCGCGATCTCGAAATGCACGAAGAGGCGCGCGGTGGCCAGGATGATCAGGCCCAGCATCACCGACTTCGACGCCGCCGCGCCGACGTAGCCCAGCAGGATTTCGAAGGCCGAGATGGGGGCCGACAGCATCTCGTAGATCGTGCCCGACCACTTGGGCATGTAGATGCCGAACGAGCCGTTGGAGATGCTCTCGGTCAGGATCGACAGCATGATCAGGCCCGGCACGATGAAGGCGCCGTAGGTGACGCCGTCGATGCTGGCCATCCGGCCGCCGATCGCGGCGCCGAACACGATGAAGTAGAGCGAGGTGGTGATCACCGGCGCGGCGATCGACTGCACGATGGTGCGGAAGGTGCGCGCCATCTCGAAGCGATAGATCGCCTTGATCGCGTAGCCGTTCATTACGATTGGGCCCTGACCAGGCTGACGAAGATCTCTTCCAGGGAGCTCTGCTCGGTCTGCAGGTCCTTGAAGTCGACGCCGCGTTTGGAAAGCTCGCGCAGCAGCTCGGCGATGCCGGTGTTCTCCGCCTGGGCGTCGAAGGAATAGACGAGGTCGGCGCCGTCGTTGGCGAGGTCGAGCTGATAGCCGTTCAGCCCCGCGGGCACGGCCTTGAGCGGTTCCTGCAGGTGCAGCGTCAGCTGCTTCTTGCCCAGCTTGCGCATCAGCGCGGCCTTTTCCTCCACCAGGATCAGCTCGCCCTTGGAGATCACCCCGATCCGGTCGGCCATCTCTTCGGCCTCCTCGATGTAGTGGGTGGTCAGGATGATGGTGACCCCGCTTTCGCGGAGCCCGCGGACCATTTCCCACATGTCGCGGCGCAGCTCGACATCGACGCCCGCGGTGGGTTCGTCGAGGAACAGGATCTGCGGCTCGTGGGAGAGCGCCTTGGCGATCATCACCCGGCGTTTCATCCCGCCGGACAGCGTCATGATCTTCGCGTCCTTCTTGTCCCAGAGGGACAGGGCGCGGAGCACCTTCTCGACGTAGGCCGTGTTCCGGGGCTTGCCGAACAGCCCGCGACTGAAGTTCACGGTCGCCCAGACCGTCTCGAAGGCGTCGGTCGACAGCTCCTGCGGCACCAGCCCGATCTTCGCCCGCGCAGCGCGGTAGTCGCGGATGATGTCGTGGCCATCGGCGACCACGGTCCCGCTCGACGGATTGACGATGCCGCAGACGATGCCGATCAGCGTCGTCTTGCCGGCCCCGTTGGGACCGAGCAGAGCGAAGATCTCGCCCTTTTCGATGGTCAGGTCGACGTTCTTCAACGCCTGGAACCCGCCGGCATAGGTCTTGGAAAGACCGGATACGGTAATGATTGGCTGCACGTGGTCTCCCCGAGGCCCCCGAGATAGGGTCCTGAGGACGGATTAGCTAGGCCGTCCCCGACACCGCCGTCCGCACAAAACTAGGCCGCCGCCGCACCCATCGGCCGCATCTTCAGGTCCGCCAGCAGGGCCTCGTCGACGGTCTTTTCCGGATTGTTGGTGGTCAGCAGCCGCCCGCCGACGAAGATCGAGTTGGCGCCGGCCAGGAAGCACAGCGCCTGCAACTCCCGCGACATGTGCTCGCGCCCCGCGGCGATGCGCACCACCGATTTGGGGCAAACCAGTCGCGCCACGGCGATCATCCGCACGAATTCGAAGCCGTCGACCGGCGTGGAGCCCCCCAGCGGCGTGCCCGGAATCGGCATCA
>Ga0307513_10003820_pt1 | contig 20307 bp, 24 predicted proteins | sample 15_EM_MG_FD_202174 | JGI IMG/M metagenome (GOLD analysis project Ga0307513, IMG submission 202174) | Populus trichocarpa ectomycorrhiza microbial communities from riparian zone in the Pacific Northwest, United States - 15_EM | ecosystem: Host-associated > Plants > Roots > Unclassified | place...
CTCGTAATGTCCTGACGTTTGTGAACACAACTGCTATTGCATACCGCCAAAATTCAGCTTTTTTGCCCTGATCTTGGCATCATGCAATAGCAGTTGTGTTCACAAACGTCAGGACATTACGAGTAGTTGAGTTTCGGATCCTGCCCGCATGGGAATATATGCATGTGATGAGCAGTCAAAAATCCAACAAAAATTTGAACGGCCTATGGGTAGATAATTAAATTTTTATTGCAACACTACACAAGTGCTGGGAATTTGAGTTGCGTTCCAGGCAAGGAGGAATGTGGAGAAGGAGAGCAGTTGGCAGGTATTGTGATTCTGCATTTATTCTAAGTGTGATAGGCGGTAACCCTACTATATAAGACTACTAAATTGCTTGTGACAGTCCACCGCACTTTACTGTACCCCATTATCAAAGGAAAAAAGCGCGACAAGTACTAGTGAATAGAAAAATAGGAATGAAGGCGGAGAACACCACGATAGAACCGCGTCTAACAAGAACTCCAAAGCATAAAAAGAAGAAAAAACACGATAGATGTATAACAAACAGTTAGAGGAAACCAGTGTTCGCAACGGGGCAGTCCGTCCGTCCTGGGCGAGGACGAGGACGGACGACATTTCGTCGTCCCGTCCCGTCTTTTCCTGAACTTGCCCGACAAGTAAGAGCCAAGGACCAGGACGGACGACATTGTGTCGTCCCCCACCGTCCCCCACCATCTCCCGTCGTCCCCCGCCGTCTTCCGATGTTTTCCGATGTTTTCCGATGTTTTCCGCCGTCCCCTGCCGTCCCCCACCGTCCCCCACCGTCCCCGGCGGTCCTATGTAGTTACCTGCCGTCCCCTGGTAGAAGTTGTCTCAGGTCGTGGGGCTCATCGTCCTTGCTAATGACGGCCGTCCTGGGAATTCAAGGACGAGGACGGACTACATTTTGCCGTCCCGTCTCGTCCGGGGGTCTTGGCAGTCCCCCCGCCGGGCCCTACGGGGGCCCCGGACGGCTGAGAACACTGGAGGAAACTAGGAAAATGCCCTTATCAAAGTCTTACCTGCCCCCGATTCCCAAACCTCAACTTAAGACAAGAAAAATGTATAGGAACTTGCCAGCGAAGGCAACTCCAACGTCCTGGTGCGAGGTTGATTTATGCCAGTTTTCACGGTAAGCGAGGACAACCAAAAGATCATCTCAAGAGCCGATGATCCAACATCAGCTGATCGAGAGGGTATTACTAGGGTCTGCATAAGATTCCCATGCAGGATACGGGAATTTCGAGGACGGCATGGAAGAGGGTTGAGGCAGCATGGGTGGTTGGGTTGCGGGGAGATCGTTTTCTGGCAGTGTTCTCAGCCGTCCGGGGCCCCCGTAGGGCCCGGCGGGGGGACTGCCAAGACCCCCGGACGAGACGGGACGGCAAAATGTAGTCCGTCCTCGTCCTTTAATTCCCAGGACGGCCGTCATTAGCAAGGACGACGAGCCCCCGACCTGAGACAACTTCTGCCAGGGGACGGCAGGTAACTACATAGGACCGCCGGGGACGGTGGGGGACGGTGGGGGACGGCGGAAAACAGCGGAAAGCATCGGAAAACAGCGGAAGACGGTGGGGGACGGCGGGGGACGACAGAGGACGACGGGGGACGGTGGGGGACGGTGGGGGACGACACAATGCCGCCCGCCCCGGTCCTTGGCTCTTGCTTGTCGGGCAAGTTCAGGAAAAGACGGGACGGGACGACGAAATGTCGTCCGTCCTCGTCCTTGCCCAGGACGGACGGACTGCCCCGTTGCGAACACTGTTTTCTGGGGACATTGAGATGGAGTCCATGAGATCCAATACTGTTTCCCACTCATTGGAGTCTGCCTACGGGAGTGGCTGTTGGCCATTAAAGCAGGTGGTGCTGGTATTTGGATCTTGAGATCTGAATTGCATCCCGTCACACCTTTGTCGCCGTGCCCAGCGGAGCGCGGGGGTGCCTAGCGACCGTGATTGGTTCTGTCGGAACTAACATTGACCCATTCCTCTAGGATCCTCGCAACTCCATAATGTCTCGCTGAGAGAGCAATCGATAGTGGGGATTGGTTTTCGTTATCTGGAATAGTGGGGCGGACATTGATCCGTTCCAAAAGCATCTTTACGATACCTTCATGCCCGTTCCGCGCTGCCAGCCAGAGTGGTGTCCGGCCATATTTGGTGTCCCCCTGGTTGGGGTTGACGTCCTTTCGTTCCAAAAGCAGTTTTACGACTCCCTCTTGACCTGTTTGGGCTGCCCACGCGAGAGCCGTATTCCAGGTGTTGTTGGCTACATTAACATCACATTTCTCGATCTCCAACATGGGAGCAACAAACTCCACAATTCCCAGAAATACTACTCCTTGCAGTCCTGTAAACCCCTTAGGTCCTCTTGCGATGCTGTATTGGCCCAAATATATATCACAACTATAGCGTAATAACAGCAGGTGAGCAGATATATGCTCGTCGAACCTATCGAGAAGCCTCAGTGCAAGCGCTTTGACATTTTCCGTCATCCCCCTTCTTGTGTGTTCCCCCCAGTAAAAAGAAGCATATTCTAGGAGGGGCATTGTTGGAGGTGCTGAGCGAAGAATTGGTGAAAGATCCCTGACAGATGTGCAATTGAGATATGTCAAGCAAACCTCGGCGATTGTTGAGTGCGGGCTATGGAATAGGGTAGGATCACTTAAGAGATGTTCTTGCAATGTGTAGTGCACTAGTCGGAGTGTGGACGAAGACCTCTCGACTGTGACAAGACCCAGACAAGATGACAGGAGTGTCTGTAAGGCAGGAACACAGGCAAGATCTAGATCGGGAGATCCTATCTCCACTCCCAGGGCACCGCCGAGCTCCTCTGGTCGTAGCGGCCTTTCCGAATGCAGCACCCACATCAAAGCTTTCAGCCCGAGCTCGGCCCTATTTCTCTTCTGCGCTTTCAGCCGGGTTAGGGATGTCGTGTAGGCATCACTCAGTCCATTGTCTCGCGCCAGCTCTTCCAGTTTCTTCCTTCTCTGACCAATTGTCACTTCGCCTAGAATTGCCTCAATGTTTAGCGAAACAAGAAGGAATCTGCACGTGATTTTCTGTAAGCATACATCACTGATAGGGTGGGAAGTGCTAGTGCTCCTACGCACATAGATGAAAACTTGTCCATAATAACTTTAATGATATCCGCTCGTAAATCATTGTCCATCGCATCCAGCTCATCATCCCTATCTAACCTCATCTGCAGGTAATTCCGGATATCATCCGGGTTAGGGCTAATTCGTATCATCACCACATTTGTAAAATGTCTTTGGATGTCCCCCTCGACATAGGGCCTCCCGGTGAGGAATACTCTCGTCCGGGGGGTCTCTCGAACAATATCTCTTAGCGACTCAAGTAGCTCAAAAAGATCCTTCCGTAGGCATTCGTCTAGTCCATCGATGCAAATGAAAACCTTGGGTAACGCAGCAATAACGATCTTCAACATGCGCATTAGATCTCGAAGTCGCGGTCTTCTCCATTTCCGATATGCCTCCCGTATATCATTCGGGATCCGCGTCCTGCCCACAAGCTGCTTCAAAATCTCCCCGATCATGTTTGGAGTTGTCTGCTCTTGTTGAGCACGGAAGTCGCAGTACCAACATGCAACGGCGATATTACCCTCCCAAGCCTGATCGCACAGGCTGTTGATTACTAGCGAACTAGTATTTCTAGCCATTAGTGATATTCACTTCTTCAAAAGAATCCCGCCACCTACCTCAGATATGTCTTGCCTGCTCCCGGATTCCCGGAGCAATACAAGACAGCCTTATCGGCTCCACCCTCACCCCCCCTCCACTCCTGAAACTCGGCGGTTTCTAGAAGCCAATTCCCAATACCGTCTACTCGGTCGGTGACCGCATCACGATGTCTATTTTCTAGATCTAGTGGCGAGAGCCACTCCATAACCTGTGCATCATCGTCGAATGAATACGAGGTGGTTGTGTTGTAATTGTTGTAATTGTTGTAATTGCTGATTACGTTGTTACAGTTTGTGTTTGTGTCGAAAGTGCTTGTGTCGAAGCTGTTCATATTGCGGTCGAATACTGCTGAGTGAATGTTTGTGGTATAGGCTATGATTTACTATCCAAAATTTAAGTTGTGTGTATACTCGAGTAAAGAGTAGGGAAATATGTAGCATGAGACGGGGAGTTCACAAAACTTTCCCGCGTTCAGGGCTGAAGAAGAGCGGGGTTATCTACTCCAGTACGGTAGTTGATTTTGAGATAACCCAACCGTTTTCGCGCCAAGGAAATGCAGTCACACTCAAAGATTTTAATGTGTTACTGCCGCCTGACTCCTCCCTACAGATTATTGTAAAATGCGGTGTTACGCTGTACTCGAGTACGAGTACTATGGTGTGCAAGCATAAGGCACAGCAGTCTATGATACAACCACTCGCCGGAAGTGTTTCTGATATGGAAGGCTGCCCCCCCACCCCTCACTATCTGCGGAACTGTGATAGGGAGATGTGATGTTTCAAGAGAGATATTTTCTTAAAAGCTCACTCACGAAATCCATGTCACCGCAAATTGGGTATTCTCATATGTTTGGTCCCCACGTTCCCGTATTTTGTGAGGTGGTGTATAGAGCGCCTCGTTAATATTGTTGCCCCCAAGCGACTGTCATTGGTTGGGTTGCAGACAATGCCGATCGATCCTAATTATTTGGGCTAGGATTTTGTCATCTCTCACCACAAAATTCCAAACTTGGCCCTCCTTCAGAAAGAAAAACCCCCAGCCTAACAGTATTTTTTATTTTTTTAAGCACAGGTATTTCCTGCATCATCACTTTTGTTCTTTCGTGGGTCCAGCCTACCACAATATTGAGCCCCCTAGAGTCCCCCAACATAAGTTACCATCCGCCCCCTCCTCTGACAGCTGAAACTTGAATAAACTCCCGGGAAGTTCAGAGGTAAGTTGTCTTTGTAGGAAACGCCCTCCTAACCACTACGAGTGGGCTTATATGTTGGTTAAGAAACAAAATATTAGAGGTCCTATTCGTCAGCAAAAAGGATAAATTTGTCCCTTCTACAAGCAAAGGGATAATGCCTATTCCGGCAAAGGTTTAACAACAGGGGTGCCTTGAGATGGGGAAAAGTGCTGCCAACGTGACTCGCAGAATTTCTGTGGCTGGCAGCCAAGACTTGGCCAGGTTTATTTTGTTTATTTTTACAACTAAAGTATCCCAAGGCGAGTCGAAACACACGGTGACACGAACAAACATAAGTTATAGACTGGAGTGGTGTTGGGAAGACCTGTTTATGCTCTCTACTACCGTAGTGCATCAATAAAAATTTGTTTCGTGTCACCGTGTGCTTTGAATCGCCGTGGAGTGTTATTCTCTTCGACTTTGTGTGAACTCCGCGAGACACTCCCCTTCCCCTCATACTTGCATCATCCAGAAAATCGCAATTGAGTGACGATTGCGAACATAACGGCTATTGCATGCCGCTAAGATTCAGCTCTTTTGCCCCGATTTTGGTATCATGCGATAGCGGCTGTGTTCACAATCGCCACTCAATTGCGAGTACGGTAACCAGGTCGAATGTGACGCATGTGCAGGATCAGATTTTCTGCCAAGCCGCAATCTGCATGGAGGCAATTGTGCTGATCGGAGGTACTCGGGTACCGTAGAATTTGGCCATATAGAGACCGTTGCCAAGTGAGAGGTAGGTAAAATTAGTGTCGGACTATACTATATAAGGAAGAAATAGCGAAAAAACATCAAAGCGAAAGGGCAACCAAACCTGATTTCTCTTGCTAATTGGCTAGAGAGCCGGGTTGAGCTGCCCGGGATGGTATACTCATGCGAGTCACCACATTGGCAACGGTCTCTATATGGCCAAATTCTACGGTACTCGAGTACAAGTGCTGTATTGTACGTGTGCAAATTTTTCGGTATGGGTCACCTGCGTGTTAGATCACTTTGAAACAAACACCGGTATCCAATGACACCAGCGCCCAGGGCAGCCCCACAAACCTCTTTCTATTACGAGTGAATACCGTACTTTGCCGGATCTTTAGTCTTCCCACTGCACCCACCGCGCCTATCGCTAATTTACATTAACTGCTCGAGTAACCGGCCCTTATCCAACATCACCCCAGCTCCCTAACCCTCCCATATCCTCAAACCTCGTTTGAGCCTCTAGGAATATCTTTGAATGGGTTGAAATGCATAAGTGACTTGCCAGTGTTTGGGAACGCTTACTTGAATCATTTATTTGTTTAGAAACCTCTACGAGTAGTCTCAGCCCGCTTCGAAATTGTCTCTTCTATGAGCGGGTTTCGAGGTTGACACCTGATTTCCCCTCTGCTTACACAAGATTCCACCGTTCCTACAAATCCTATATAACACTATTATACCACAGCTACCACCTGTGGGTTCTTCAATGCCCCGTATCCGTCAGGTGCGCCCTACAAATAGATGGTGGTGGCTGTATTGCTGATAGCTATGTCGCGCAGCATACCGCATCGCCCCACTTTCCCCAGCCGTGATCACAGAAAATTTATAAACTCTCCCGATACCCCTACAAGTTGCTGTGCTATATTTACATACCTTCAGCCAGCGTTTTGGACAGAGCGCCATGGAACATACTACACATATACGGGAAATACCATTCAGCGGCCGCGGTGTCGACTGTGGCAACGTACTAGAATTTTTCAACGATACCTTACCTCAGTCCAACGAGGATGAGCAGATTATGCGTTGGCTCTCTCCAATAGAGCCAGTCAACAGACATCACAGCGTGAGCGCCGACCGAGTAGATGGTGTCGGGGGTTGGGTTTTGGAAACAAGCGAGTTTCGGGAGTGGAGGAATGGCGAGGGGGGAGCCGATAGAACCGTCTTGTTTTGCTCCGGGAATCCAGGAGTGGGCAAGACATATCTGAGGTGGTCTCCGGGTTCTCTGAGAGAAGTTAATATCACTGACAGCCTGAAATACTAGTTCCCTGGTGATCGACAGCCTGTGCCATCAGGCAAGGGAGGGAGATATCGCAGTTGCGGGCTTATATTGCGACTTCCTCGTTCAACAAGAGCAGACTGTCGCCAATATAATGAGAGCTATTCTGAAGCAGCTTATAGGCAATGGGATTATCGCAGTGTATCTACGCGAAGAGTTTAAAAGAGGGGTAATTGGGTTTGGAGGTAGGCGGATAAGACTTTACGAACTGATGAAATTGGTGAAAATGGCTATTGCTTCACTACGCCAAGTTTTCATCTGTATTGACGCCCTTGACGAATGCCCCCTGAGGCAGCTGACAGGATTTCTTATGTCGCTGAGAGATATTGTTCAGGAGTGCCCTAGGACGAGAGTGTTCCTCACAGGGAGGCCTCATATTAGGGAAAATATTAAAAGATATTTCCCCAGGGCCTTTGTGATGCACTTCACGCCTAAAACGGAGGATATTAGGAATTATCTGGAAAAGAGGTTACACGGAGACAACGAGCCAGAGGCAATGGATAATGACCTGCGGGCTGACATTATGAGAATTATCCTGGAAACTATGTCCGATACGTACGTAGGGAAATCAGGGGCTTCCACCCCACCAATAATGTATACTCACCAATAATTGTGTGCAGATTCCGTCTTGTTGCGCTAAACCTTGACTCTATCTTGGGAGAGGTGACAATCGGTCAGAGGAGGGTGAAACTTGAACATGTGGTGCGAGGGAAGGGGCTGAGCGATGCTTACACGGCAACTCTAGAACGGCTCAATGCACAGAAGGGATGCAGAACAACGATCGGGATGACGGTTCTGATGTGGGTGTTGTATTCGGAACGGCCGTTACGAGCCGAGGAGCTCTGTCATGCTGTAGGAGTAGGGCTAGGATCTCGGAATCTGGATCTTGACAACATCCCTACGTTACAGACACTTGTCGAATGTTGTCTGGGCCTCGTCACGGTCGAGGAATCCTCCTCTATTGTTCGACTAGTGCACTATACTCTACAGGTTCATCTCTTACGCGATCGAACCCTATTCCAAAGCCCCCACTCATCGATTGCAGAGGTTTGCTTAACATACCTCAATCCCAGATGCCACTGGGATCCTTCGCCAACTCCTGAGTCAGCTCCCCCAGCAATGCCCCTTCAAGAATATGCTTCTTGTTATTGGGGGAAACACGCAAGAAGGGGTATGACGGAAAAAGTGAACGAACTTGCACTGAAGCTTCTCAAGAGACGCGCCAGGCAGTTCGGTCTTCAGCTTCTTGGTTAATCTTGGGTGGCTTTCTCTGCCCCCAACATATTCTCTTATTCTATGTCTTCGCTTCCCAACAGAATTATTGGGTAAATCAGAAATGGTACATACTAGTTCTAAAAGACACGTTATTAACTTTCATAGAGAGTTTTATTCTGTTATATGCTTGTTTCTATTTGCTTCTGTACGTATTTGATGTATGTGGGAAGACCTCAGAGTGGGCTGGAAGTTTGGTTTTTGATTTAAATTATGCTACATTGTATATCTGTATGATGGCATCTCTTCGCTCAAGCTAGTAGGAGAAAAGTTTGACGAAACAGGAAAGTCCCTTGCCCTTTCTCAATCCCGCGAGCTCTTAATATATGCGACCCTTACCCGACGGGGTTTACGCTGATCAAACAACTAGGGTAGGCATGCAGGAAGGATTCAACATATTGTAGCTTTCTGGTTTCTAATCAAAAGGGCTGTCGCGTAGGTTTTTGTTGGGCTGGGTTAGTATCCCTTTGGCCTGGGCCTGGGCCGGGAGTCTTATCGATAGATTTGATGAGCGCATGTTGGCTCAACTGCGGAACTCCTATCGCGCCATAATCATTGAGGTTCGGGCGGTTGCATTTATGGGTCGGGGGGACAAAACTTTTACAGAAATCTATGGAGTAGCATTTCCCGGGATTGTAGAGATAGTCCCTACTGTATATGAGGTTATTATTATTATTATTATTATTATATATCATTACACTTATGGAGCCCAAAGGCTATGAAGCGGTATATACAATATTTGACCAGGGCACAATGGTCCGCCAAAGAATCCATCTCATATGGGCCCTACCAGCTGCTGAGCAAACACCCGAGTCCAGCAGCCTACAGGAGCGTTGCATCTTCACTATTCCTCCGGTGTTGAATCCAGGGTTCCGAATAGTCCGACCGGTTAAGTCTTGGAGGCGGGACCGGAATGACCCGTCCCGGTTGACGTCGGTGACTGGACCCGACTAACTTGGGTGGTCCAGTCTGGTTTGGACTGGTCCCAGACCAGTCTTTATAAAAGATCACAAGAGAGTCGGAGTGGCACCCGGGCCAGCGCTCGCTGGGAATAGATGTGTAGCTATAGTAGGATTTTAAAGCCGCTTGCCACGGTATAAATCAACTGGCCCTCAATACAGGCTGATAGAACATCCTGGAGAGAATAGCATGTGGTGGAAATGCAATTACCCGATGGGTAAGTCGCATCGAGTACCCGTATTGTGGCAGGTGGTCATGAGGTATCACTCACTTAATGCACTAAAATGGTTCCATACTTGAGAACCTATTTTCGCCACCCCTAATCAAAGCTAGGCGCTATCTCCACCGTATAATCCATGGAAACAATAAGTTTTATTGAGAAAATCCTTATTTGAACGTAACACATTGTGATAATAATAGCATATCCCATTGCTTGGCGGGCCTGGTCGGACTGGTCCTGGCCGAGTCGTTTTCGCTAATCCTGACTGTCCAGTCGGTCTAATTTCCACCATTAGACTAGACTTGAATTTCGACCGGACTAGCTAGTCCAGTCCAGTCTTCCGCCGACCATTCGGAACCCTGGTTGAATCTCCAATATTCCCTTTATCACAGTTCATGTTTACCCTTGTGGGCTCATAGTATCATCCTCCATCTCAACCGCCCACCCAACATCCATCTCCCCTTCCCCCCCTCCTCGGGTTTCCTTCTCTTCCTCCACTAGCTCAATTCGCCTTTCTTAGCCCTGTGAGCCCTGCCTCCTCTCACCTGTCCTGCTCTTGGCTACCTTTGCTTCTTCTAGTGTAGGTGTAGGGTATTCCTGTAGTCTCTTATGTGTAGCAAACACGTAAGGGTGTTTGGGTCGGTGTATACTGTCGCTAAAATACAGTATGTATATGAGGTAATGCAATGGAACTCTAGAAACCAATAGAGTTCGGAAGACGGCTCTCACATAGGCAGCAGGAGGAGAGGCGGTGGGGATAGCAAAAGCTGTTGTTGGAACTGGAGAATGCCAACCCAGATACGGCACTCAATATCGCCCAACGCCACTCTCCCAAGCAACAGAGTACAGCCGTGGGGAGGTAGTAAAGATTGTCCTGGAACGAGAGGATGTCAATCCTGGGCCGGACAAGGCAGACGCATTTTCCGGTAGAGCGCCAGCCCCTCCAGAAGACCGGTGTCTTCATGTTAGGGTAGCAAAGTTGTTCCTAGAGAGGATATGTGTACAGTGCGCACCGCTACGCTAGATTACAGAAGATAAATCTTACTATAGTTGGCTGTTACTAAACGACGTGATGCAGTTAATCGCAATACCGATATCATATGCCAAACACGCACCCCACGTTACTACCGGCAGACCCCGACGGGCTGGGGGGGGCTACTGAACTTCGATTCATCACTTCTAAGTTTGGCTGGTTGAAATCCCTCCTGAACCGAGCAATAAAAGTTACCTTTAACACCCTTCCGCGCGCGGTCTGCAACTCCGATACCCACCGAGGAGGACTGACACCCATAATAACGACATCAGATCAACCTTTATGTCGACAACCAACCGGTATTCTATCATGTCTTTCTTGTCCCCCAGAAATTTCTCTTGACATCACCTGATGAAAACTATCTATGTTAGAAATAGTGCTGCTCGCTATACTCACGATACTTTCTTTGTTCAGATAGCTTCTGGGAGTGGTTTCGGATATGCGCTGAGGATTCGGGCATATGGCTTCGGCTTTGGGCATTTGGTTTGTACGTTTGGGAAAGCATTGCGAATGCAGGAATGCGCGATAGTTTTGGGATCATGCAGCTTTCAGGAAAGCAGGGAGAAAAGCGGGAGTACAGTAAGGCCAGCGTGAAAGAGCTGGAAGCCCGGAGGTGGGAAAAGTGTTTGTTTTCTTTTTGGTTAGTCCGGAGTGCTCACGGGGGGAGGAGACTCACATGGAGTGGTGTGGTACCTCATAGCTGGATATGATGTATTCAGAGTCTATCCACGGGAGGGCAATGACTGGGTCAGTTTACTCTATAGTGTTCGTTACGAGGCCGCAGGGGCCCGGGGTGGGGTGTTTTTGCCGGCTTTCCCCACCCTGTCACCCGGCTAGGCCCCCGCCCCGCCCATGCCCTAGACAGGCCCCCAGCAAATTTGGCAGGCGGGGAGCAGGATCCTATTCCGGGAAAGAACAGGGTTGGGTCCCGGACGGGAGCGGGGTGTGAAGGGCCCGCAAAATATCCTTCCCGGGCCTGTGCAATGGCTGGGCCCCCAAATGCGAAACCAGTCCTGCTCCGCCCCGTAATGAACACTAGTGCTGTACAATGGCTTATCGAGGTACAACCCATAAGTATTAAATATTGAACGAGCAAGGGGTGTTGCCTTAGCATGGTGTGGGGGGTCGAATTGGGTATCCACCCTACTCATTTCGCTACATTTATACCCAATTTGCTATCTTACACTAGAGTTCATTACAGGGACTCCGGGGCCCCAAAAAGTGCCGGCACCCGGACCCGTTGCCCGCCCCCCCCCGAAATGAACGCTAATCTTACCCCATGCAAGTAAAATATATGAAACTTATAGGCTCTACCGCCGCACAGAGAGCACTGCTACCGCTATGGGAGGTAAATTAAAATACAGAAAGGATGATAGATAGTCCGAAGAAAAAGGGTTGGCGATCGGGGTATTCGTGCACTGCCGAAAACTGTGATTTGGGTTTGCTTTCGGTAGGGGGCAATCCAAAATCGAAGTCGAACGTTGAAGGGGTTAGCCCAGGTCTGTTAAGGGGAAAGAACGAAATAATGAAAAGGAAAAGGAACTAATTCTAGTTGTGGCTATGTTTGTGTTTGGGTGCTTCTCACCCGGTAGTTTGTTGATGCCTCCGTCTACTATTGTCTTCTCCAGGATAGGGAGGGGAGCCGCCCTGGAACAATCTTCCCCCCCCCAATGCCAATGCCCCGAGTGATCGCCACCCAAACAAACTTCATAGAATCCCAATCACTACCACGGGCAAAGATTCGGGTGTGATATCAAAGAAAAGGCCTATAGGTTAAACCCAATTCCCTCCCCTGCAGACAAAAAACAAAGTTAATCCAACATTAGTTTTTCACGGAATCCTGTGAAGAAGAAAGCCGGGCGAAACAACTAGCATTTGCTATCTTTTCCGAAATGGCTGGAATTTCCCGGAAGCCAGTTGTTACATCGTAGAAAACTACTTTGTGCTCAACACTTTAAAAAGCAGATGTTGGATAATCCTATAACATTGCGAGCGAAAATGCACGGCGGCCATATGTAAGCTACTGCAGCGCATATTTAGGGCCCGTTTACCTCACTATTCCTTAAAATTGTGTGGTAAAGCTAGACGACAGAATCTTAGCCAGAATCAATATCCAGTAGATGATGCAAAAGTGTTTACCCAATTTCTACCATTACAAATTAGGTGTCACAATGTCGAATGATATGGGCTTGTATCTGGCCAGCGGTGTGTAAAATTCCTTGCCGGCTCCTGAGTAGTAATTGTATCATACCCCCTCAGCAGTGGTTTAGCAATTGCCCTAGACAAGCCAAAAAATAGAAATGATGTTTATGTCATCACCACCCTTTCGGAAACCTAACCCGATAACGGCATGGAGAGCCTCATTAATACCAAGAAACCGACTTGAGCTGATTAGGCACCTTCTAGTCAATCACTTCTCAACCTAAATCAGAAGACCACCCATGCCATTCTACGTTGAGGACCCATGTTCTTGTAGCTAGACGATCAAGACTTGACGTTGGCTCGGAGATGCATTTGTAATTCTCACCAGAATATAGACTGCAGGCTACCTAGGTAAACACTAACTTTACCAACTCGCTTACACACTTCCCACCGTCAGGCTCCTCTTGACAGTCGGCGCTGTCTAGGGCCGCTAGGCGGCCGTCTATAGGCAAAAGGGCCTCTAGCTAAAACCCTAATTTAATAACTATCGCCCTACATCGCCACCACTGCCAAACATTCCCGTACAATAATTGGTCGTCAATGCCGAAAGTACATCAGGAAGGTCTGGCAGACACCGGAGGAGTTGGTTTCTGCTCACGCCTTGTCGGGGGGCGAAGATGATATCCTGTTTGTCTGACAAGGAAACGTCTTTTAACTGACTATTTTTAATTTTTAATTTGCAAAATCTAGTAACTTTAGTTTATATCCTGTCCTTGTTTTAGGACGTCCTGTGGTGAAATCGGGAGATAAGTTTCCTCCGTAGGCATTTTCTCTACTTTTACACATCCCACACACCCGCCGCACTGCACGATATATTTTCTAAGATCTGGGTAATAGCAACGAATAGAGAGGGGATATAGAGGATCTAGCCCGGTAGAGGAGAAATACATTTTTGGGGATTCTTTAGGTTCGGAATAGGAGGAACTGCAGGGTTTTAGATATGACTCGCTTGCATGTCAGAAGATTTTGAGAACAATGTGCGGTAACCGCTGGTGCTCCCCTTGTCTTCCTGGACAGCATTCATAAACACCCCCCAACCACGAGCACATACCGGTATATTACATTGCAGGGTTTTTAGTCTTCCCACTGCGCCAATATAACTAACTGACTCTTATCCTACGCCACCCAACTCCCTAACCCTCCAGTATCGTACCAGTGCTTGTACAAGTAGTAGGGGGTAGGCAAAAGTCGGGCGCACCCCATATACAAGGGTCCGGCATAAAATCTTCGCACACACCAAAGTGGCTTACCAGCAAAAAATCCGTGAAAACTGAATACCGTAGCGTGTGCGATCGCTACATGCCGGACCCTTGTACATAAGAGCCTTGGGGAAAATCGCTTCCAGGAATGTCTCCGAACGGGTTAAAAGAAATAAGTGGCTGCCCAGGGTTTGGAGGCGCTTGTTTCAATCCTTTAGCCTCAGCCACCTTCGAAATTGCTTCTATGAGCGAGGCTGAAGCATGGTACTCACTCTCCACTCAGCTTACCCAAGATTCCACCATTCCCACCAATTATCCATCATACTACCACCCTCGCTTCCTGATTCCTCCACCCGAGCAGGTCCCATATCACCCAGGTACTAGTACAGTACACTGCCTACAATTGGTAGAGGTGGTCGGATCGCTGATAGAAATGCCAGGTTACAATCCACATTGCTATTGTTAATCACCGGCACTCACTCCGTGGTCACCGGACATGATATCAGGTTAGAAGTTGCTACCAGTTGAATGATGTCGGAAGGTTCACCGTAGGGTCTTCTGCTACTCGGTGATGGATGCGAGAAGTGGGGCCGAAGTTTCACTAGAGGCGGAAAGCGGTGAGAGAAAGCGGAAGAGCCCCCACCATGATTGTATTTAAGGGCTTCGTCTTCCCACGGTTGAAGGAATCAGGCTTCCGAATTATAGGCCTGTCTTTGATATCTTTTATTCAGCTTCATTGTTCACCACTTTTTTCAAACGCTGCACATTTCTCTTCACAATTTTTTCAATTGCTTCATTTTCCTTAGTCTTAATCCTACTGAGTTTATAAACTCCCCCGATGCGTCTACAAATTGCCGTGTCATATCTACATTCAACCAAAATTTCGGACTGAATACCCCGGACTGGACCGCACACACACACAATCAGTCATCATGAGCGACGATCGTGCTAGCTGTATAGCTATAAGACCTGGAACTATCAGCTATCCGTCCGACGAGGATACGCAGATTAGGAGTTGGCTCTCTCCACTAAAGCCAGAAAACAGACATAACAGTGTGCGTAGCGGCCGATCCGATGGTATCGGGGATTGGCTTTTGGAAACAAGCGAGTTTCACGAGTGGAGGGTGGGTGTGGCCGATACGTCCGTCTTGTTTTGCTCCGGGAATCCAGAAGTGGGAAAGACATATCTAAGGTAAGTGGTGGGATTCTTTGAGAAATGAATACGACTAACGGGGCAAAAATCCAGTTCCTTGGTGATCGACAACCTGTGCGGTCAGGCGGGGGAAAGAGATAACGCGGTTGCAGGCTTGTACTGCGACTCCCTTGCTCAGCAGGAGCAGACCGTCACCAACATGATGGGAGCTATTCTAAAGCAGCTAGTAGGCAGGGGGGGCATCCCGAAAGATATACGTGAGGCATTTCAGAGGGGAGAAAAGGGGTTCGGGGGCGGTAGGCCACGGCCGCTGGATCCGATGGGTCTGTTGAGGATCGTTATGTCTTCGCTACCCCAAGCTTTCATCTGTATCGATGCTCTCGACGCATGCACCGGGGAGCATCTTACCGGCCTTCTCGAGTCGCTGAGAGATATTGTTCGCGAGTTCCCCAAGACAAGGATATTCCTCACCGGGAGGCTCCATGTCAAGGAAGATATTCAAAAATATTTCCCCAAGGCGATTATGATGCCGATAACTCTTAAAGCGGAAGATATTAAGAATTATATAGAGATGAGGTTACACGGGGATGCCGAGCCAGAAGCCATGAATGATAATTTACGGGTGGATATTATAAGTGCTATCCTGGAACTAAGGCCTGATAAGTGCGTAGGAGCATTTAGCTTTTCCACTCTATCAAAGATGTATACTTACAAATGGTTGTGTGCGGACTCCGTCCTGTTGTGCTAGCCCTTGACTTTATCTTGGCAGAGGCGACAATTTTCCAGAGAAGAAAGAAACTTGAAGAGGGGAAACGAGGCTATGCGCTGAGAGACGTCTATACGGAAATCATAACCCGGCTAAAGGCGCAGAGGGGAAATAAACCAGTGCTCGGATTGAAGGTCTTAATGTGGGTGCTGCACTCGGAACGGCCATTACGGGCTGAAGAGCTCTGTCATGCCCTGGGAGTGGAGATAGGCTCTGAAGATCTAGATCAAGAAAAGGTCCCTGCATTCCCGGCGCTCTTAGCATGTTGCCTAGGTCTTGTCACAGTCGAGGTATCTTCGTCCACGGTCCAACTGGTGCACTTCACTCTGCGGGAGTATCTCTTAAGTCATCCAGCTCCACTCCAGAACCCCGACTCAACCATCGCGGAGGTTTGCTTGACATACCTCAGTTTCAGAAGTCTCTGGGATATTTCGCCGACCCCTGGCTCGGCTCCTCCGGCGATGCCTTTCCAGGAATATGCTTCATGTTACTAAGTAAAACACGCAAGAAGGGGGATGACGGAAAACATGGAAAAACTTGCACTAAGCCTTCTCAATAGACGCGCCACGCAGTTCGGTCTCTAGCCCCTGGTTAACCAGGGATCTCTGAGCTCTGGCTTCTCACACCTCCGCTACACGTCTTCGCTTTCTAATAAAAATGAAGTTATAAAGCCGAATTATCGCCCCTCGTACCAAAAGGCATGGTATCACCTGCTATAAACCTTGTTTCATTCCCCCACATCCTTGGTTATATTTCCTTCTATAGTTCTTTGATAAATGTGGAAAGACTTCCCAGCGAGTTGAAGGTTTAATTTTTAGTTTTAAAACTAGGTTGTCTTCTACCGGTATATTTGTATTAGGGTATCTCTTGGCTCAAAACCGTTGGAGAGATATTTGACAATGGGATTGTTTCTTCTTGACTCTATGAGTTTTTTATATACCGGACCCTCACCCGGCAGACTTCTTTCTCGCCAAATAGTTACGGGAAACAAGGAGGAAGGGTTCAATTCATTGTAGCTTTCTAGTTACTAACCAAAAAGGTTGTCTTCTGGGTTTTGATCGGGCTGGGTTAGTCTTCCTTTGGGCTGGGTCTGGGCCGGGGGTCCTGTCGATAGATTCGATTAGCGTATGTCGGCCTGACTACGGTACTCCTATCGCGCTAGAATCACGATGGAGATTCGGGCGATTAGTTCTACAGATCAGGAAGGCACTTTATTGGTAGAACCCTATCGAGTAACGTTTCTCGGGATTGTAGAGATACTATAAAAACTTCCTTTTATTGAACAGGGCTGGACTGGGACAGTACTGTACACAATCGGCCGGGTTTCTGGGGTTAATGATAGGCCGGATATCTCCCTTCTTCTAAAATTGCCAGAAGCCCAGATTTCCTATCGCCGGAGATTTCGAAAATACCTAGTCCAGCCATTCATTAAAAGCGAGTTTTACGGTAGTTAGTGTTGTACGGGAGAGAAAGGGACCGGGGGGTTCAATCAGGGGATGGTGTTGGGAGGACGGTCCTCGCATGGAAAGATGGAAGAGGGGAACAGGGGGTCATGAAGATGCGGATGAAATGAGAGAGTGTCAGCCCCAACCCGGCGGAGACTGGATATTGTCGAATGCCACTCTCGTGGGCAGCTGGAAGAGGGCAAGAAGAGGTCGACCGGATGTTGCCGGAACAAGAGGATGTTAATTCAAGTCCTGACCAGAAGGACACATTTTTAGCCGAACGCGATCTCACTCTGGGGGCTCTGAGCAGGGATGTTTTTGTTGGATCGGTGCCAAGTTTCCTGCTAATTGTGTAACAGCACGTCGAGTTACAAGTAATCAAACTACTCGTAATTTTCTGACGTTTGTAAACACGACTTCTTACTTTTCTGAAATTATTCGTTATAGCAAACAGAAAAATTTTCACCCCGTTGCATCCTGCATACAATCTCCTCACACCTCACTTTTTGGCACTGCCAACACACCATTTCCTCCGGTAAAGCCAGGATTTTCCTGAATTTTACTACTCCTCGCTTTTCTCACCACGCTCCTCCCTTAGGTGTGGCAGCCAATCAGGCTCGCTTATCCTAAGGCTTCCAAACACCCCAGGAAACAATTGCAAACCTCAGTAACTGACTGTTTCTGCCTCGCCATGTCTACCTCTCCCGTCAAGAGAGTCCAGGGGCAACCCAGGGCTCAGAAATCACCTTCCCCCGCCCCCGGCCCAGCCTCACCTCGCGTCCTCAACCCAGGATCTCCCTTTGGCATGACTCTCAGGGGCTGCCTCCCAGCTGGATCCTCCATTCTCCACGCCTCAGAGTGCCCGAACAAAGGCATCAACATCCTTGCTCGCACCGTTCTCCCCGGGACTACGTTCCCTGATGTCCGGCTGGAACTGGGTTGTACAACTATGTGCTTTGTACATCTAGGTTCAAAAACCGGTCCAGACACTCCCGTTATCGCCCCCGCTCCTCGCCCCATGGGATTCCAAACAGCCCTGGCTTCCATCTTTGGAGATGAAAGGGTAAACACAGTCGACGCCCAAGCCCTGGCAGAACTGGCCGCCATGGCTTCTTCCTACCAGCCATCCCCTATAACTACAGACACCGTACAAATCCCGGACTCACAACCAGCAGGAGACACGGTTATGGAAAACACCCCTGCCTCGACCTCTCAGGAATTGATGCCCTTCGTACCGGAGTTCTCCGTGCCAGAACTCCCCATGGACATGGGAAATGGGCAGAACACCGAAAAGACAGGGCTAGGGGACAGCCAACACGCACACTCAGCACCCCCCCCATCTTCCATCCTTACCCCGTTCTCAGACCCGTCGCTACCATACCCGACATCACCAGAACCCCTCCCGTCTCCGACCAGGTTCGCATCCTCATGGTCGAGTTCAGCCACCCCGATAAGCGGAGGGAAAACAACTCGGAGCGTACGCTTCTCCTCCCCCCTGGCCAGGATCTGGTCACCGAAAGAAATCCCCGACACCTTCTCGGAAGCCAGCGGCAGCATCCAAACAAACCCCCAGGAGGAACAGGTGACAATAGACCTGTGCCAACTCCTAGACAAAGAAGGAGTGACCCCGGAGAATACAGGACTTTCCGAAGACTTCCTGAACGGAGCGGCCACCCGCAAGGACCTCATCAACTACATGGCGGTCCTCGAAGACACCATGGAAAAGAAGATGATGGAAATGGAGGCACGTATCATCACCTCCGTTACCAGGGCTAGAAACCCACAAACTCCCAGACAAAACAACCCCTTTCCCCGAGCCCAAAACCCCAAACCCCCTGCCCCAAAGCCAACCCTAGTTCCAGTCCGGAACCCCACCACCACCCCTACCCCTGGAAAAGACAAGGAGGAGGTCAAGGAGAAGAAGAAGGAAGCATGGTCCGCCATTGCTGCGGCCGGCATCAACACAGAAGGCTTCAAACTGGTACAGACCAGGAGAAGAAGCGCAAACCCAGCACCGGGAGTCGGAAAGAAGAGCGCCCCCTCTGCCCCATCGACCCCACATGCCAGACAACGTAGACTACTGGTCAAGTCAGTGGAGAAAGGCAGAAGAGTCGGCGCCAGCGATTGCACGCCGGCAAAGATCAGAGACGCGATTACCAGCGCCTCAAACAATACCAAGTTCGCATACGCAGAGTATAACAGAAACGACGACCTGGTGCTCACCACGGTCGGGGACATACCAGCGGAACCCGCCTTGGCAAACATCAAAGGCATGACAAAAGCCCTTAACGACATCGGGATCTTTGGGTTCAACATCGGTCTCGACACCCCCACAGTCAACATAGTCGTAAACAGCATCCCCCTAGCAACCTCAGGGGACAGACACTGGACTACTGAAGAATGGAACATCGATGCCCCGGCATGGACCGAGTTGGAAAATGAGCTCACAGCTTTCAACCCCGAACTCAGACTCATGGATAGACCCAAGTGGATCAAATCCGTGTCGGCCTTGGAGGCGGAAAACAAAGAAAAATCCTCTATCATCGTAGCGGTAGAGGCAAACGAGTGGCTCCTGAACGAACTCAAAAAACCCTATCCGGCAATGGCGGTCTATGGACTAAGGTGCACCTTCCGTAAATACATCCGCAAAGACGCCTCAACCCACTGCGAGAGGTGCCTGCAATATGGACACCACGGAGCCCACTGCAGGATGCCCTCAATCTGCAAATACTGCGGTAACCAACACCATACCAAGGATCACACGTGTGCATCCCTATACTGCACCGCAGGCAAAGGAAAACCATGTTCGCACACCATCAGAAGATGTGTGAATTGCGATGAGACATCCCACTTCACTGGGGATAGACACTGCCCCACGAGGACTAGGGCCCGAAGCCCTACTACGGCAGAAAAAGGCAAAGCACCGGCAGAGCCGGCCCACCCCAACCCCCATAAATAATTATGGCGACCACTGATATTATTTACCACAACGTCGGCGGGTCGATGAACGTGGTCACCGAGTTACTTAAGTCCTCCCTGAAACTTAAACCAAAGATTATTTCGCTTGCCGAGT
>Ga0307513_10003821_pt1 | contig 20305 bp, 7 predicted proteins | sample 15_EM_MG_FD_202174 | JGI IMG/M metagenome (GOLD analysis project Ga0307513, IMG submission 202174) | Populus trichocarpa ectomycorrhiza microbial communities from riparian zone in the Pacific Northwest, United States - 15_EM | ecosystem: Host-associated > Plants > Roots > Unclassified | place...
TGCGTAGTGGAATAGATACAGGAAATTGATATGATTTAGGGAAATTTCTTCAGGTGGGTCGAGGGTGGAGGGGCGTTGCGTCGCTAGTGATCTCTGGTGCGCCGTTATTTTTGTTAACGGACCATACCAACTATTTTGGTGTGTTTTCGGCGGTACTTGGGCTCGCCAACAATGGCTTTTGTCCCGTTGCTATACCAGCAGGCTGGGGACGATCCCGGAGGTATTATACTCTTACGGGGCAAACTGGATTGCCCTGATAGTCGAAGCCTCCTTGTCTACTGATATAGGCCCATGGCCACAGGCTGGCAACCTGCCGTTTGAGTAATTATTGCCGCTATGGAGATCCGGGGACCTTACATCATGAGCATCCCCAACTCTCAGCCATCGGTCATTGCCCTGAGCCTTCGTCGCCAGTGATAGATTATAGTTTCTTGCAGGGGGGCATCGTCACTCAGCGAGACTATCAAGAATCTAGATGAATGTCGGTCGGGGGGTAATTTCATGTAGCTTGCATAGCATCATTGCTTCAACCTATGAACTACAGTACGAGTACTTAGTTAGCGACTAGCTTTTGTGTCACTCGATAAGGGTGAGAAATACTTGCACTTTATATTTTTCTTCTACAGCTGAACAACCGTCGCGCCTACACTCCGGAGGGAGGAATACGGAAACAATGAATTGTAATAAAAATCACCGAAACGTTTCTGTAATTGTCGGGCGAGCCGCTCTGTACCAATAGGCTAGGGATGAGCCAAGAGGTACGATCGTGCTCTTTCGTACTCTTGCGGGTTAAAGTACTGTAGGTTAAGCGGATAGTAGAAGCCTCCTTGTCCACAACAAGTCCTTGGCAACAGGCTGCATAAAAATGACCCATTGAAGAGGTTCGGGGACCAATCGTCGGACTTCAAGAACTTCTCCTAAAGTGGGGATGCCAGGTCTCGCTTTCTGCCCACCTCGTCCCTTTAGACTATCCTACCCCGCATCGTACTTGAGTACTATAAGTATCCCCCAATTTGTACCGCTCGGCGATCTAAAGGTCCTCTTATCGTAAAGGAACCTACGGCTGCTCGGGAAGGGCCTTCGTGAAACGCCGCCTTCGGTAAACAGACTCTAATTACGAGATACCCCCCCCCCACTAGGCCAAAGTGAAACTCGGCTTCGGGAGGGCTTTCGTAGAGCCACAGAAGTTCATTTGAAACTTTCTGAAACGCTAATTCGTGCAACAAGAGGGACCGTTACTCTGTATTAAACCTTATTGTTATATCTACCTTTTTCCGTTATTCCATCTTGCAGCTATAATCTACCGTGCGGTATTAGCTAGCACAATACAATAACGTACGGTATTATTCAAACACCACTATCTCGGGGCATGTCAGGATTTTCTTGTCTGGCTCTCAAGATCATATGGGCTCGTGACTCCCGACCTACGGATAAATAGAGTGTTCTAGGGGGAAAAAAATAAAAATTGCGGTAGGATTTCTGTAGGTAGAAGGAGAATCGGGGAGATAAAATATCTCAGCACTGGCGAATCGATATTGCGCAGCAAGGGCGTCAGTTCATTCGCATTTATCAAAATTAAGTAAGGTAGAATATCGGAGATAGTTGAAAAACTCGCTATGCGCCTAGTTGTTGATGGCAACTCGCTCATAACCTGATGGCAACTTACTTGGGGCTAGTAGTGGACTAACGGGTGGCACAGGAGGAAGGCACTTCGGTGGTGGAGTTGGAGTAGAGATGTTTGACCAGGAGCTCTCAACAGAGTATTATACTCGAGCAGCTAGAGACTGAAAACGGGAAGAGAGTCCACGCAAGACAAGACAGGAAAACCCCACATGACAGGAGAAAAAACCCGAAAAAGGAAGTTCCTCCAGGTCGCGCTCCAAACTATCGGATTTTAACAACTACCAGGTTACATCTATCAGTTAAAATGTAATACATGCAAGTAGGGATATCCAGCATTTAAGTGACTCATTCACCTGTGACCAAAGAGCAGAGATTGCCGTAACGATTGGTGAGCCCTGCTCATAGAAGAAACATCCGCGCTCAGGAGACCGAGTTAAGTGCGGGAGGGTTGGAGAAAGTATACTGGGGTGGGTAGAGCACCCCGTTCCGGAATAGCACACTATTCAGGTGGGTGTCATCTAAGCAGATGCATGAGGGTAGACCGCATGGCGGGGTTTTGTAGTTTATGCGGTGCATGTAGAATTAGACTTAATGTCGTAGCTGAAAGACTCCTTATTGTATTGCTTTCCTTGATGGGCAGGGCTAAAAGGTGCGGATAACCTTCCAACCCCGCCTTTAATCTCTCCCTTAGTTAGCAAGTGGCTTTATGCCGCCCTGTGTGGATGTGAGAAATGCTTGAAGTGTATATTTTTCTTCTATGTCTAAACAACCGTCGCAACTACACTCTAGAGGGAGGAGAGGGAGAGGAAAAAATAGACCCTAATAAAAATTATTGAAACAAAAAAACAACAAAAGTAAATTCAATGGAAATTTGATGATGCACTAAATTATTTTAACAGAACAGAAATAGTCCCCCACTAACGCTACTATGGTACTAGATTTCAGCCGAGAGCTCACAATTCCGGATTTAACTCTATAGGAAAGGTTAAGATAGAGGATTAGAGAGGTATATGATAGATGTGTGTATTCCCGTGGTGTGAGATTTCCTCCTACTAGGAAAAGCATCTGAACTTTGCTTCGTGACAGGCTTAGTCCGGAAGGGAAGGTAAGGCGGCAATTACCGCACAGCGCGTTTTAGGCTGGAGGAGGGGGTTGGATGGAGGTGAGAGTGGGCGGTGATGGCGGCGATAAACAAGTTTAGAGAGGTGTTGCGGTCCTGGCGGAAATGGCACATAGGTAATCAAGATGGTTTCCAGGGGTGATAAGGAAGACAGTGCCTCTTCGCGCTTAGGTCGTGTTGTCCGTGGTAAAGTTAGATGGAGGTTGTAGTAGAGCGATCACTCCCGTGTGGCCATTTTTAGTGGCCCACCAGAGTGGCGTCTTACCACGAATATTTGGCTTGCCGGGGTTGACGCCTTCACGTCCGAGTAGTAGTTTGACCACTCCCTCGTGCCCATTGCAGGCAGCCCACCAGAGTGGTGTTCGACCGCCCTCATCTGGTTTGTTGGGGTCAACGTCGTCCCGTCGGAGAAGTGATTTCACTACTCCCTCGTGCCCAGCGCAGGCAGAACAATTAAGTGGAGTTTCGCCGTGCTTATTTGGCTTGTCGGGGTTGACGTCGCCTCGTCCGAGCAGTATTTTCACCACCCCCTCGTGCCCATTACGGGCAGCCCACCAGAGTGGTGTTCGGTCGCTCTCATCTGGCTTGTTGGGGTTGACATCATCCCGTCCGAGTAGCAATTTCACTGCTCCCTCGTGCCCAGCGCAGGCAGCACAATTGAGTGGTGTTCTGCCGTCCTCCTCCGGCTCGTCGGGGTTGACGTTGCTCCGTCCGAGTAGCAATTTCACTATTCCCTCGTGCCCAGCGCAGGCAGAACAATTAAGTGGCGTTTCGCCGTGCGTATTTGGCTTGTCGGGGTTGACGTCGCCTCGCCCGAGCAATATTTTCACCATCCCCTCGTGTCCATTGCGGGCAGCCCACCACAGTGGTGTTCGACCGTCCTCGGCGGGCTTGTCCGGGTCGACGCCTTCTTGTCCGAGCAGTAATTTCACTACTTCTTCATGTCCAAAGCAGGCAGCCCATAACAGCGGTGTTCGGCCGTAATTATCCGGCTTGTCTGGATTGATGTCACCTCGTCCAAGAAGTAGTTTGACTACCCCTTCGTTCCCAATGCGGGCAGCCCACCAGAGTGGAGTGCAGCCGTCATTATTTGGCTTGTTGGGGTTGACGTCGTTCCGTCTGAGTAGCAATTTCACTACTCCCTCGTGCCCAGCGCAGGCAGCACAATTGAGTGGTGTGTTTTCGTCCCCATTTGGCTTGTTGGGGTCGACGTCGCCTCGTTCGAGCAACGTCTTCACTACTCCCTCGTGCCCACTGCGGGCAGCCCAATAGAGCGGCGTTAGGCCGTGCTTATCCGGCTCGTCGGGGTTAACGTCGTCTCGTTCAAGTAGCCATTTGACCATCCACTCTTGCCCCTTAAGGGCAGCCCACATGAGTAGTGTTCGGTCGTCGTAGCCTAGGTTGTTGAGGTCGGCGTCGCCCCGCCCGAGTAGTAATCTCACTACCCCCTCGTATCCATTGCGGGCAGCCCACCAAAGCGGTGTTTGGTTGCCCTCATCTGGCTTGTTGGGGTTGACGTCATCCCGTCCGAGTAGCAATTTCACTACTCCCTCATGCCCAGTGCGGGCAGCACAGTTGAGTGGTGTTTCGCCGTGGTTATTTGGCTTGTTAGGGTCGACGTCGTCTCGGTCGAGTAACAATTTCATCACTCCCTCGCACCCACGGCCAGCAGCCCACGTGAGTGGTGTCCCGCCATACCCATCTGTCTTATTTGGGTTGACGTCGCTCCGTCCGAGTAATATCCTCACCACCCCCTCGTGTTCATTGCGAGCAGCACAACAGAGTGGTGTTTGACTGCTCTCACTTGGCTTGTTGCTGTCGACGTCGTCTCGGCAGAGTAGCAACTTCACCACTTCCTCGTGTCCATTCTCAGCAGCCAACAGTAGTGGTGTTTCGCCGTACTCGGTTGACTTATTGGGGTCGATGTCCTCGCGGTCGAGTAGTATTTTCACCACTCCCGCGTGCCCATTCCCTGCAGCCCACGCAAGAGGTGTACCACCCATGCTGTCTTCCGGCTGATATCGCAACATTTCACCCCTACCAAACCAGCCAAAATCTTAGCACTCCCGAAGATGATGCGCGGTATGAACCATTGAACTCGAGATCTTATCAAAATGAATAGGGTAAACATACCGCTTCAGTGCTCTCCAGATGGTTTTAGTAGATATGTGGCTATGGAAGTCGTCTAATAACTTCAGCCTAAGCAATACCGCGTAGTCTAAAAGGGGCCGTTTTGCGTGGATTCCCGTATATAAAGAAGGATATTCTAGTAAGAGGTTGTGTTGGAGCTCGAGAGAGAGTGTGGGAAAGATAGGAGTTGGAGATCGGGAAAGCAGTTCGATAATGCCCCAACCCGATGCAAAGTCAAATAACTTAAGTAGTGAAAATATTGGTAACTTCTGAGGTTTGTGGTGTGACAGCCGTTGGCATTGGGGGTTAAAAGGGATATAGTTTAGGCTTTAAGATAGATTTCCAAGCTTTCGCTATCGAGATGTATGGTAAATTAAGGGATAAACCTTCTCTCTATATACCGGTACCCATAAGATGTCACGTGCCCAAACTCTTTGCCGAGGAAATATGTGAGTCATACATGGTCTCGTCGGTGTGTACAGTACGATAACAGCTTACACACATATGCGACCGTACAGGGTAAGAAACCGTACATTTTACTACTGTAAGTGGGCTCTGCAATTGTTGGGCGAGCCGTGCTAATAGAATAGGGATGGGCCCGGAGGCACTCTAGCTGGGTACAGTAGATTGAGCGAACAGTAGAAGCCTCCTTTGCCCATAACAAGTCCTTGGCAACAGGCTGCACACGGATGTCCCAATCGAAGCGGTCCGGGTCCTTGTCCGACTACTAGGTTGTATTATTGTACAATTTATCAACGATCAAGAGTCTCTCCTTGAATGGGCACAAGCATCGCTTGACCCCAACCTCGTCCCTATATGACCTTGCATTGTGCTGTAATAATCCTCCAGCCCAAGCCATCGGCCATTGCGTTCAGCTTTTGTCACCTGGGATGGATTGTTGGTTCTTGCCTGATCACATTGATCTTCAGAGAACTGTTATAGAAAGAATGAGAGTAGATACCAGTATGTATTTGTTAATGAATAGCTTGAAGCAGCTTCCAGAGTTTCGTTGCTTCCATCGGCATTCAGAAATATCTCCGGAAAAATCGATATTTTTACTGAAATGTATTCAAGCAGAACGGTTTTCTCTTTCTTTGCTATCATATCATACCTAGGATATTTTAGATAGTGAGTCGCGGAGCCAGTCCACTGTTAGAATCGCTCGGCGCTAGAGAAATACAAAGTATTGTGTGGACACTTGTGCTTGTGCCATGCTGTATCAATCTCTCCCAAAACCGTAATAACTATGGTTCAGGCTCTCCAAAACGTGTACCAGGCTGAAAAAGACATGTTACAGGTGGCTGTGCAAGTTAAAATACCAAGACTTGACACTTCGCATATACTGTAATAGTAGAGCAATATTATTGGTTAATATGATTTTCTTAATCTAATTAGTCTCAATTGATGGTTAATACATATTAAACATTGATCCAAAATATCAATTTTAGTATCACTAAGCATATGTGGCTACTCTAACTAACCCTTTTCTCCTCTTCCAGCAAAAGTAGAACTTTTTAAATTCTAAAGGCTTTGCCAATATAACGCTAATTGGTAAAACAAAACCTGTTTATTGTTCTACTTCAGCTCCTCTTTGGGAAACAGGTTTTTTTTTCACATTTGCACTCATTATGATAAAGCCTTAAGAATTTTAAAATAATGAAAAATGTGGTACACGTTTTGGAGAGCTTGAACTATATTAGCTCCCTTAGTGGGCAAGACTAAAAAGTGCGGGTAACCTTCCAGCTTCATCTATAAGCCCGCCGCTGGAGGGCTTTCTATATAGGCGTGACCCCCGTTCAATCATGTCCATAGTAGAAACCAATGACTACTATACCTGCTTAGCTAACGACTAGCCCTGTGCCACTCGGTACGGGTGTGAAAAATGCTTGCGCTGTATGTTTCCTTCTATATCTAAACAACCGTCACGCCTACACTCTAGAGGGAGGAAGGGGGAAACAATAGATTTAAAAACCATTGAAACAGGAAAGTAAAAAAAGAAACAACAAAAGTAAATTTAATGAAAATTTCAAGATATGATACACTGATTTATTTTATTAGAATGGATATGTTGTTAGACGTATATGCTTGGGTTTGTTACGGGAGTGGGAAGGATAGTTCAGGAGATATTCAGATGGAACGGATACGGGAGAATGTTCTATAAAAGTCTTTATCCGCAATATTATTTTCTTTGTTATCACGGGAGTGTACGGAGGAAGAGGAACATGTGGCAAACACAGAGATAGGTATGGTGATTCTTGGGAGGATCAGGAAGTCGTATTATGTTTTACCCATACACCCGTCTCTACCGATAGCTTGATTTTGGTTTAGAGTAGAGAAGACCAGAGTTGCGAGCGAGAGCGAATGAACGAAGTATTACAGGCGGAAAACTTACGTTCCATATCCTTCCTCCAAAGTGCCTAAGTTCCAGGCGATCTCTTAGTCTATTGGCTACTTCCGTGCGACCCTCATTTCCCTACATTGACAGGATATAGCCCCCCACTAACTGTTGGAAGGATGCGGTTGACTTTGGAAGATGCGGGAGAGTCTGAAAGATTGGGTAAATGCTTGCGGATGATTTGGGAGATTGAGATAGAATGATTGACAGTTTATGAAAGAGATTAGATAGACATGTCTTTCCTTTGTTTATCACGGGAGTGTACGGAGGAATAAGGGCATGGCAGGGATAGAGAGATAGGTGTGGTGATTAACTGAAGGATCAGGAAGTGCTACTTACAGTATGTTTTACTTACACACTTGTTTCTGTCATGAGTTTTTTGTGTTAGTCAAGGCGAATTTCAAGAGCGTGAGCAAAGTGTCCAAGTTCCGTGTGAATTCTCTTTCTATCGTCTACCGCTGCGCCATACATAACCTGCAAACGTTAAGACTAACGCTAATAGATTTCAGCCGGGAGCTCACAACTCCGGATTCGACTGTAAGAAAAATTGGAATAGAGGATTGAACGGGTATGTGATAGAAGTGTGCATTACCATGGCGTGTGATTCCTCTAGCTAGAGAAAGTATTTAAGCTGGGCTTCGTGACGGGTTTAGTCCAGAGGGAAGGTAAGGCTACAATTATTGTCAAAGAGGGAAATGAGGGTAGCACGAAAATAGCCAATAGACTAAGAGATTTCGCCTGGAACTTAGGCACTTCGGAGGAAGGATATGGAACGTAAGTTTTCCGCCTGTAATACTTCGTTCATTCGCTCTCGCTCGCAACTCTGGTCTTCTCTACTCTAAACCAAAATCAAACTATCGGTAGAGACAGGTGTGCAAGTAAAAGACAAATACCATATCGTGATCCTTCCTAGATCACGACACCCATCTCTGTGCTTCCTCCATGTCCTTGTTCATCCGTACACTTCCATAATAACAAAGAAAAGACAGAGTGGGAAAAATCTATCGTTGAACATTCTCCCGTATCCATTCCGTCTGTTCCGTCTGCATGTCTCCTGAACTCTCCTTCCCACTCCCGTAACAAATCCAAGCACATCCGCCCAACAAATTATCACAAAGGGTGTTTTAAACTGGAGGAGGGGGCAGGACGGAGGTGGGAGGGGGCGGTAGTGGTGGCGATAAACACCTTTATAGAGGTGTTGCGGTCCTCGCGGAAATGGAACAAACAGTAAGTAATCAGTATAGTATTCGGAGGTAGTGAAGAAGACCGTGCCTCTTCGTTCTTAGGCCGCGCTGTGGGTGATAGATGTTGGAGGCTGTAGCAGAGCTATCACTCCCGTGTGGCCATTTTTAGTGGCCCACCAGAGTGGTGTCTTACCACGAATATTTGGCTTGCCGGGGTTGATGCCTTCACATCCGAGTAGTAGCTTGACCGCTCCCTCGTGCCCATTGCAGGCAGCCCACCAAAGTGGTGTTCGGCCACCCTCATCTGGTTTGTTGGGGCCAACGTCACCCCGTCCGAGTAGCAATTTCACTATTCCCTCGTGCCCAGCGCAGGCAGAACAATTAAGTGGTGTTTCGCCGTGCGTATTTGGCCTGTCGGGGTTGACGTCGCCTCGCCCGAGCAGGATTTTCACCATCCCCTGGTGCCCATTGCGGGCAGCCCACCAGAGTGGTGTTCGGCCGTCCTCGGCGGGCTTGTCCGGGTCGACACCTTCTTGTCCGAGCAGTAATTTCACTACTTCTTCATGTCCAAAGCAGGCAGCCCACAACAGCGGTGTTCGGCCGTAATTATCCGGCTTGTCTGGATTGATGCCATCTCGTCCAAGAAGTAGTTTCACCACCCCTTCGTTCCCACTGCGGGCAGCCCACCAGAGTGGAGTGTAGCCGCCCTTATTTGGCTTGTTGGGGTTGACGTCGTTCCGTCTGAGTAGTATTTTCACCACATCCTTGTGCCCATGGCAAGCGGCAAAATTGAGTGGTGTGTTTTCGTTCCCATCTGGCTTGTTGGGGTTGACGTCGCTCCGCCCGAGCAACGTCTTCACTACTCCCTCATGCCCACTGCGGGCAGCCCAAGAGAGCGGTGTTCGGCCGCGCTTATCCGGTTCGTCGGGGTTGACGTCGCCCCTTTCAAGTAGCCGCCTGACCACCCACTCTTGCCCCTTGATGGCAGCCCACATGAGTAGTGTTCGGCCGTCGTCGCCTAGGTTGTTGAGGTCGGCGTCGCCCCGCCCGAGTAGTAATCTCACTACCCCCTCGTATCCATTGCGGGCAGCCCACCAGAGTGGTGTTCGGTCGCCCGCATCTGGCTTGTTGGGGTTGACGTCATCCCGTCCGAGTAGTAATTTCACTACTCCCTCATGCCCAGCGCGGGCAGCACAATTAAGTGGTGTTTTTCCGTGCTTATCTGGCCTGTTGGGGTCGACGTCGTCTCGGTCGAGTAACAATTTCATCACTCCCTCGTACCCACGGTCAGCAGCCCGCGTGAGTGGTGTCCCGCCATACCCATCTGTCTTATTCGGGTTGACGTCGCTCCGTCCGAGTAATATCTTCACCACTCCCTCGTGTCCATTGTGAGCAGCACAACAGAGTGGTGTTTGACTACTCTCACCTGGCTCGTTGCTGTCGACGTCTTCCCGTCCAATCAACAATTTCACCACTCCCTCGCGTCCCCTGTAGGCAGCCCACCAGAGTGGCGTTTGGCCTTCCCAATCTGGCCTGTTGGGTTCGATGTCGTCTCGGCAGAGTAGCAACTTCACCACTTCCTCGTGTCCATTCTCAGCAGCCAACAGTAGTGGTGTTTCGCCGTACTCGGTTGACTTATTGGGGTCGATGTCCTCGCGGGCGAGTAGTATTTTAACAACTCCCTGGTGTCCGCTCCGAGCAGCCCACGCAAGAGGTGTACAACCCATGCTGTCTTCCGGCTGATATCGCAACATTTCACTTCTACCAAACCAGCCAAAATCTTAGCACTCCCGAAGATAATGTGCGGTATAAACCATTGAACTCGAGATCTTATCAAAATGAATAGGGTAAACATACCGCTTGAGTGTTCTCCAGATGGTTTTAATAGATATGTGGCTGTTGCAGTCGTCTAATAACTTCAGCCCAAGCAATACCGCGCAGTCTAAAAGGTACCGTTTTGCGTGGATCTCCACATATAAAGGATGATATTCTAGTAAGAGGTTGTGTTGGAGCTCGAGAGAGAGAGCGCGGGTTAGAGGCCAAGAAAGGATATGAGTTGGAGATCGGGAGAGCGATTAGCCGAGAGTGCTTCGTTCCCTCGATCCGACGCGAAGTCAAATAGCTTAAATAGTGAAAATATCGGTAACTTCTGAAGTTTGTGGTGTAGCATCGAAAGTTAAAAGAAATATAGTTTAGGCTTTAAGATAGATTTCCAAGCTTGCGCTATCGAGATCTATGGTAAACTAAGGGATAAACCTCCTATACGGTACTGTACCCGTAAGATGTCACGTGCCCAAACTCCTTGCCGGAAATATCTGAGTCATATATTGTCGTGCAGGTGGGTCGACTGGTACCCGCAAAGTTCTCGTAAGACAGATGTTCGGTACTCCTATCAACACGAACCCGGATACCAAGAAAGCGACAACTCTTTTTCGGGAGACCTTTTTTAATCAAGTAATGGCAGATTCCGTAGGGCATATTCAAAAACATTTCCCCATAAACAGCCTCCGCAATCCCCCAGTTTAAGGCCATCAAGACTTCGCGATACATCAGACGTTACGAGACCTTGCGGATACGAGTGTACGGTAACTTAGCTTACACACATATGCGACCGTACAAGATAGGAAACCGTACTTTTTAACAAGTAGGTTTCTGCAATTGTTTGGCGAGCCGTGCTAATAGACTGGGGATGAGCGCGGAGGCACTCTGGCTGGGTACAGTAGATTGAGCGGATTGTAGAAGCTTCTTTACCCGCAACAAGTCCTTAGCAACAGGCTGCATAGAAATGTCTCTATCGAAAGAGGGTTGGGTCCCTGTCTGACTGCTATTGTAGGTCGTATCATCGCACAATTTATCTGCGATCAAGATCCTCCCCTTGAGTGGGCATGCCAAGCCTCGCTTTCTCCCCACCACGTCCCATCATTTGACCTTGAATTGTGCCGCAATTATCCCCCAAGCTATTGACCATTACGTTCAGCTTTTGTCGCCTGTGGTAGATCGCTAGTGTGGTTTCTTGCTAGATCCCATCAATCCCAGAACTAGCAAGAATGTAGATAGCGGTATGTATCTGTCAACAGAGAGGGTGGAGTAGCTTCCGGAATTTTGTTGCTTCCATCGGCATTTAGAAATATCTCTGGAAAATAGATATTGATACCGAAAGTTATAATACTTACATGAGGCAATTTTCTCTTTTTTACTACCATACTTAGGATATTTTAGATAGTGAGTAGCGGAGTCGACTGCAATAATTGCTAGGTGCTAGAGAAAGATGTGGAGCTAAGTTCCTCTTTGGCTGAAGCGAGGCTCGGTTTCAGGAACACTTTCATGGGGTAGTGGCAGTGTTCATTACAGGGTGGGGCGGGGCGGGCTTTTCAATCACCGGCCCCACGATGGGGCCACCCCATCAGATATAAGGCATTTGAGAAACTCACTCACTTGTGACCAAGAAGCAGAGATTTCCGTCACAATTGCTGAGCCATGTTCATATAAGAAAAGTCCACCTCCAGGAGACTGATTTGAGTGTGAGAGAATTGGAAGGAGTATAGCAGCATGGACCGGGCACCGCGTGCCTGAATAGCACACCATCCGGGTGGGTGACATCTCAGAGGATGCAGAAGGGTTGACTACGCGGCAGGTTTTTGGAGTTTATGTGCTGGTAGAATTGGAGTTAACGTCGTAACTAAAAGACCGGTTACTGTATTCGCTTCCGTGGTGGACAAGACTAAAAAGTGCGGATAACCTTCTAGCCTCACCTATAAGCCTGCCACTGGAGGACGTTATTGATAGGCGTGATCTTCGTTCGGTCATGTCCATACCGGCAGTAGAAAATCAATCACCACTATACCTGCTTATCTAACAACTCGCTTTGTCTCACTCCAGAAGGGTGTGAGAAATGCTTGCGCTGTATATTTTTCCTCGATATCTAAACGACCGTCACGCCTACACTCTAGAGGAAGGAAGGGGGAAGCAATAGATTGTAATAAAAATCATTGAAGCAGAAAAGTACAAAAACAGAAAAAGCAAATTTCATGGAAATTTCAAGATACAGAAACGTATTTTGATAGAGTAGATAGAGCCCCCACTAACGCTTATACTAGATTTCAACCGGGAGCTCACAATTCCGGATTCGAGCTTACAGGAAAAATTAGAATAGAGGATTGAACGGGTATGTGATAGATGCGTGCATCCCCATGGCGTGGGATTTGCTCCAGCCAGGAAAAGTATTTAAGCTGTGGTTCGTGACAGACTTGCTCCGAAAGGGAAGGTAAGGCGGCAATTACCACAAAGCGTGTTTAAGGTGGAGGAGGGGGCTGGGCGGAGGTGGGAGGAGGGCGGTAGTGGTGGCGATAACACCTTTATAGAGGAGTTGCGGCTCTCGCGGAAGTGGCACACAAGTAATCAGTATAGTTTTCGGGGGTGGTGAGGACAGTGCCTCTTCGCGCTTAGGCCGTGATAGACGCTGGAGGCTGTAGGAGAGCTATTACTCCCGTGTGGCCATTTTTGGTAGCCCACCAGAGTGGTGTTCTGCCGTGAATATTTGGCTTGCCGGGGTTAACGCCTTCACGTCCGAGTAGTAGTTTGACCACTCCCTCGTGCCCATTGCAGGCAGCCCACCAGAGTGGCGTTCGGTCGCCCTCATCTAGCTTGCTAGAGTCAACGTCGTCCCGTCCGAGCAGCAATTTCACTACTCCCTCATGCCCAGCGCAGGCAGCACAATTGAGTGGTGTTTCGCCGTGCTTATTTGGATTGTCGGGGTTGATGTCATCTCGTCCAAGTAGCAATTTCACCACTCCTTCGTTCCTATTGCGAGCGGCCCACCAGAGTGGCGTGTAGCTATCCTTATTTGGATTGTTGGGGTTGATGTCGTCCCGTCCTAGTAGTATTCTCACCACCCCCTCGTGTCCATTGCGAGCAGCCCACGAGAGTGGTGTTTGGCCGTCCTCGGCCGGCTTGTCCGGGTCGACCTCTTCTTGTCTGAGCAGTAATTTCACCACTTCCTCGTGCCCAAAGCAGGCAGCCCATAACAGCGGCGATCGGCTGTAATTATCCGGCCTATCAGGGTTGATGTCGTCTCGTCCAAGTAGCAATTCCACCACCCTTCATTCCCATTCCGGGCAGCCCACCAGAGTGGCGTACAGCCGTCCTTGTTTGGCTTATTGGGGTTGACGTCGTTCCGTCCGAGTGGTATTTTCACCACTCCTTTGTGCCCATGTCGGACAGCACAATCGAGTGGCGTTTTGTCGTCCTCATCTAGCTTGTTGGGGTTAACGTCGCTCCGTCCGAGCAACATCTTCACTACTCCCTCGCGCCCATTACGGGCAGCCCAACAGAGTGGTGTTCGGTCGTGCTTGTCCGGCTTATCAGGTTTGATCTCGCCTCGTCCAAGTAGCAATTTCACCGTCCCCTCTCGTCCGTTGTGGGCAGCCCACAACAGTGGTGTTCGGCCGTCGTCACCCAGCTTGTTGAGGTCAATGTCGCTCCGTCCGAGTAGTAATCTCACCACTGCCTCGTGCCCATAGCGGGCAGCCCACATGAGTGGTGTTTCGCCGTAGACACCTGGCTTTTCGGGGTCGACACCTCCCCGTCCGAGTAATATCTTCACTATTCCCTCGCGCATATTGCGGGCAGCACAGCAGAGTGGTGTTTGACCGTCCTCGCCTGGCTTGTTTAGGTCGACGTCGTCTCGTCCGAGTAGTAATTTCACTACCCCCACATGCCCCTTGGAGGCAGCCCCGCAGAGTGGTGTTTGGCCCTCCACAGCTGACTTGTTAGGGTCGACGTCGTCTCGGTCGAGTAGTAATTTCACCACTCCCTCGTGTCCTTTCCGAGCGGCCGCTAGCAGCGGCGTTTGGCCGTCCATATCTGACTTATTAGGGTCAATGTCGTCACGACCAAGTAGTATTTTAACCACTTCCACATGCCCTTTCGCCGCAGCCCACGCGAGAGGTGTGATACCCATATATCTTTTAGTTGGTGCGACAACTTTCTACCTATACTAAACTCGCTACAATCTCAGCAATCCCCAAGATAATGCCCAGTGTTGACTACCGAACAAAGAAACCTTATCGAAACCGGTAGGATAAACATACTCTTACCGTGGTTTGCAGAGGGCTTTAGCAGATATGCTCTATTGCGGCCGTCTAGTTACCCTAGCTGAAGCAATACCGCGCGATCTGAGAAGTGCAGTTTTGCGTGTATTCCCGCATATAAAACAAAATATTCTAATAAGGGTCTATACTGGAGAGAGGGGGGGTTGGAGATCGAGGAGGGTTGTGGGCTCGAGATCGGGAGCGGCTGGCCGAGTATGATACTTCGACTTGTTGCCAAGTCGAGTACAGTACCTTAGGTAGTGAAAATATTGGTAACTTCTGAGGCCAGTAGTGTGATAACTGTTGGTATTAAGAGTTGAACGCAACACCGTTTAGACTTTAAGATAGAATTCTAAGATTGTGCTATCGAGATGTATGTAAAGGGATAACCCTCCTCTATTTATGCCCATAACCGGTCACGTGTGCAACCTCCATACCAAGGAAATACCCATGAGTCATATCTAGTCGAGTCGGTGTGTAACTTAGCTTACACGCAAACTATACGTGACAGTACCGTACTCGAGTACAAGATAGGGAACCGTACATTCTAACAAGTCGGTTTCTACAATTGTCGGGCGAGCTGTTCTATACCAATACCAGTAGGCTAGGGATGAGCCCGGAGGTACGGCCGTGCGCTTGCAGGTTAAAGCGCAATGGGCGGATAGTAGAAGCCTCCTTGTCCACAACAAGTCCCTGGGAACAGGCACATAAAATGTCCTTGTTCACGAGGTTCGGGGACCTACCGCCGGATTTAAGCGGCTATGCCAAGCCTCTCTGTCTGCCCGCCCTCGTCCTTTGGACTAACGTATTATACCTAGTTATGGGTCACCCCCTAGTAATGGGTCACTATTTTCACTTCGTCAAAAGCAACAAAACTTACAACAACTCACTCACTATACATCTGGAGAAGCTGATAATTGAATAGTTCAATGTCTTGCACTTGGTAATAATCAGCATAAAAGAATATTAGCACAATAAAATAAACTGCACTCTTAAAACACACAAGTGATAATTGATGATTAAATTACTATTTGTTCGATAATCAGTACTTGGAATAGATTTCTAGTTAATCTTTCCATATAGCAAGTATTAGGAATATGTTATTCATAGACTGTAGGTATTAGAAATGCAAATTTCCATCTACAAAACGTGAGCTATAAGTTTGAAAACAGGGTAAATTGAGATATTTGATATTTAAGAGAGTATTAAACTTAATAAGGTTTATCATATTCTGATGTTTCTTTTAAGACACCAAACTTTGTATACTACTACCTTAACATACTCACTTTAATATATATTAATTGGAAGATCATTGGACTCTTTCTGCTCTTGCAGTAATGTCTTTTATACTAGTTATTCTTTAATATAGTTTACACAGTTATTGTAACAATCCTATTGTTGAGCACGTAGGCAACAGGCAACGACAGTCGTCTTCTGCATAAGTGAGTCTCGCTTTTCTGCACCAAGGCGTAGGAATGTACTATCTCTTCAGATAGTACGGAATTGGCTTGCTTGTTTTTGGGTAGTTCGTGAGAGATACTATCTCTTCAGATAGTAAGATGGATGGATTGTCGTGCTTGATAGAACTATCACAATAGTTCTATGTTCGGGCGACCTGTCGAGACTATCACAATAGTCTCCAGGTTCTTAGAGCGTAGGCTCTCATAGGGGAGGATGGTATGTAAGAGAGTAAAGCGTAATCGTATTGCAATATCTTGAGTATAGAAAAGTACTTAGATGGTTGCGTGAAGATCCTATCTCTTGGTTGTTTTTTTTTTTGTAATCATGCGTTCATTGTTTTTTAGGTACAAAAAGCCTCATGCAGCGCTAGCTATGGAGAAAACAAAACCTATAAATCAAAACATATAACAAAAGAAAGTCACGGCACCAGTAAATATCCACTATCGCGCAGGTTTCTCCTCCGCCGGGCCATCGGCCACATATAACAAGGAAAGTACAACCAACAACTTAGTCGTCTAGCAAGGAAAGCCTACATAAAGTAAAGTAAGGAAAGATTACCCAACGACCCTAAACCTCAGCCAACGAAAAAACACGAAAAACCGGAGGGGGTAGCCTGGGGGGGGAGAGGGAAAACGGGGGGGAAGATGGGGGGGTGGTGGGGGGGAATATCGTGGGGGGGAATCCCGTGGAGGTTACGCCTATGTAGATGGCGAGTCTTTTGGGCAGTGGGAGGGATGACCAGAGTGGGGCTTCGGGACCGACATGAGAGACGCCGTGGAGGAGGCGCGACCTGCTGTGCTGTCTCGAGGGGTAGGATAGGATGGCGTGCTCGAAGGTTTCAGGTTCCAAGCCGCAGCGGGGGCAGGAGGTATCGGCATCGGGGGACCTCCAGGTCGGGTGGGCAGCCAGGTAACTTTTCCCGGCTCTCATCTGGTGAATTCTACCGGCAACGAACTTGCCCAAGCCCATGAAAGGCCTCGGTTGTAGCGCGGGTGGGTGTAGGTAGTACCCCGGGGTCGGGAAGAGGGAGGCCCACTCCACGAGGAGTTTCTCTCTTATCCTGTTCTTTAAAGCGGAATAGGTGCTGTCCATCAAGGACTGGCGCGGGAGGACGGGGGTAGGGCACACAAGGTGGGAGTTGATCATCGGCATCCGAGATAGCCCAAGGGTGAAGGGTATTGTCCGGTGAGCCACCATGTCCACCGGCAGGTGGTTTCTTATCGGTGGGACAGGTCGGGGCGTTTTCCAGTGCAGGGGGAGGTACAAGGACGATAGGCCTCGGGTTATGGCCCGCAAGGAGTCAGGTGCCCGGTGGACCGAGAGTGAAGGGAACGATGGGTGAAGGCGGGCTGTTGCCAGGTTCAAGCTGGGAGGGGAGCAGACTACCCCGAGCGCCGCCAGCCTCTGCCGGTGGGCGATCATGAGAGAGATGGGCGGGAGGCAAGACTCCACCGAAAGAATCCCGGTGGGCGTAGCTGAGAAGCAGTTTGTGGTCCACCTCTGGACCTGGCGCCAGAATGTATCGAGGCGGGCCGTCGTTCCCACGCTAGGTGTGAACAGATGCGCGCTGTAGAGCAGGATGGGGGCGACGAGTGACGTTGCCAATCTGTGGCATAGATATGGGGGGAGGCCCGCCCCGGGCGGGCTAAGGCGGCGAATGAGGCCGAACACCCCTTGGGCCAGGGCCAGGCGCCGCGAGAAATGTGCAGCTGGGTCAAGGGCCGGAGTGAACCAGTACCCGAGCCACCGGATGGAGTTTCCAGGGTGAAACAATTCCCCTTTGATTTGGATAGATGCGGTGCACTTCGGCGAGTGCCTCTGGCTGGGGGTCCTCCAATGGATCAGTTCTGTCTTCGCAACCGAGAAGGCGACGCCTAAATGGGACGCCTTTCTTTCAAGCTTGTCGAACAGCTCCTGGAGCCGGCGGATATTGCCACGGTAGGAAAGGGAAGCCACTGTGAGGGCGAAGTCGTCCACATACGATATCATCAGGCCCCGAGGGATCCCGAAGTGCAGTGGCGCAACGTAGAGAAGGAAGAGGAGTGGGGAGATCGGAGAGCCCTGGGGGGCGCCGACGTTGACTGGGGCTGGGGTCCCTGGTGCCCCCTGGAAAATTAGGGTGTAGCTTCGTTCACCTAGAAAGGACGAAACCCAGGAGACCAGGTAGGAGGGTATCCCGCCTTCCCTCAGGATGCGGGCCAGAGTGTTGTTGTCGACGTTGTCGAACCCTGCTTTTATATCCAGACACAGGGAGGAGACCTTGAGACGGGGCCTCTGTAGGGTTCTGACGTCGTTGGTGAGGGTGAGGCAGGCGTCATAGGTGCTGAGCCCAGGGAGCGAACCGCATTGGTGGGGGTGCAACAGTCCTCTGAGCCGGGCTGCTGCAAGTAGGCGGGCTGCTATGATCCTCTCGAGGACCTGTGAGATTGTTCGGATCAGGACTATAATCCTGAAGGAGGAGGGTGATTCGTAGGAGGGCTTCCCTGGCTTGTCGAGTACTACTCCATTTGAGCTCTTTAGCGACGCGGGGTTGTACCCCAGGAGGACCAGCGGGGAAAGTATGTAGAGGAGGATTGAGGGGTTGATCTTGTTGACCTGTTTCCGGGTGGAGTAGGGTATCCCGTCCAGGCCTGGGGCGGAGGTCGGGGAGCACTTGGTGAGAGCCGCGGCTATCTCGACTGTCGTTAGGGGGGGTGCCGACCTGTTCGGTCTGAGCCTAGGCGGCGGGGAGAAGGGTTCCTTGGGGGGGAAGAAGTGTTCCAGAAGTACACTGTTCATTTGTTGCGGGGTCTCGGCCCCTGGGAGGGAGGGGAAGCACGGCTGGGCCCGCCTATAGGCGAACCTCTTGGCCGTCCAAAGGCTCTGAGGGGTGGCGGTCAGCAGAAAAGAGGACCAGTGTTTGCTTTTAGCGGCCTTGATTGTCTTGAAATACCCCGCCTTGGAGGAGCCGGCAACTTCCCGCATGTGTGGTGAGTCGTGTTTTCTGGCCGCTCTTGCTGCCTTGTGATACTCACGCCGGAGGATAGAAAGGTGTGGGGTCCACCAAGGTTTGGAGTGGTGGGAAGGCCTGGACACAGGCGTGTGTTCCTTGAGGAGAGCTACCAGCTGGTTCAGCGACTCCGACATCGAGTCGTCCAGTTGCGGGGGGGTGGGGCATGGGGGTGCGGCTGGGACCTTGAAAGCCTTGACGATTGGGTCCAGGGTTTCCCAGTCCGTGTCTGCCCAGCGTGGGCGCGGGGGTTTTTGGTTCAGGGAGGGCGTGGCGAGGGTGATTGTTATTGGTATATGGTCGGAACCTGTTGAGGGGAGAGAAGCTTCCCAACTCTTAACCAGAGGGAGGAGGGGGGCGTTTGCAAAGGAAAGATCTATGACCGACGGGCGAGTGGTGCCCACTAAGGGAAACCTTGTGTACTCACCAGGGGGATTCAGGAGGGCGAAACCGTACTCTGCCGCTTTCTCAAAGGAGGGAGTCGAGGATGAAATTTCCCGACTTGAGAAGTGGCGTAGGGGGTCCGAGAGGGGGTTGTGGATGTTGAGGTCTCCAAAGACTAGGAGGGGAAACCCAAGATCGGGGAAAAGAACTTCTGGTGAAACGGAGTGGAGCCTATGGTTAGCAGTGTTAGTGGAGTAGGCATTAATAACCCTGAATGAGTGGAAGTCGGTGTTAAAGAGAGGCTCGTTGGAGGAGATGTCGAGGGCGAGAACATCGTCCACCCCTTTGAACTTGGGGAGCATCGTGTAATTGGAAAGAAAAGACATATGAAGGTAGGCAGCCACGCGTGGCTTCCTAACCGGGGGAAAAAAGCACTTAAAACCATTAAAGGAAGGAAGGTAAGCCTTGTTGACAGGTGAATCCTGTAAAAGGACTATCGAGGGGTAGGTGGTCGCTTCTTTGAACGACTCAAACAAAGAAAGAAAAACATTCCAGCTCCCAAGGCAGTTATGTTGAATGATGGAAAGAAGCGCGGGGGCATGGGTTGATTATTCATTACCAGGACGAACCCGACGGGTGAAAGGTGCAGGGGAAGGGCTTGGTTCCTCCAGGGAGAGAGGACCACCGAAACCGTGAGTAGTGCCAGGGCGCGTAGATGGCCCGGCTGGGGGAGGCTGTCTGGGGGTTGTTAGGTCCACCTCATCGGGACCCTCCCCGGGCGGGGGAGTAGTGGATGTCGGGCTGCCATCGACCGCCAAATCCATGGGGTCTTGACCGGTTGGAGCGGGGGCTGGCGAGTTGGTTCTGGTGGGGACAGGCGGGGGAGGTCTAGCCGGACACTCCCTGAATGTGGCAGTGTGGTCACCACCG
>Ga0307513_10003823_pt1 | contig 20300 bp, 17 predicted proteins | sample 15_EM_MG_FD_202174 | JGI IMG/M metagenome (GOLD analysis project Ga0307513, IMG submission 202174) | Populus trichocarpa ectomycorrhiza microbial communities from riparian zone in the Pacific Northwest, United States - 15_EM | ecosystem: Host-associated > Plants > Roots > Unclassified | place...
CACTGTTATTGGCTGGCGTCCGGGATGCTTTCTTTAGGTCAGTCTCCCGTTCTCCTTGTCTACTAGACCTCAAAACACGAGTGCCTAAGTTAGCACGAGGGACAGAAGCTTGCGTACCAGAAGACTCAGGCTCTGATTCGCCAATATCCGCCCAATTGATGCGGTGTGTTCGCCCCGTCTTTTTTGTGGTATTACCGCTCCTGGTGGTCCTTGTTGAGGTGGTTCGCTTTGCGGCAACAGCCGAGGACTCTGGCTGGTCGCTATCTGAGCTCTGTCCATCATCGCTACAGGCGGACCAGTCATCCGATGCGTCTGGAGGGGTGCCTCGGTTATCACCTGGAGCAAACCTGATCTCACCGGGAGGAGGAGTGCTATCCTCTGTATCAGTCCTTCGATGGCAACAGAAGAGCAGATCACTTGATTCGCTTGGCGGATTCAAAGTCCACCATATGCGGACAAGTCGGCTATTTGTGATTCAGATTATTTCAGCAAGCGGCAGCGGCTCCTCTGGATCGTCCTGCAGCAGACTTGTACCCGGTCTTGTCGTATCAATAAGCATACGAAATCTGATACCCGGTCCCATGGTTTTGTCTATGCCCACTAGCAGGTTCTGAAAGGTGGGCTCAGTTAGATCCATCCAGTAAACATGTCCACGAATTTGCCACTGGATCTTGTCCATCCCGACAGGAGGTGGGCTGCTTGGGCGAACTACGGATGGCTGACCTATCCAGAGACGGACAGACCACAGACCGGCGAGACCTGCAGGAGCTGTATTAGCATATATGGTACATCTTTATTGTGGAAGCTTGGGGATAACTTACGATCATTTCTGGCGGGAGTGGGGCCTGCAACTGGAACAGCGGCAATGGGTGCTCTCAACATGTCTCTTAAGATACCCTGATACTTTTTTGCTATGTCATTTAGCAAAAGGTCGAGGTATTCGGTAAAGCGTTCGCCACGGGGGTCATTTGCCTGCCAGAGTCCCGACCTCTGGCTAACAGGCCGGAGGGTAAGAGCATGTGCCTAGATGGCCGCCCATTGTCCGGCAGTCCTCTGCTTCCACCCTGGGATCCTGTCTTGCTCCATCTTACATTTCATAGCATTTCGCCAGGCTTTATACTCCGGACTATAGGTTCATGGGTGGGGGAAGCCGCAAATGTGCTTACACCAGGTAACATTGCGGTGGTTTTGAAAGGACACGGATTTTTCGAAACTGAGACCAACCTTTGACGCTGCTATTGTAATAGTGATCGGGGTGGGGGGTGGTTGATGGATCAGAAAGAGGCTGCTTTTTGGGGGAGTTTAAATGGTCCCTCAGCGGATGGAGGATAGCCGCTAGTAGATGCTGGTACTTTTGAGGATGAAGGATTGTGGAAGATCCGAAAAGAACAGAGCTGGCCTGGCGGACGGTAAAGGGAGTTCTGCGGATGGTAATGGCTGTGAAAAGGTTATTGGCTAGGGAAACGTAGATAGGTAATCTGAAATGAGCTGAGGATACACTGGTGATACGGCGGACGAGTGAGAGGTTGTGCTGAGCTTTTTGGGTCCTGTTAGGATGGGCTGGCGGATCGAGGATGTGATTGTCATTGGGGAAAGAATTATAGAGAGAAGATGGAAGGGGGGGAAGAGAGAGCTTATATAGGCCGCACGAGAACTGTTTTAGTGGGGTTCGCAGGATTGAACCCTGTACAAACTTGAATATCTTGAAAGGTCACGTGACCCACCTACAATGACAATAGGTTTCTGATAAGGTTTTAAGCCGCAACAGAGCCGCATGTGAGCCGCGACCCATGAGCTAAGGCCCTCCCATACTCTCAACAAAGAACAGGTTTCACAAGTTAAACCGTAAATAACGGTTGGCAGCTTGAATGTCTGGACCAGTTCGTCATCCGACTAAAGAAACTTGAAATTTTCCTGATTTACCCCTTGAAAGAAACGTACCCTTCACTTGGAAAGACTGAGTTCGGTGCAACCGCTCAGCCCATCCGCTTACGCATCCGCCAGACTACTTGAAAGAGAAACACCACACACGATGATCTCAAAGACAACAAAGTGTCCTTATTGCAGGCGACGTTATTAACAAGCCACTGCATACGAAAAACACCTTCAGACAATACATCTTGATATCGTTCATTCCCTTAGCGCGATTCCGGACGCCGCTTCCATGGGACCTACCTTTTTTTGCGATGAACTTGAAAACCTGACCGACTCGGACTACGAATCTGATTGCAGGCTCGAGATCCCAGATTTCCATACAGCAAGTGGTGAGATAGATGATATGCAGAACGATTCAGACACGGAAGACGTTTCCCACCCACCGGTCTGCGTGTACCCTTTGGGTCAAGAAACTTTCCCGGTTACAGCAGACCACTCGGAGAAGTTGCTGGCTATACAGAGCTCAACAAGGCCATGACGGATGACCCTTGGAGCCCTTTCTCATCTGAAAACCACTTTAATTTGGCGAGCTGGTTTGTCCGGAGCAAGGTAGCCAAGTCGCAGATCGACTCGTACTTTGCGGAAGGTTTAGGCGGCACGAATAGCAGATCATTCCGGTCCGCCTATACCTCGCGACAACACCCCGACATACTGGACCCATTTCGTGAATACTTGGTGTGGGCGGAAGCCAGTAGTGATGATGGTCGTCATGCAACAACTTTCTATTATCGAAATATTATTGACAGTGTCCGCTACCTGATCCTTCAGGTGATGTATAGCTCAGATATGGTTTACGCACCTATTCGAGAATATGATTCAAGTGGGGAGCGATGATATTCAGAGATGCATACGGTGGACTGGTGGTGGGATATACAGGTATGAGATAGGTCCTGACAAGGTCTTGGAGTGGTGTTTCCAGTGCTAACAGCCCATTCCGTTCCCTGGTAGAAAGCTTTGCCCGCCGGGTCCACAGTGGTGCCCATTATCGGATTGTCTGACCAGACGCACCTTGCCAATTTCTCCGGAGATAAGGAAGCCTGGCCGGTATACATGACGATCGGCAATATCCTTTCGAGGACAAGAAGCAGCCCTGCCAAGATGCCAATCCTGCTTCTAGCATTGCTTCCTGTACCGCCACAGTGCACTGGCGAATCAGCCCGTGCCAACGAAGCCCAGCGGCAGACCAACGCGGATGTCCTGCGGGCTGTCTTCGATCTTGTCCTGGCACCATTACAGCAGGTTGCCCGAGAAGGAACCGTAATGGATTGTGCAGACGGCAAAACAAGCCTTTGTTTTCGCATTTTGTCGGCCTGGATCGCGGATCATGCTGAGCATGCCACCTTGCAAGGAATAGGCAGCAAGTCATGCCCAAAGTGTGAGGTTCCGTGCGAGAAGCTTGGTGGGAATCCGCGGCGGATGTATGACACCCACGACAAGATGCTATCTAGAGAGAAAGCCTTGAGGCATGAGCCAGCAGAAGCGGCCAGCATTGCAGAATACTTTCAGCAGTTGGGCGTGAAAATAGGAAACAATGTATTCTCCGGACCCGACCGCGTAAGCCCCGCGGACCTCCACAAGCTAGACCTCTTGCACAACATCTACCTTGGCTTATTCAAACATATGATGGAATGGGTGGAAGGTTTCCTGAAAAAGCATAAACAGCAGAAGGCATTCGACGATGCTTGGAAAGAAATTCCTCCTTACCCCAGATTCAGCGACCGAAAAAGGCCTATGGCGAAATCACACAATGGCAAGGAAAGGAGATGCGCAATCTCGGCCGTTGTATTTCAGCCATATTGGCATTCACATTGCTAAATCCGGACAGTTCTCAGTATCCGGATTTCAAGAGCGCTTTGAAGTGTGTTACCGCGCTGGTCGACTTCACTCTTATGGCTCAATATCGCAGTCATACACCAGACACACTTTCCTATATGGAAAGCTACCTGCAGACATTCCACTGGACGAAGGACATTTTTCTTGAGTTCCGTACCTCGAAGGCTACATGGGCTCAAGCAAATCGCCAGGATCGGGAGCTAAGGGAAGTAATGGCAGATCAGCGTGCTAAAGAAGTCCACCATAGAACCGTCGCTAATTGCCGTCAACAGGCTGATCAAGAGAGGGTTGAAAGGTCCGATCGGCGGGCAGATTTCATACGGCATGAGAACCACTTCAACTTCATCAAGATGCACTACATGACTCACTTTGCCTCCAACGTACGGCGTTTTAGATCCATATCGATGTATTCAACCGTGATCGGAGAACTAGCACATAAGGATCAGATTAAAGATGGGTCCTGCAGGTCAAACAAAAATGAAGCCACCCTACAGATCTTGTCGCACTATGGCCGCCAGCACGCCTTAGGAATAAGGTTGCAGACAATAGAACCACTTTCGCAAGTTGAAGGTGTGATCGTGGTAGAAGATAGTGGCATGGAAATGCCGACTGTTCCAAGTCACAGCACACCTCACCGGGTGCTTAAAGCCTGTATGAAGAACACCAGCATGCTGACCGAATTATGCACAGTCCTCAATATCCATTATTCCAACATGATAGAGGAGATACTGCGTTTTATCAGGCAGACTGCTGCGGATGACCGGCGGTTGCCTGCAGACCCCGCCGAACTCGGGTTACTTCCTGTAGAAGGATTTGCTCAGCTTGAAATCCCAGTGCCCGACTTTCAGGAAACTGACAGGTTCCAGATCCACCGGGCCCGCTGCACTGGAACAAAGCCATTCCGCAACGGTGGCTCTAGCAACGATTGGGTGTGGGTCCAGACTGGTGGGGAACCGAACTATGAAGATTTACGGGGAAGCGTGGTAGCTCGGTTGCTGGCACTTTTCAAGATAAGAAATATTCTAAGTGAGGCCGCAGATGTCCATCGAGTGGCATTAGTTCCCATACTCGATCCGATTAATGGTGGCAGATTTCACATTCCGAGCGGACATATTCGAGTCAGCAACCGGATCAATGGTCGAGACATGCGAATAGTTAGTATAGGGGCAATGATTGGACAGGCGCAGGTAATTCCTAGTGGTGAGAAGCAATGGATAGTGAATCACAGGATTGATCTGAGGACTTTTAATGAAATAAATAAAATTATTCTATCCAATTATATACAGTAATTATGCGGCTGAGTTGAAACCAGGCACCTAAGGTGGCAGTTCGCGTATTGAGTGTCCGGCTTCAACTTGGCCGCGCGAGTACTACCCGATCAGCGGGCATTTAAGGGAATGTTTTAAATTGGTTGAATTGTTCTGCATGAATATACGGCCAAGTTGAAGCCGTATGCTTAAGGTGGCAGTGCCCATATTCAGTGGCCGACTTCAACTCGGCCGGGGGAGTACTACACGATCCGTGGGCATTTAAGGCAATGTTTTAAATAGGTTGAATTGTTCCACACGAATATCCAGCCAGTTTGAAGCAAGACACTTAAGGTGGCAGTTCCCGTATTGAGTGTCCGGCTTCAACTCGGCCGCAGGAGTCATACATGATTCGCGGATATTGAAGGGAATGGTTTAAATGGGATGAATTGTTCCGTATGAATATACGGCCAAGTTGAAGCCGTACACTTATGGTGGCAGTGCGCATATTGAGTGTCCAGCTTCCACTCGGCCGCAGGAGTACTACATGATCCATGGGCGTTTAAGGGAATGTTTTAAATAAATTGAATTGAATAGGCGGCCAAGTTCAAGCTGGCGACTTAAGGTAGAGATTCCCATAGAAAGTGTCCGCCTTCAATTCAGCCGCCTAAGTTCTGCGGATGATTAATGCGAAACTATGCTCTCCTGTGGGAAGGGAGGCCAACCAAAATAGGGGGTCTGCATGGCAGCCGCGCCGAGCCTCTTGTGAACAGTAAGGGAATTATGAAAGTGACAGTAGGGTGCTGACGAGGAAAAAAGCGACCTAGGATGGCAGTGGACGGAAGCGGATGGAAGCGGACAGATCTAGGTCGCCAGAGGTGTGAGGGTAGGAGAGATGGTCGCCCGACGCGGACAAACGCAAGGAGTAGGCAGGAGGCCAGTAGAGGAGAGGATAAGGGGGCGGATACAAGGGGAGGCACGAGGAGGGGGTGAGGCCGCAACAAGCACGTCGGACGCTGTGGAGGGAAAGTGGGGCATCCGGGTGCACCAGACGCAAGAAATGAAAGCCACAGAAGGCACAGGACATCCGGGAGGACCGCATGCAAAGAGCGGACGCTATTCGTCTGGAAGCGGGCTCTGTCCGTCCAGAGAAACAGGTTTTTTTGCTGATGCACTAGAACACTAGTCGTAGTAAATTTAATACATTGAGAGCATGAAATCTATTGTGACCCAGGTCAGGAAAAATCAAAGTCGAGACCATTCAAGTTCGCTTATCCGAGTCTTAAGAAGATAAGTAATGAATGCTCTATATTCCGATGACGTCGTCCGATGTTATGATCAATCCTGAGAATTAGGTGCTGCATCTGGGCCGTCCTGAGGATTAGGTACTGCGTCAGGTTGGGTCAGGTGCGTTGTGTGGTAGGGTGATTGCATTCTGGTTCTCGCTTTGCATTGCAGCGTCAGGTGAGTCAGATGCACAGAACGCACAGAAGGCAAGGTATTATTTTTGCTGATGTGACTTAAAGGCAATTTCAGACTTCCAGAAGCCTTTTTGGATTTTTCCGGGATTTTTCAGTTATTGTTCCATTATGGATTTAGTCCCCGGGCCCTTGGGCAATCTAGCATTACCTCAGAGTATCCTGGAGGCCTCCTAGCCCTCCAAATGAGACTTTTTATCTACCGCTTACCTTGTACTACTACATAACCTTGGCTGTCCTAGTAACAATAAACATTCCTGATTGATACATGGTTTCTTCTATTCTTGTCACTCCATACATCAACTGGAGTTTCATAATTTGGTGCCCTATACCACAGTTGGCTCATGAGGTATGAGGGTCAAACGTGAATCTTCGCTGATATGGCATGTCATTATTCTACTTAACTAAAGTGAGAAGCATACTATTCTGATAACCAACAATCCTCGAGAGAACTTATTGAGTGAACCTTTCAGGCTTAACAATATTAAGTTTAACTGCATGATTCTACTTTGAATTATCTTTATCTTTATTTGGATATTTTACTTCTACTGTCTGTCTTCGGTATGGCCGTAATCTTAGGATTCCGCTCTCTCCAGAGGGTTTCCCTATAATGATCCTACAAATAGGTAGCTACAGTGGACTATACTCAAGCCCCTATGGTATACCAAGAGGTAACCAGATTGAGGTTAGAGCTGTATACTTAGTATACCACCGGTAGGTATAAGTTGGTACAAGTGTGTACAAAGTAATTTGATAACATTGGGTTAAACTAGGTAACCCAGGTGGGCCAGAGTTACCCTGCTCAGCAGAGTAACCTGTGGAGGGCATGTTCGCGTAAAGTCAAGGAAACTTAGTAAAGGTTGCACCGATCTGTGGAGCAAAATTATACTAGTGCCAAGGTTACTGCTCAACCCCCGGATGTTCGCAGGCTCACAACCTGGGGCACTCTAAAGAGTGCCTTACAGCTCAATGCAACTTTACAGCTCAACGCAAGTTGTGGCTTAGCTAGTAATTTTATGACTTATAATACCTTTGTGACTTAGCATAACCTAGTTACTAAGTAAAACTTTCTACCTTAACTTGAATTTTTTATTTAACATTTATATAAAATAGTATTCTAATTTATATTAATTTTTTCAACCTTCAATGATTGTAAAATAGGTAGTCTTTGATAATGTCAAGTGAAGCTTTTATTTTCATTATTTGTATTAAGCCTCAAAGTTTTGCTTAGTCACAAAGTTTTTGCTAAGTCACAAAGCAATGCTAAGTCACAAAGGTATTATGAGTCATAAAATTACTAGCTAAGCCACAACTTGCATTGAGCTGTAAAGTTGCATTGAGCTGTAAGGCACTCTTTAGAGTGCTCCAGGTTGTGGGCCTGTGAACAGCCGGGGGTTGCGAAGCAACCTTGGCACGAGTATGTGGTCACACGGACTCACGAAGAGAATAAAGACCTGAAGGGATGAAGTTACCCTACCTTGGGAATATGATTACCGTACTTAGGGAACTTAGTTACCCTACAGAGAAATCTCAGTTACCTTACCTTCACCAACAAAGTCATGAACGGACTTAAGGGAAAGTAATCCAAACTAGAGTGAGGCTCCTAGATGTTTACAAGGCAACTTCGTATGGCACGAAAGGGGCTGCTGACAGAGCAGGAGTGGTCCGAACCTCCTGTAACTTTCAGAGAATATGTGTAACATCGCCCTCCGACCCCAGTATTTATACTGCATGTCAGCTCGATACAGCTGTGTAGTTGTATAGTTGCTAGTAAATTGAGATCTTTAGGAACACTCTCACTACTTCCTATGAGTTGTGGCTGTCCAACCAACCGGAAGCTGTTCGCAGGATATATAAGGGGTGTGAGGGTGACCGCCTCCTGAGACGCTACCTGGATAATCCCTGGGGAACACCTATAGGCAGATTTTGACCTCCTGGTAGTAGTATTGTTAACTGTAAAGGGCTTGGGGCTGACCAGTAAAGCTGCAAGGCTCCCAGGACCACAACCTCAGTTCAAGTCTGAGGCCACCCGTTGAACTGTAGTATTACCATGCGTTAATAGTAGACTCTAGAGGTGAGAGTCTTGTTACAATTTAAGAGGGTCCTGCCTGGTTGGCTGTGGGTAGCGCACATGCAGTCAAGCAACTGGAGACTTCTCATGGTAGGAGTATGCAGTCGGGTTTAAAAGATTAGTATAGTCAAGTAGATTTGCTGATAAACTGCATACCTTGTATAGATGAAACCACCACTGGGCCAGCGAGACCCAATGGATATTATCTCTAAGGTGGGCATATCGGTCGGCCACTGATCTGCTACTGATCGGAAAGAGTTTTCACTCTTACTGATGTAGCTGGAAAGACATTACTGTAAGCACTCCCTATTTGTGAAGATAGTTAATATCCGCACGGTCTGACTCCTTCCCAGTATTAGCTTACTTTAGGCAGGTGAGTTAGACAGCCCTGAGCTGAGCAGGGTACTCGCAAAAGGTCAGAATAGTTGACAGGTGTCCCTTGGCTTTACATTATTCTACTTAACTAAGGCAACAGACACCCTATTCTGATAATCAACCATCCTCGAGAGAACTTATTGAGTGAAGCTTTCAGGCTTAATGATATTAAGTTTTACTGCTTGATTCTACTTTAAATTATCTTTATCTTTATTTTGATACTTCCTTCTACTTTGAGTCTTAAGTGCGGTTGCAATCGTAGAATCAATCTTCCTCCATAGTCCCTCTGTTACATTCCGTTACAGCAACACGCAAGTACCACAGGCTGAAGCAGCATCTGTTTTTGTTGATGAAGACCATTTTCTACTGGCATGTCAGCAATTCTACCAGTAGCCAATTCAGGTAGTTGGAAAAACAAAAGCTGTGGCCTTCAATGCTAGCTGACCTCCAAGACAACATCTCATTTATTGTAGTTAGTTGGTGCACATATGGATGTTGCGATGTGTCTAGAGACAGAGACGAAGTGAGAAGGGAGGAAGACGGATCAGAAATTCGCAGTTATTACAGAAAGAGTCTGAGGGTAATCTTGACATTCGGATAATAACATGTTCGGTCCTGGAAGCAAGGATGTTACTAGTGAACTCTATTAGGACTCTCTGTAAGTTGAGAATTGCTATGCAACAGAGGACATACAGGATACAGGTAATGCAGAACCAACTTCCCTTGCGGCAGGTCCTGACACTCATGGATGTGACACAAGGTCTATTTTTGCCCATAATATACAAGGAAGCAATACTCAATCTAAGCACAAGCAAAATATGTACGGTAACTTGAAAGTAGTTATATTGTGGATGCAGATATATCTAGAAAGATTTAATATAAGGATGTGTAGGAGAGAAGATCCAGAGATTTCAAGTCTAAACTTATTATACTAATAAGAGTTCTTTCTCCATGGGTGATGATTTAACTAACACTCTGGAGGCTCTTTTATATGATATCCTGCCTTATAACATCTGCAGCCTACATCTATTGCCTAGACTGAGTACCTGCCAACAATTGTGAACTTTCTCTCACAGGGCAAACACCCTTTAACCCTAATAATACTCACCCTACCATTACCTTGCACAGTTAAGAGCTCCTTATTTCTCTGGTGTACCTGTAGCGACCCTATAGATAGGTAGCTAGAGTGGACGAGGCTCAAGCACATATGGTATATCAAGAGGTAACCAGAGTGAGGATAGACCAGTATACTTAATATACTAGCAGTAGACATCAGTTGGTTCAAGTGTCTACAAAGCGACTTGGGGACATAGGGTTAGAGAGGGTCATCTAGGTAGCCAAAGTTACCCTGTCAGGCAGGGTAACCTTCGGAGAGCATGTTCACGTAAAGTTAAGGAAACATAGTAAACATTGCACGGGGCTCTGGAGCAATATTACATGTGGTCGCGTGGACTCCCAAAGGGAATAAAGGCATAACAGAGTGAAGTTACCTTACCTTGGGAAGATGATTACCCTACGTTGGGGACCCAGTTACCCTGCTAAGGTATCCCAGTTACCCTACCTTCACCAACAAAGTCTTCTGCTGACTTAGGGGAAAGTTATGCCACTATAGTGGGGCTCTTAGATATTTATCGGGCCGCTTCATATGGCACGAAACGGGCTACTGACGGAGCAGGAGTGGTCCGAACCTCCTGTAACTTTCAGGGGATATTCCTAACACTCCCTGTGGCCCCAGCATTGGTAGGGCGCCACACCACTGTACGGCTGTATAGTTGTGTACTTCCTAGTAAAAAGAGATCCATAGGAACGCTTCCACAACACGGTATGAGTTGTGGCCGTCCAACCGACCAGAAGCTGTTCGCAGGATATATAAGGGGTGTGAGGATGACCGCCTCCTGGGGCGCCACCTGGATAACATCTGGGAACCACCTATGGGGGCACACTTTGACCTCCAGGTAGTAGTATGGTTAACAGTAGAGGGCTTGGGGCTGACTGGGGAAGCTGCAAGGCTTCCAGGACAACCACTTCAATGCCAGTCCCAGGCTACCCTGTGAACTGTAGCATTACTATGGGTTATTAGTGGACTCTAGAGGTGTGAGTCTTGTCATGATTTAAGAGGGTCCCGCATAGTTGACTGTGGGTAGCGCCCATGCAGTCAAGCAGCAGGAGATTTCTTATCGTGGGAGCATGCAGTCAGGTTTAGAAGCTTAGTATAGCCAAGTAGATTTGCTGATGGACTGTGTAGCTTGTATAGACGAAACCACCACTGGGCCAGTGAGTCCCAATGGATATTATCTCTACGGTAGGTATGTTAGTCGGCCACTGACATGCTACCGATAGGAAAGGGTTTTCGCGCAAGCAGATGTACTAGTTGGAAAGACATCACCGGGAGCACTTCCTATGCGCGGAAATAGTTAATATCCGAGTTGTCTGACTGCCTCCGAGTGTTAGCTCACTCTAGGCAGGTGAGTTGGACTGCCCTGAGCTGAGCAGGGTGCTCATGATAGGTCAGAATGGTTGACGGGTATCCTCTGACTCGACATTATTCTACTTAACTAAAGCAAGAGACATCCTATTCTGATAACCAACGATCCTCGAGAGAACTTATTGAGTGAAGCTTTCAGGCTTAACGATATTAAGTTTTACTGCTTGATTGTATTTTGAAATATCTTTATCTTTATTTTGATCCTTACTTCTACTTTGAGTCTTCGGTGCAGTCGCAATCTTAGGATCTGTCTTCCTATAGAGTGCCCCTGTTACAGTACCATTGTGTCCCATTTGAAGGTTCACAATACTTCTTTCAGCAGAGGGAATTCAAACCTGCCTGCATGCATGACCGTATTCTCATAATCAGATGAACTAAGTAGTCAACTTTGTTATCAAACACATAGCAGTTGCAGATACCACTCTGCAGTCTTTGCATATGAGCTTTGGTCAGACTCGGGTCTATGATTGTGCCAATGGTAAAAATCACTCAGTATCTAATAAAATCCGAGTAAATGTTGCCACCGAAGCCCGCCCTTGTGCTTGAGGCCGCCATGCGCTCAACGGGGTTACCGTTGAAAAAAAGTCAACGGGAACCCCACTACTACCCCACCTCTCGCGCCCCTAATTGAGCAATATCTCAATTAAACATTTCTCAATCACGAAGACTTTTGTCTGGTGGCTGCTATTCACAAAGAAGTTGGTTGTATAGGATGCACATGATACATGTACCACTCAGAGCCTTGGCACTCTTGGCACTCAGTTGGCTGTATTATACCTATTCCCATTAGGACCTGTAGACATTGGTGGCTTCTATGATACCACCATGACCTTCAGGGTAGCCTTTTGATATATTTTTCCTTAGCCACCTACTCCATATGACTCCACGTGAAAGATCAACAATCCCGCGATCCTAGCTCCGGGGCCGCTACACATTCGGAGGTTGTAAACCCGTCTCGTGATGCCCACCCTTTGGTACATAATGGTTCCCCATCCGTACAATCTTAAGCCTTGGTTCGCCTCCATGCTTCTAGTGTCATCACTGCCACCCCTAACCAATGTTCAATCAGGCAACCTTTGAGAAGCAAAGGCTAGCGTTCGTGCCGCCAAACCCAAAGCTGTTCGAAATGGCCACGCGCACATTGCTGCTCTGCGCCTTCAGGGGAACGTAATTACAGTCAAACTCCTCTGTGACGTTTTCCAGGTTTAATGTAGGCGGTAGGAGATCCTACGTACGTCAGCCCTCATACTTGAATCAGGAACAAGGGGGGAACCTTATCCAAAGCTTTGATGGCAAAAATCGCCTCCACAGCGCCAGCCGCACCAAGTAGATGTCCGATAGCTCCCTTCGAGCTAGAAACATTCACATCAGCAGCCTTTCCGTGCCCATCTTCTCCAAGCATCAACCGTTTGATGGCGTTATTCTCCGCCACGTCACCAAGTAGGGTAGAGGTTGCATGAGCGTTTATGTAGCCGACGTCCTTTGGCTTGATCTGGGCGTGTTGGAGCGCCCTCTTCATAGCAAGAAAGGCACCACCCCCACTCTCCGGTGGGGCAGTAATGTGGTGGGCATCCGAAGACAATCCGTATCCTCGAAGTTCCGCGTAGGGAGTCACCCCGCGGGCGCGGGCATGCTCGAGCTCTTCAAGCACAAGGACTCCAGCCCCCTCGCCCATAACGAATCCGGAGCGGTCACGGTCGAATGGGCGGGAAGATCGCTCAGGGTGACCGTTAAAGTGTGATGACAGACTTTTTAGTCGGGAAAAACCCCCTAGCCCGAGGGGGTGAATACAAGCTTCGCTGCCCCCGGCGATCATCACGTCAGCGTCGCCAAATTGTATGAACCGGCTGGCGTCACCGATGGAGTGCGCACCCGTCGTGCAAGCGGTGGATACAGCGTGGTTAGGGCCCTTGGGGTGTTATTGCTTAGCAGAGTCGCACTAGGGGACGGAGAGAGAAAGGGAGTAGAAATAAGAACGAACTTGGAAACGGTGCTTCATGGTGATGTGCCCGGCAGCAAGATTGATAAGGAGCCGGGGAATGAAAAGGGGACTCAATTTCTTGACGCCCTAAGGTTTCCTTAGCTAGGACGATTTTAAGCAGAAAATCACTACTCACGCCTTCTGAGAAAGTCATTGAGGCATCGTACATGTCGTTTAAACTGCCGATCCCAGATCCTAAACAGACTCCCTATGGCCAATAATTAACCCTCTCGCCTCTCCCTGTGATTCCTAGACCTCGAAAGGTAATATACAGTTCTCTCCCGCTCTTCCTGTGTTGTTGGCCTCCACCGGGCGTCACCGAGTGCTTCTTCCGTTGCTGCAATTGCGTATTGCGCGAAAAGAGCCATTCTTCGTGCATCGCCTCCTTCTAGCCATTCGTTAGGATCCCACCCCCCATCGCGAGATGTGCCGAGGGGTATGGTCGCGGCAACTTGGCAAGGTATGCCATGGAACTCGGGCCGGTCTTTGATGGATCTGATGCCACACCGGCCGTCCACTAGTCTGTACCAGGATTTAGCAGCGCCTGGACCAATCAGCCTAGACCTACGGGTAATGGGGTTTGCAGCACTTACCGACAGCAAGAGGAGTTACTGCTCCCAAGCCTGTTACAACGACTCTTCTCATGGCGCCGATGACCTAATGAGAGGGATGGTGGTGGGGGCCCGAACGCAGTGGATAGAAGTATGATACCGGTACTTGTACCATAAAATCTCGCAAAAGTCGGCCGGCTTGGCGGTATGACGCAATGCCAGAGGCGCATTGGTGTCACATACCTAATTTGGTAGAAAACAACCTCACGTCGATACCGTACGAGTAGACTCACGCATAATATTGTGATTTTCGAAAAGGTTGTCGTATCGAAGGGGTCGGGGTGCGAGCGGGACCGATCGTTTTTTTTTGACTGTCTCAACGCACTGACAGATCGTCTCCAGTTACGGGCGTTCCTCAGTATTTGGCAGCAAGGTTTACCGATCTCACAATGGGCCGAGGATCAAAAGAAAACAAAGATAAAAAGAACCATCTGAGCAAAGTCCCACTTGCAGGACAATAGAGAGTTTGAGTGTTTGGCTAGTAGCTATCTCATCTGGGGCTCATGAGATACAATACCAACAACCTTTTTTCCCCTCCTTTTCCTTCTTCCCGAAACCCTTTATGCTGTATCTATACAACATCTCCCCCTAATCTATGCTTAGTCTCCCTAGTAGACTGTTGTGCGAAGTCCTATTTTCCACAACCCCGCCCACTCCCCGGGGGATCAGTTGTCTAACATGATAGAGCTAGATCTATGGAGAGTAGAACAACGGCATTTGTGTGCTGTTGCAGGGAGTCTGTTTAACCAAAGACAGTGGTTGGAAGTGCTGGAGCGGCGGGGGAACATGTTATAGCATAAGATACTGCTAGTAGACTCCCCTGGTAACAACATGGTGGGGGTAGTGGCATTGTGTAAGACGCTGGAAAGCTAACACCCTGGTCGGTATACACTGCCGGGTAGCGACTGTTGTCATTACTTTTCTTTTCTACTGTAGTCATCATATATTTCTATTGGGTGAGTGGTGGCGTGGCCCGCGGATCGAGTCAAGAGCCTAGGGTGAGAGATTGCCTCCAGAAGAGCTTCTAGCAGTTATGAGAAGTATGGTACCTCGTAATGCAGTGCAAGACCAATGAAGCGATCGAGAATTCACACTCGACGATGGGGTCGTTGTTAGGATTTGGGGGAGCCTGGACCCTATGGTCGAAGGGGAAAGTCGAGAGGCTTGGATTGCCTTTCATGGAGAGCGAAATTGAACCAACCTAGCAGAAGTATTAACGAGGGTTGGTTGTCAGAAATTGCCGACCCCGTGAGAGATTGAGGATTTTATAACTAAGGACACAAAATTGGCCTGTGGGGGTGCCAAAGCGCGCTCTCAGGTACAAATTATTGGGATGACCAACAGGAGGGGCAGAGATCTATCAGGCAGTACAGCACCAATCTACTCCCACATAAATCCTTAATTTCCCAATACCCACAAACCTTCAAGAGTACCATTTACCCTAAGCTTGTTGTTGAAGACCCTCCAGAAGCCTGACTCTGGCGATGGGAAGCGCTTGGGGATATCTATGCGATGATCTGCGAGCGGGAATCTGTCGAGCCCATGAAGATAGTCGAGAAGAAGCTTGATCGCGATGGATTGCGGATCACCATTTTGAACTTGCAGGTGGTGGTTTAGGTATGCTTGATAGCGGCCCACAAGGCGGATTAGAATTTGAGCGGTATTGTAGCTGTCATATCCAGCTTCGTGGGCGAGCCGGGAGGTGACGTAACGAGTGTATCCAACGTCCAACTCTAGACGGCGTTAGAATATGCCTGGGACAGGTTGGGGGTGGTCAGAAATACGGATTGCGGGATAATCTTGGGTGGAGAGAAGGTCCCAAATTCCTTGTAAATTTGAGCCGTAGGTTGCCGTTTCTGTATCGCAGGTCGCTATAAATTTGGTATCGATTACGCTGTATGTCAACATTAGTTGGGCGTAAGTTCCGTAGGTGGCTGAGAATAGGTTTTAGAGGTGGGGCCTACATTGGGAAATCCTCATGTATAATATGCGCAAACTCTTTTGAGGTTAGGGGTAAGGGCCCAATAAAGCACTCATAGAGGTTGATCAGATCAGTAAATAGATTATGACCAACGAGGGGCTTCCGTGAAGCAAAAAGAGCATCGATTATGTGTCGCAGGCCAATTCCTCTTTCAACATCGGTTTCAAAACGAGCTCTACGCTCATCACGCTTCATCTTTTCGGCGGCTGGGTCAGTCCGTATCACCTGGACAAAATTTGGCCTACCCAGAGTCTGAAGATGAGGGAATTTCTTTCTGACTACTTGATGTATGAGTCGTTTTTGATAACTATTGACTCCTTGGCCAACGGTTGAGATGTTGACAAAATCGAAAGTAGGCTGAAGCCACATCGGTTAACAAACGGCTAAAGGTGGGGGCTGGTGGAAGAAAGTGTACATTCGGATCATCCACCCACTCTTGAATCTCGGCGATAAAATCCTTGACCTGTTGAAGAAAGCGCATGTCAGAGAGAAATCAATATACCAGAAGGAAAACACCTAACAAATTGTTGGGACGCGTCATCAACGAGAATATCTTCCTTGAACTCTTGGGCTAAGCGATTTTCCCTCTCAATCACATACCGTTCCTCCCTACGACTCAAATAGCGGATCCCCGAGGTGTATGTAGAATTGAAATTAAAGCCGCTCTCTAGAAGAAAGCCGATAGCGCTTGCCTGCACAACGTACTCACGATCCAGGCCAAACTTTGGTTCAGAATTAGGATTCACAAAAAAGTTGAATGGCCGGCAAATGTAGGATTCTGATTGAGCGTTAGAATTGGAGACAGAGTGCCCGGGGATCACGAAGGAGGAAGCTGACCATGCACCTGGTCGTAAGACACTGCACATATCCCAAGCTGTAGCACTTGGAACCTCTGAGCTGCTGTCTTGACTTCCTGGTATCGTTCTTCAAGATTCTGTTTTCTGTTTAGCGGAGCATTGCGCGGCCCGAAAGTTTTGTGTATTCCGCTCAATTCGAGATCAATGGCCACTAAGAAGTTGGAGTAAGTCAGCGGTCTAGATGTATAATAACTATCCCGGCAGCAGGTGAAAGACAAACCAAAACAAGAGTTATCGATGCTGCTGATTATGTCGGGCAAGAGCTGCCGGAAGTTTGAATTGCTAACGTCCATTTGGGTTTCTAGAGGTATGCAGAAGCGGAAAGGTAAGGAATATTGGAAAGGCGGTCGGGAAGGAGGTGGACCAAGAGAGACACGAATGATGATGGCGTAAGGTGGGGCGGGCCCAGGGGTGAGCGGGAGGGTGGCAGAACAGGGACGAAGGGTATGAAAGGAGAAAAAGTGGTATGATATCAAGGTTGGAGATCAAGTGGGGGCTCAAGGAAAAGAGAATGTGGGCATTGGCATAAGAGAGATTGAGGGGTGAGGAGTGAGGGTTCGCTTTGTTGTAGTGGAGCGTGGGGTAACGCGGGGTCAAACACCACGAATTCCGGGTGGACGCGACGAGGCAGAGATGTCCACTCTCGGGCATGGTGGGGTCTTGGAAAACGTGTGCGGGGATGACGAGCATTCACGGAAGTGGGGTCAATACATCACAACTGGAAGATAGAGTACAGTAAAGCGGGGAACGGTGGAAGGTGGTTGTAAACTACAATTTTTTTAAAAAATCGGATTCGCATGCATCTTGAGATATGGCGTAAAAAACGCGACAGCAAAACAACCTCGATTCGCTTCAAGCACAATGAGGAAAAACCCCGATCCCCACGACCTTATGGTCAGGGCCCAACCGCACGATCAACCCCTGTACTCCTTTTTGCCTGACGATTGTAAAAACGACTTGTCGTTTTTTGCGGGCTAGGGGGGATCACCCAATCAACGCCCTTGTTGCCGTTCTCACGATGGCTTCATGTCTTTAACTCTGGACTTTACTTCCTCTCTCTTTTGCTCTTCAGACGGCTGGGATAACGGTTTGCAGTAGGGGTGGACTCCTTTAGGCCCTCGTGGTCAACCCCCCCATCGTCCCTGTGAGTTCCGTGCCCTCGAGGCTGCACTTTCAGACATGAACACGATTCCGATAGTTGGGCCCTCTTAGAGGCTGGTTGCTGCTGAGTCAACAACGATCGCCTCTGGCCCCTTCGCTATCCCAGAGAGTGGGGCATGCCAGAGACCCCGAATTTCGCACCCTCCACTTTGGCTTTGGGCCGATTTTGGGGTGGTGTGCGGCGGCACGGTGGGATTGGTTCAATCACCGGTCTGGTGGGGGGCGCATGCAGCCATTGCAACTGTATCTTCCTCCTGCCTGATTGGGTTCTCCTTCCCAGGTGGGTTTCTTTTGTGGGGGTGGGTACACGAGGTGGCTTTTGGCTGCGGTAGTGATTATGTTTTTGGTTTGTGTGGGGTGACTGTGTCCTGTTACCGTAAGCACTGAGCCTGGTGACTGTTTCCCCCGCGTGTGTTCTTTCTCCACACGCTGTTCAATGTCAGGGGTTGCTGCAGAGGGCACAGCATGCGGCTGTGATGGCCCTGGGTGGATTTAATTGGTGCGTGGTTGGTGTCGTTACCGGAGACACTGGCGGGTAGGCAGTTGATAGTTAGGCATTTGGCCGCGTGGTGGGTTTCCTTCAGGGGGGTCAGGCCAGAGGACAGTGTCCTTGGAAGCACTTAGTGTCATTTAGTTGATTAGCGTAGAATGAATGAAAATAAGGTTACGTAAAATCGACTTTCTTATTTTCGAGGAAAATCCGTTATAGCAAGCTGAAAAACTTTCACCCCATTGCATCCTGCATACAATCTTCTCACATCTCATTTTTGCCACTGCCAACACACTATTCCCTCTTGTAAAGCCAGGATTTTCGTGAAGTTTACTACTCCTCACTTTTCTCACCACCTCCCTTCCTTAGGTGTGGCAGCCAATCAGGCTCGCTTATCCTAAGGCTTCCAAACAGCCAAGGAAACAATTGCAAACCTTAGGAACTGACTGTTTCCTCCTCACCATGTCTACCTCTCCTGTTAAGAGAGTCCAGGGGGAACCCAGGGCTCAGAACTCACCTTCCCCTGCCCCTGGCCCCGCCTGACCTCGTGTCCTCAACCCAGGATCCCCCTTTGGCATGACCCTCAGAGGCTGTCTCCGTACGGGATCTTCCATCATCCACGCCTCCGAGTGCCCAAACAAAGGTGCAAACCTCCTCGCCAGTACCGTCGTCTCCGCAAGTACCTTCCTTGATGTTCGGCTGGAACTGGGTTGTACAACTATGCGCTTTGTACACCTAGGTTCAGAAGCCGGTCCTGACACACCCGTCCTCACACCAGGCCCCCGCCCAATGGGCTTTCAACCAGCTCTGGCCTCGATTTTCAGAGATGAAAGAGTAAACACGGTTGACGCACAGGCTTTGGCAGAGCTCACGGCAATGGCCTCCTCATACCAGCCCACTCCCGAAAGCCAGACTACAGTCCAAATACCCGACTCACAGCCAGCTGAGGATACGGTCATGGGTACCAGGAACGAACCCCTCTCCTCCGAAGTGCTGATCTCGTACATACCAGAGTCCTCAGCACCCGAGCTCCCCATGGACCTGGGAAACGGTCAAAACACTGGGAGGTTAGGCCTCGGCGACAGTCAACACACCCATACGGAGACACAATCCTCCAATCTCACTGCCTTTTCAGACCCGTCTCTGCTATACCCAACATCCCATAGCCCCCTCCCCTCCCCTACCAGGTTTGCATCCTCCTGGTCAGATACAGCTTCCCAGCAACCCAAAGGGAAGACAGCCCAGAGCGTAGGCTTCTCCTCCCCCCTGGCCAGGATCTGGTCACCAAAGGAAATGCCCGACACCTTCTCGGAAGCTGGCAGCAGCATCCGAACAATCCCCGAAGAAGGACTAGTGACAATTGACCTCTGCCAACTTCTGGACAAAGAGGGGGCGACCCTGGAAAACACAGGACTCTCTGAGGGCTTCCTCAATGGCGAGGCCACCTGCAAGGACCTCATAAACTCTATGGCGGTCCTCGAGGACAATATGGAGAAACAGATGATAGAAATGGAAGAACGCATTAGAACCTCTATCACGCGACATCAGCAAAAAGGTGGCCTGCGTCAGATCCAGTAGTGTTGCGTCCTGACTCTCCCGGCCTGGACCCTGCGTCCTGTGCGTCCTGTGCGTCCTGTGCGTCCTGTACCAATACGCCACATCTTGTTGCGTCAGGTGCGTCTGGAGACCCTTGCCTGCACTGGGTTCCGTCTGGACACATCCAACCAAGCAACCCTACCTCCTGACTTAAACCTCAACACCATCGCACATCAGGATTCACCACTACCCCTGATTC
>Ga0307513_10003824_pt1 | contig 20291 bp, 14 predicted proteins | sample 15_EM_MG_FD_202174 | JGI IMG/M metagenome (GOLD analysis project Ga0307513, IMG submission 202174) | Populus trichocarpa ectomycorrhiza microbial communities from riparian zone in the Pacific Northwest, United States - 15_EM | ecosystem: Host-associated > Plants > Roots > Unclassified | place...
CCCTTTGTTCTCAGGATTGGGAACAGCCTGGTAGGATTGATCACCCTCCCAGTATCTTGATAACTAGTTAGAAGCAGGAGCGGCAGGGAAAGGAACTCCCGCCTCAGGTGCTACATTCACAATAGCAGAACGCAGGAGCAGAAGCGTTACCAGGTCCGGTAGGGCCTACAATCGTCCTTCAGTAGAACCCACAGATGATACCCCAGAACCAACCACACAGGAACCAACCCCTGGGCCCACCACAGGCTCAGCAGATACACCAGCAAGAACCAGTCACCTCCTTCCATGAGACCTAGATACAGACGAAGAAAAAGACCACAACTTCACAGCTGAGGAACTCATTCAAAGAGAAGCCCTGCGGCTTGAGGAAAGAGCAGCAACAAGAGCAGCAGCCCAGCAAACTTCGGAAACTGAACGCCCACCAGAACGCCCCACCACAAGCAGGTGGTGAGCACCCAGCATTCTTGGAGTCTTTGGAAGTCAGACACCAACTAGAGCGCCCTCTAGAGAGCATAGAGAACAATCACTACCCGGTACATTCATCCCAGATACACCAGAAAGACCCTCAAGATCCAGGAGCGCAAGAGAGCACCCGGAACGACCAGACCCACCACCTCCAGCCCCAGATCTACCTACAGACACTATGGCAGACCCAGGCCCGGCCAGGTTGCCATCTCCCAAGCTCCCCAAAGCGCCTATGTTTAGCGGGGAAGGAGAAGACCTGAAGCCAGACAAACTCAAGCGATCGCTTAGAACAGTCAAAAAGCATCTAGCAAGATCAGGACTAAACGACGACTCCCCTGGAGTAGCGGACTACTATCGCACCTACACAGCTGGCAAGGCCAACAACGCATATCAGACGCTAGACAGAGAAGTGGAGGACGTAACTCTAGCGCAGTTGACACAACGCCTTCAGCAGCTATTTGAAGCCTCTACAAACATTGATGACATCTATCACAAGTGGCAGAATATCCGCCAGACAGCAGGTGGACAGCCAGCACGCATAACAAAGATAGCTGGAGAGCTAGCGGACCTCAAAGGATCACTTCCAGCAGGATCTATCTCACACTATGCACAAAAACAACGATTTCTCGTGCTATGGATTCTAGACTACGCAACAATGTTGAGCCCTAGCTCAGACCAGAAGATACTTGGGACCAAATGGTAGCTGTGGCAGAATGCTATGACGCTACCATGTATAGAACTGGCGGCTACAAAGGCAGCGATAGAAGCCAGGCTTCTAGCAGCAAACCCCATACACCAAAGAAAGAGAATACCTACCGCAAACCCTCTACCACATCAACACCCAGGAACACATGCAAAGGAAAGGCCACCGCTAAGAAGAGGACCTATACAAAGTCCAATAAACCAAGTAAGGCTGAGATGGACCGCCGCAAGGCAGAAGGAGCCTGTTTCTACTGTGGCAAAAGCGGACACATGGCAAATGAATGCCCAAAGAAAGAAGTTAAGACCAACCGTGTTCGCCTCTCTGAGGAAAGCCCAGACAGCAGCGAAGGCGAATATGAGCCCGATACAGCCAACTCAGAGGAGCTAGATGGCAGCGGCTCCATCAGAACCTACAAGACAACAGTAGAGATGCCAAAGGATAGGTCATTCCAGGCACTCGAATCCACTATCAACATCAATGGCAAGCCCGCCAGAGCCCTCGCAGATACAGGTACCATCGGTGGTACCCTGATATCCAACAAATTCGTTACAACACACAACATCCCCTACACAGCTAGGAAGAATCCCGTCACCCTGAAGATGGCAGTTAAAGGATCGCGATCAACTAGCAACTTCTCTGTTGAGGTTATGATTCAGCTAGGCAAGATGAAAGTTGATAAGGTGCCTATGCCAGTCACACCAGTATCAGACTATGATATTCTCATCAGTATGGACGATCTCATAAAGCTAGGAGCAGTCATCGATTGCGAAAAGAACAGCATTTACTTCTCCAAGTACAAGGTCAGAGTTACCTGTGACGGAAAATCTAGAGAGTCTAGATCAGCCATGACGAAGCCACAGGATATACCAGACTTCCTGGCAATGTTCCCCAAGGTATTTGTCAAAGAAGTACCTGAGGAACTGCCCCCAGTACGCAAGATAATGCACAGGATAAGCCTCATAGACCCGACGAAGCTCTTAAAGACACCCACCTTCAAAGTGCCACAAGCCTTGATGCCCAAATACAAAGCATGGATCAACAAGCAGATGAACGCCGGTATCCTCCATAGAACCAGTGTGCCCGGAGGAGCCAGCATGTTTGTGGAAGCTAAAAGCGATTGGAGAATCCGATCCTTGGTAGACCTCCGCTTCAGGAATGATAACACCCAGGCCGATCACACACAAATCCCAGAACAGAATACAATCCTAAATGCGGTAGCCAGAGGACGATTCCGCAGCAAGATAGATCTCAGTGACGCCTACTTCCAGACCAGAGTGCATCCAGATGATGTGAAGTACAACACTATCAAGACACCCTTCGGCGGCATTACCAGCCAAGTCATGATGGAAGGAGACATGAATGCTCCCGGAACCTTTGTGAGGACTATGGAGGACCTATTCCATGACGAATTAGGCAAGAACATATGGGTCTACATTGACGATATTTTTGTTTTCAGTGACACCTTTGAAGAGCATGTTAAGGACGTTACGAACGCCTGCAGTAAGCTGCAGAACGCCGGCTCTTATGCCAACCCAAGAAATAGTGTTTTCTTTGCCACAAAACTCGATATCCAAGGTCATATGATAGACGACGATGGCATCCACCCTGCACCAGAGAAAATCCGTACCATAATGGACTGGACAAGACCCGAGAGCCAGAAAGAACTGCCGCGATTCAATGCAATGGTTAATTATATCTCGCAGTTCATTCCCCACATCGCCACCATCACAGCCCCGCTCACAGAACTGAGTTGGAACGCTGAATGGCTGTGGACGGAGCTGCAGGAAGCAGCCTTTGAAGCGGTCAAGCGAGCTGCAGATAAGCAGAAAGTCCTTAGACCGATCGACTACAACAAGCCAGATATGATATGGCTTGTTACCGATGCATCCCCTACAGGTACGGGCACTTGGATAGGCCAAGGACCAACCAGACATGCAGCCAGACCTGCAGTCTTCCACAGCAGGAAGCTGACGCCATTACAAAGCAAATACCCCACACACCAACAGGAAACGCTCGCAATCATTGAGGCTATGGAAGCATTCGCTCCCCATTTACTACACAGGCAATTTACAGTGGTTACAGACCACGAGAGTCTCACTAAACTCATGACACAAAAGAATCTCAATGGACCACAGCAGAGATGGCTAACGCACATCAGTAACTTTGATTTTAAAATAGAATACCAGCTAGGAGCGAAGAATTTCCTAGCAGACTACCTATCGAGAATCCATGAGGGAACCCCAGGACCGTTGGATATAAGCCTCAAGGACCCCACTATCGATTATGACAGCCTTGAGCTACCTGATCCTACCCAACCCCTACAGATCAATACAAGCTACGCCTCTTCTACCGATTTTAGCACTGAATCAGACGACGCCATGTACCACTCAGGCGAAGCCCAAACCTCTCCCACCCTTACCAGCAGTGACTCTATTAGTCGCTGCCGCCCTGAATACCTTATGGACGAGATTACCAGCAGGGCAGTAAATCGCTCCCAGAAACGTAAAGCCTCTGCTTCCTCGCCAGCTACATCAAGCGCAGCCAGCAACGATAGCAGAATATCCATTGGAAACTCTTGGGGTGATACTAGAACTCTTCCAATCTCTAGTGAAATGGAAGGACGAAACTCAGAAATGAGCTGGATGTCATGCACTGACGATGGGTGTGAAATACATAAGAATGAAAAAGAAGGTGCAGGCTACTGGCCAAAGGACCCTAAGATCTAGAAGCAGAGTAAGAAGACAAAGAGAAAAGAGCAGGATAGGACTTCAACATCGAATACAGCCCTTGAGGCAGGCCAGGCCTCGCTCCCCGATATCCCATACCTCTCAGCAATCCTCCCGCCTTTTCCTATGAATGATACCATTCTAGCCACTCCGACGAGGCAACCAATGCCAACCAATTCCTAAGCACTCTACACTCCCGCCTTATGGGTATCCTCGCCCAGCGAGTTAGAGAAGCCCTTAAGACCGACGCCCTCTACACCAGTGTCAAGGAAACCGATAACAAATTGCACTATTCCATCCGCGATGGCCTTCTACTTGCCCAGAACACCAATGTGTACGAAAACCTTTATATACCGGTAGGACCTCTTGAGAAGGGGGTATTCCTACAGGATTTCATCCTCAAGACTGTCCATGAAGGCCTCGGGCATTTCTCAGCCTACAAATGCTACTCCTATGCGGCTTGCTTCTTCTGGTGCCCACAGATGTGCCAGGACTTTGTCCTATACTGTCAGTCATGCGACAAGTGCCAGATTAACAACGAGCCCACCACCCTACCCTAGGGACGATCCCTTACCATCCCTGAGCCCGACGAAGCCTACCAGTCACTAGCCATAGACTTCGCCAGCCCTTTCAACAAATCCGATGGCTATACATCTATCATGGTCATAATGGACCGCTTTACCTCCTACACACATCTCATCCCACTCAAGGACGCTGCTACCTCTGAGAAGATCTTCAAGAAACTTAACAGTAGTATCTTCGACGTCCATGGCCTCCCTCTTAGCATTGTCCTTGACCAGGACTCTCACTTTACCTCTAAGTTTTGGTCACAGATGATCAAGTCCCTTGGTATCCAGGTCTGGATGGCGACCCAATACCACCACCAAACGAATAGCCAGGTTGAGCAAAGGATCCGTTTTGGTGGTGCTGCAGCGGATTATGTACTTATTACTTGTACATTTCACTTATAGTGGACGGTGTGGGAAGAGTGATCACCGATGATACTCTCCCGGATCATGTATATATAGAGCCCTCAGTACGTTGATGGGCATGCGGCGGGGCGAAAAATAGAGGACCGAATTCCACTCTTTTACTTTCTTTTTGTTTCCTAGCGCTTCCCACCTCTTTACTGGTTCTCTCACACCGTACCCTCAAACAGCTAATGAGGAACTTCGTTAACCCCAGACAGAATAACTGGTTCGGCGCCCTCCCCGCTATTGCAGCAGCCATTAACGGCCCCCCCCATGAATCTCGAGGCATCTCACCATACCATGCCCTCTATGGACGCCCCTGGAAGATATTCAACCCAGTCCAGAGATCCGCCAGCAAGGTACCAGCTGTGGACGATATCTTAAACGCTCATGAAGCAACAAGAATGGAAATGGACATGGCCAGAAAGCATGCTACCATCCGCCAGACTGTCCAGGCTGACAAACGCCGCAAGCCTCTAACGGAACCCTTCAAGAATGGCAGCAGAGTTCTTGTTAGAGGCTGCCCTTATACCTCCTCCCCTGGACCATCCAAGAAACTAGAACCACGCTCGTTCTGAAATTTCAAGGTCCTAGAACATCTACCTGACACAGACAACTACAAGTTACACCTTGCACCCAGAATGGCCCGCCAGAAACCCTACTTCCACGTCTCCTCCCTTAAGGAATACAGCGAGAACGATCCCGATAGATTCAAGTCTCGCAGAATGGACAAGCCAGCACCCATCCTAATCGACAATGCACAAGAATGGGAAGCAGAGCAGATACTTGACTACCGCCGCCAGAACAACAGGCACAAATTCCTGGTTCACTGGAAAGGCTATGAGTGAGCAGACAACTCCTGGGAACCTATTTGACAACCTTGACCACTCCCTGGAACTTATACAGGAATACTGGGACGCTAACCACCCCGCAGAACCAACGCCCCAGATCACCTCCCACTACATTAAAGCTTCCTGGGAACACATGGAAGTTTCCTCTACACCCTGCACTGCAAACGATTGCCCAGACGACTTCTGGGAACCCTATGACGATGAGGAATATGATTCTAGCAGCTCTGCGCAGGACTATTTCCCCACAGATGACGACAGCCTCCTATGGCACACGGACGAGAGCTCTGAGGACAGCGAAGACTTTGGAATGATTGTTGATTTTTCAGAATAAAGGAATGTAACATGTATACATGTTCCGGTAACAGTACACCGGAGCAGGCAGTGCAGGATCTCCTATGTTTAGTTGATTTATATTTGGTTTATTTGATTTGATTTCAGCTCCGCCACTGTCTCTGAGTCAGATAGGCTATGCTATCGTATTGCTATGTTTAGTTTGCTTTATTGGAAGTTTATATTTAGGATTCCGGGCATGGAATGGTCATAATACACTGGCGAAGGCTGAGCACTGTTTGTTTGTTTCTTTCTTTGGCCTTGCAGGATTACACGATTCCGGTATGTGCGCAGCTACTGGTAATGATTGTGATTGCAGGAAGGCCATCGCTCTTGGGTTTTGTATTTAAACCAGTCTCCTGGCTAGCCGGAGACAGCAGACTTCGACAGACCTTCAGTCTAAGAATACACTTGGTTGAATGGCAATCCCTGAGTTCTATTTGTCCTTCAAACTATTATCTATTACCTCCGGTCCCTTGAAGCCTCCATTAGCACCAGCACTAGCAGGTCTACTGCCTGTCCTATTGTATTTTCGTTAGACAGGAATAAACCTGTTACAGTTACACAGCCTTAGTTAGGTTCACTTAGTCTGACCCACGGTTATCCTCCTTCTCCCCCTTGTCTGCGCAAGCAGCCAGCAAGAGAAAACGGCAATGTGGTGCTGCAAGTGACATTTTTCAGCCATTTAGACCAAACAGTCCTCGAGCAGCAAGGCGAGAACAAGTCCAGTCTTAGCGAGCTTGTTTACCTGAACCCCAGAGGAACTTCACTTTGCCATTTGACTTGATGAAGAACCTTAAATATTGATAAAATAAACTTTCCTAACAAGGAAATTACAATCAAGAAAATAATTAAAACTAAAAACTTGAAGTTATTGTGAGATAAAAATCAAGGATTATGGTTGGTCAAAACCAAAAATATGGCAAGTCAACAAAGTTGAGATTTCAATTACTATGATTGTAGCTGATGTAAAGAATGATGTACAAAAACATCCTCTATAGCACTTTTACTGGTAGAACAGAGACATGTTATTGAACGATAAATTCTAAAATTGGGACTCTACCAAGGACTCACAATAGAGAAGTAAGGATAAAGATAGAAATAATTTCAGGGTGGAATCAAATGGTAAAAATCTAATATGGTAAAACTTGGAGGCTTCACTCAATAAGTGCTCTTGAGAATTGTTGGTAAACAGTATAGTATGTACTTTGCTTATACTTAAGTTGAATAGTTTAACCTACCAAAAATCTATTAACACAATTGGCTGGTTGTATAAAGTACCCTAATGCAAGATCTGGAGTTTACTTTTACAAATAAATTTACCTTTTAACTTTAAATACCCTTAGTATTCCATTGCTTGACTACTTTTTATGTGTAAACTGGCCCTTACTCTCTGTATTACATCCACTATATTTAGGACTTCTTTCCTATATTTGAACCCACATTTTCTGACTCCACCAATTCTTACCGTAAAAACTAAAATAAACTCAAAACTTGCTATGTCGTTGGACTCATCTTCACTGGTGAGGTCTGGTGTTTTTTTGCTTTTACATGTCCCTCTCAGAGCAGCTGAACAGCTCTTTTCTTGCGGTCCTTTTCACCCCTTTTCCAAAGTAGAATTCTGGACTAATTACATAGCACATTTTTTGTTTATTTTAGTTTTACGGTACATCATTTGCCTACAGTATTATCTTGAATAAGAGAGAATCACGCTAAGATGTCATATTAAAGCTAAGACATCTCTTTGCATGATTTTATCCTATTTCTTCTCTCCAGCCATCTCACTTTACAGAGGGGAGGACCGTGAGGTCCAAATTTTCTCCCTATTTTCTGTCTTAGAAAATCATCGGAAACATAACATACCCAATACTCATGTGAGGCGGTGTCTAAACCTTAACATAACCTCTTAGCACGATTCTCTCTTATTCAAGATAATACGGTACAGTAAAAGTTCGCTTATTTGGGGCATAGTTACCCGGCCTTTGTGGGTTTGAGGTGTGCTCTGTGTTTTTCGTTGCACCGAAATTCTTATTTGCACCTCGCGTACGTTTGACCTGCCGTATGGGGCTGAGTTTCCATTGCCAAGGGTACTAAATTGTATTCGCTCCGCACATGCCGGGGACTTTTAGAGTACCAAGACGTTGTAGTCGCCTCTCCTACTACAGCACAATACAGTACCAGTAGGATGCTCAGCATCGTCCTTTTGCCCTATCTTAACTAAAGGTTCAGCTCTCAGCGTTCTACCCTCACGTAGCCAAGTCTTACTCTGCTGGCTTGGAGCGAAGCCTAGCTAGGCTCGATGTGCTTAGGGAATGGTGATGTGGGTTGCGACAGTGAGCCTGCTGCAAAAGTGATTGAAGCTGATGGTAGTTCTCAGGATAACCCCGGAGGTCTAGCCTTTGTATATACTCGGGTAGACAAAAAAAAAGAGTAATTTGTTAGTGTTTCTGGGTAGAAAGATCTATGATAGCAACGACACAATACCACCCGTACGTAACCTGCCCACGTTCGATTGTCTGAATACCGTACAGGTACTAGAGCCCGAAGGTACTATACCGAACACAACATCCTTCAGGAATCCCTAGAACCGTACGACTCAAATGCCAGGAAACTAACCTTTTAGGAATCACCAAGAATCCCTGGAGGGTGAAGGCTCAACTCCTCCTGAATATTTAAAACTTAATGAAACGAGACCTAACCGAGAGGGCTCCTAGACTAGTCAATTATGTACGAGATCTCACCCAGAATGAACAGCAAGGGCGAAGGGTGGGTGGAGAGTGGAGTGTTTGGCTAACTTCTAGCTTAGGTGTGTGCTTATGAGCCGGTCGAGCTGTTGCCTCAGCAGATTGAACGAAATAACCGTGCTAAGGTTCCCGCTACTTTGAAAGACGCTATGCGACCTTCAAAGTGTGACAGAACTCTACGGGAGAGCCGGGCGGCTCGGTGAGACTTCTATTGTACATGAGCAGGAGTATTGGCAACAAAATTCCCAATATCACATAAGAAAGGCTTCTGAGACCCTTGCTTCGTATTCCTATTCATTGATGCTATTCACATTTTAGGTTGTATTGAAATTTATTTCGATTGCTTCTTAATCTTAGTTTCTTCTGCTTTTGTCTTGATATCAAGAGAGCACTGAGGCACCTCAAACTCTTGGGCAATGGCGGCCGGATTAAGATATTTTTTCCGCATTAAGCCTCTCAATTGGTTGTTGGATTCGAACTTCTATTGTGGAGTAAATTTTTATAATTCACCTATGATACATTTTTTTGGTCGTACTTTGACAAAAACCTTATCATACTCCTATGCTAATATCAATTGTTGTTTTTTGCCCTAGGACACGAATTCACACAAGGGTGCAGGCCTATAGGCCATTTTAGCTACGTCAAGGCCTCTCGGCCGGCCCAGTGCATAGCAAGCACGGAGTCGATATGGGTAAACAATTGTGCCAAACAAAAGTGAAAAATGTAGCAAGGAATAAGCAAAAGTATCTCCAATTTTCGAATAGAGCTGGTATAAAGTTGGTACCCGAAACCGAGCCCCGCAGTCCATATCCTAACTAAATTTACTCATCACTATCCACAAATTGCCCTCCATTCCACCCAAAACAAACCACCCCCGTTAACCTGCTTGAGTCTCTTGAGGAAACATTATACCTGCCTCAATTCTCTCCAAGTCCTCCCATCCTGCCCCCTCGGTTGCCAGCCATACATCACCACTTGAACTTTCTCCATCTTCATTCATCAGAACCCTAAGCATGGTCTTCGTTCCCCTCTCCCCACCCATCTCGACCCTGAGTTTCAAATTTAAAATTACGGAAAACCCCTTGAGCATCTTATTGATGCCTGATTGTAACTCTTTGACTGAACTGCTGCCCAATGGGGCCGCAGGATCCCACTTGAGGTCGATGAGGTTTGGCACGCAAAAGTGATTCTCCAGGCAGATCCTTAAATTGTGCAGAGGGATGACATGGCTACGGCGGGAATCTACTAAGGCGGTAATCAATGGGAGGACAGCGGGACAGAGGGAGTCTAGGATTTCGTGAGGAGGTTTTTGGTGGGGGGTAGTCCAGGGGATGTGCCGAGGGAAGGAAGAAGAAGTGGTTCGGTGGCGAGCGCCTGGGGGTGGCTGAAGGGATGGTGAGAGTTGGGATATGCCTTGAGGAGTGGGGAAAGGTTGAAGGGATTGGGATTGAGCTTGAAGTGGGGGGGTTGCAAAGGTAAGCTGTGTCTCGTGGGTAAGAGTAGGCGTGGTCATGCCTCTGGGCTCTGGGGATGAAGAGGGGGCTTCACTCGGAGAGTACCGGGGGGCTGGGACAGGCCGTGGGGGTGGGGGGCGATAATTCCCCAGTGTGGGGGAATTTGATAATTGTGACAACTGGAGGGTATCCCGGTGGGTAGGTAAGAGGATGTCCAGAGAGCCAGGGGAGAGTGAACTTGGTATAGGGGCATCAAGTAGGGAAGGAGGTGGTGATCTGCCCATGGGACGAATTGGGTGTCTGGGTGGTGGCCGGTAAGATGACATCGTTGAGGTTGTATTCGGAGATCGTGGTATATCGTGCTGTGGGCTAGGGGGTGATTCTGGCTTTCTTGGCAGGGGTCTATAAGTTCGCACCGACGAGGAATTACCCCAAGGAGGTAATTGCGATATACCCCTCTGTATATCAGTAGACGCCTCCGGCTCTCTTGAGTGTGGTCCGTCAGCTGGTGGGGGCGAGTCATTGTTCGATGAAGCCAATTGAGATATACCCCTTCCGGGATTAACCGGCATCTCTGGGCCACTTGACTGGGATTCTTCGGATCCGACCTTCAGTAGCTGTATGCCATTAATACCGCCCATTAACGTCCCAGAAACCTTTTTCAAATGCCTCTTCGATCTCCCACTCATTTCCCTCGAGTTTAGCGACGTGTCCCCCACGGTGCTAGCTGGCGTTCTTTGGGGCTGGCCTCTGCCCGAAGTTTCAGCAGTTTGCTCAGAGGAAGACTGGATTAATTTAGCATAATTCCAACTGGAGGTTTAATGACCATGATTACCGTAGCGCTAGACCGGCCACCCGATTCTCTTGAGAAGAATAGAAAGGCTTCCTTAGCCGCACTAGCCCCAGCCTTGCCAGCCCATGGCATACCAAGCTCTCAGACCTTCCGCCTAGCCGCTTCCTGGCCGTATCTTTCAGTCACACCAGCTTCGCTATCTCTAAACCCAGCTGACAACATCTTGAGGCACCTCTCTAAATCCTATCAAATAGTGAGTTGAATGGCAATTCTTTGGAACGCGGGGACAGACCTCAGCTGACATTCTCCTGAGCATGTCACCCATGTCGAACGCTCTGGGGCTCCCGGTATGCGGATCTAGATCTACCTTTGCACCTTCCCTCTTAAGAATCATGACGACGGTGTCAGCTACCTTCTTAATTCGTCTAGCCGTCGACATCCCACCGCCCTTTCCGATTTGCTCATTGGCCCAATTTTGCTTCAAAGCTGCAAAATGTAGGGGCGGCAGTGGGCCTAAATTTGGGTCTGCTCCTGCTGCAATCATCATATTGATAAGTTCTACTTTGGGGTGTAGCACCGCAACTATTAATGGCGAGTTGCCCACTTTATCGCAAGCATTTATGTGATCTTTCCCTAGCCACAGTTCTTGCAAATATTGAAAGATACCCCTCGTTTCAACAGGGGCGTTTTCCGCATCTGCACCCGCCACAGCGATCTCATGAAAAACGTTCCTGCGCAGGGCCGGGGAGCAAATGAATGATGGAGGTGGCCTTTCCGGTTTTGACTTGCATGTCATCAAATATTTTATACCTTTTAGTGGTAGAGGGACGTGCAAGAACCGAGCCAAGATAGTAAAGCCCTCCACGAGGTAGTCCCGATCCGCACCGTATTGAAGAAGGAGATCGGCGACCGGGTAGTTGCCTTCAAGGACGGCTACACAAAACGGTGCTCGCCCCCCCGCATCTAGCTGATCAACCTGTATTCCACGCTTTAATAATTGTTCTGGAAAGAACAAATCCCGATGACCTGCAAGCGCACAGATGTGGAGGTAGTTTCCATTCTCCCAGAGAGCCGGAAAAGTTAGGTGTATGTCTGCTCCATGATCTAGAAGGACTTCGAACACGTCCTTGTACCCCATGTTGATCGCTGCGATTAGTGGCGTCATGTTCTGATCGCGTATATCAATATATTGTTTCGATGGTGTGTGGCTCAGAAGGTAGTTCACCACCATTGGGTAGCCTGCCAGAGCAGCATAGTAGAGCACTGTGCTCTGTCCGCCACCGCCTACATCCCTATAGTTGATAGCTTTGTATTTATGCAGCACTTTAAGTATGGCTATCTTGGCATTCTCAAAGTTTCTCCCATGTTCCATAATCTTTTCTAGACGGTATGCAGGACCAAGGGCTGTCACTTCCAGCGACTCAGATATAGAGTCTTCCGATGAAATTCCGCGATCTGATGCTGCTGCCATCATATCCAGCGCTTCGGCCCTCCCAAAGAAGCATGCCCAACGAATGGCTGATGTGCCCTCGCCTTTGGGATACGGGTTAGCGCCTAGACGGAGAAGCGTCCTAATAGTAGCTATGTGATTTCTCGCAACTGCGTAATCCAGCGGGGAGTGGCCCCAAAATCCATGGTCGCCCTCCCGTGGATTTTCCGTTGCCCATTGGTTTACATCTGCGCCATTCCTAACCATCAACTTAGAAATGGAGTCAATGTGTTGTTCATCGAAAAATGGAAGGAAATGGATAGGGCCTTCTCCGAAAATACTCGTTTTGTCTGCCTTGGCTCCTGCTTCCATGAGACACATAGAAACTTCATAATGCCCTGCCCTGCTAGCTTCAAGTAGAGGCGTCTCCCCCAGGCGGTTGATACCATTGACTCCTATACCCAAGCTTATGAGACCGTTGACAACTTCTAGATAGCCAGACCGAGCAGCGCAATGCAACAATGTGTCCTCGTCTTCTGTGGCATAAATATCGCACAGCTCAACACTAGGGGAGTTCTCAATTGCCTTCCCTATTCCTTCCAAACTGCTTACATCTACCCATGGGAACATCGTAGGCCGCTGTAACATTCCCCTAGCCCCTCCACATTCACGAAACAGTGCAAGGGTTTCGTCGTAAGCGTTGGGGTAGTACTTTTTTAGATCTTTAAATGCTGTATGTGATCCTCTTAGTGCCCCTTGTCGTAGTAAGGTTTCGAACGGAATCTCTTCATCAAGCTGAACACCCAAGGCATCAAAAATTCTACCAACCGAGTGCCCTATACTATCGTATCCCCCACCATCCCCGTAGCGCGTGAGCCATATTAGTGCCATATCTGAGGCACTAGTGATTCCTGTACCATAACGACTGACATGTAGTTGCAATAGCTGGAAGCTGGCTTGATTCGCGTGTACCGAGTTACTAGACGCAACTGCCTCTAAAGCATGAATGATAGAAGCTCGCATGCAAAAGCTATCCTCTTTAATGCAGTTGGCCTCAAAAACGATCTAGTGAGGTTAGCATGCTACAGGATGATGGGGTACGGAGAAGGCTGACATCTTCGTAATCGAATTCTTCTAACAGGGTGGCTGGAGGGATATCATCTGTACCCCCTGTAAGCTCGCAAAGCTTCATCACGGCTCTCTTGAGGTTTCGCTGGGTTGGTAGGTATTGAAGAGTGAATTCCAGCACCTCGCAAACAGCCCCAGCTTCTGAGGCATTGCAGCGTTCGCATAACATCATCGCCACTAGCGATAGAAATTCCGGATGCTTCTTAAGTTCTTGTGATCGTGGCTCAATATCTACCACATCGGACTTGAATGGAGCAATCTTGAATGGATTGATGCCGCCAAGCATGACACGGAATATTAACATTCCAAAACTATAAACATCCGTAAATTTCAGGTGCTCTCTTGGGATATCCTCGTCATATTCGGGTGCGTTCCAGGGAATCGTGTATGCTGGCAAACCCCAATGCTCGTCCTCCCTGAAATCCAAAACAGAACATCCAAAATCCCCAATCTTCCCAACCATCCGTCCCTTCTCAGCTGACCAGAAAACGAGTATATTCTCGCTCTTGACATCCCCATGAACTATACCACTCCCGTGAATCGCCAATAATGCCCTTCCAACATCTTCACAGAATTGCATTTTCTCCAAAAACCCCATCCCCGGCCTCTCCCTCTGATAGTCCCTTAGTGAGCCTTCTTCGGAGTATTCCAGCATAAGTACCGGCCATGCGACGTCGTGGTGATTAAGGTCTGGCTCCCACCCAACCCCTAAAAGCGTGATAATGTTTGGATGAGATCGCAGCGGCGGATGCGTAAGGGCTCGGATCTCCCTTAGAGAAGCATTATACAAGCTCTTCTTCGCGATATTATTGTTATAGTCATCAACATACTTCAATCCCTTTATTACAAGCTTATCGCCCACATCGTACCCAGCGCTCCCATTAACAAAGTCCCGAACTGTCTCTCGAACTGGATGTAGAGAAACCTTAAACGACAATCCCACACCCAAATTGTCGAGCCCTGTTAGGGATAATTTGCCATAGAGATGAAGCTCGTCGTTCTTTGGCCATACCCTACGTACAAGCGAGAACAAGTGAAGGAAGTCGAGTGGTCGTTCATGAGCCTCCGCCGGCGTTTGCGAGACTGTAACTCCCGTCCTGTTGCCCCCACGAACGGTCTCTCCCGAACTTAGGGATTCAGGCGATGAGCCATCGGAGGTCGAAGGGGAAGTCCGCTCCCTGACCATTCCTGACCAATTTGGTCCGCTCGCCACGGCCTCGCTCTCCGTGGGCCTCGACATCGCACTGGGTTTGGAGGTAATGCGGGCGGGCGCGGTAGGAAGTGGAGAAAGATTTGAGAAGTGGAAAGACACAAAGTAGGTATGCCAAGCAATTAGAAGCAACTCTCGGGAACTGTAATTGTATGGGTGGGAGTTCCTAGTTTTGGTAACCTAATTTAAGGTGCGATAGAAAGGTAAAGTTCTGAATAGTACGATGGACGGGGGGGGGTTGTCCTTTAAGATTCGCAGGATACTAGAGCGGGAGGGGGGCGCACTGCTTCCTGTGCTGTTATGACACCAACAGAAGAGGCTTGAGACAGGGCGTTCACATTGTCCTTGTCATTGGCGGGGCTGGGCTTTCTAAGACCTGGCCTCGCCTAGCCCACCTGCCCACCGGCCAAAGCAAAATCATAACCATGACTAACAAATCGCAGTTGGCTAAAACCCTTAAGCCGAAGCTCCGAAGCTCCAAGTCCTAACACTGTATAATAATATTATGATATAATACTAGCAATTCAATAGCCTAACCTAGATGAACTTATACAGGTTGTTCTACTATCCCATTCATAGCCATAAGGATGATAGCGATTCGGGAGGTGGTTAGGGAATGTACCTGCCAAGCCGGAAAAGGCAGATGCGGCTCTTGCGGCTGAAATTATTATCCAATCATTCCTGAGTTGGCACTAACTCACTTTCGTAATTGTGATAGGAAATACCTTGCTCACTGCAAGTAGAGTACCGTAGAATCTCGAATAATTGAACAATGTGCTATGTAGTCGAGAATTCCCTACCTCGGAGAAGGGGTGAAAATTGCGGCAAAAAAAGAGCTGCTCAGCCCCTCTGGGAGTCATAAAAAAACAAAAAAACACCAGACCTTACCAGAGAAGGCAACTCCAACGACATAGCACATTGTTCAATTATTCGAGATTCTACGGTAGTGCTCAGAATACCACAAAATGGGTGCTACTCAATATGGCCATTACACAAACAAGAAACTCCGCGTATATTTTCTCCCGACTACCGTATAATCCGGCAAAAGTCGGATTGGAACTAAAGCGAATTAAAGTTAAACTCGGGCAACCGAGCCAACGGGATCACAGGAAGAACTCCAACTTGCCACAGTTTGCCACAGTTTAAACATATATGATAGGCCATAAGTTAGTGATTGGGCAGATTTAAGAAAATCGTCACTAGCGCGAATCCGACTTTCGCCGGATTATACGGTACCTGAGGAAGTCAGTGCTGCACATTGTGATTTCGTCACCTCCACTTTTTCTCCCCCTCCGTGACTCTTAGTAATCTTTCCTAGTGACTATCTGCTTATAGCTAACACCCGAGTTAAGTGCAGCACTAGCTTCCTTTCCTTGAATACGAAGGGATGCAAGATATTACTAGCGCTGCCGATAGCTATATTAATCATGTGCCGTGTCTAGGGGCATCCCTCCGTTCGTTTTCGCGCCCACACCACATACCAAGGAATTACTACGAAGAGGTAAGCTCCCACACGCCAAGGAGTAAATTAAATTTTAACCAAAGAGAGCTAGGATACCATGACTACTGCTCCTGGCCTAACATCGGAGTCTCCATCGCACTGACACGATATCCATCCAACAAGCCCATCTAAGCAACAAGAATTAAAGGACAACCACACACGGCACTGTATAGGATTGCACTACACCCAAGGTGCTATGCAATACATACTGCCTTAGAACAAGCGAACGAGTTCACTAATTTTTGTCTGGTAGTAGTTTGTCTAAACGGTCAAAAGAGGGGTAGGTTTTATCTCGTTCTCGGTTAATTGATTACAACTAAAATCCCTTGATTTCTAGGTGTATCCTTCTTAGATGTCTCTTGCCAACTCTCTGGCAACTAAAAAGAAAAGAGTCACGATTAGAACTGGTTGCCTAAGCTTTGCTCGACTCAATACCTAGCTGTCCTGGACGAAATACAGCGGTCGATTGCCCTCTCTCACTGCAGCACCCTTTGACTCTGCGAGTAAAGCTAGGTGTCTTCGATTGCTGGTTGCCAAGGTTGCTAGAATTATTATTGCTGGTATTAAGCTGAGGTACTTGGTTGCAAGGTACAAGTGTTCGCATTAATTTGACATCCCCAGGCCACCTATTTGCGTAGTATTTACTAATGTTCAATAGTGTACAGTGAACAACCCAAACACCCTCGCACTCGTCTGCTCTTCCAGTACAGCCAGCCTCATATATAGCCTATGCCGATCGAGGTCGACAATTTCTCTGATGATGGGGAAATAGAATTTGAAGTAGCGGGCAACGGGGAGAGAGGGACTGAGTTTGATCGTGAGGGGTTGGGAGATATAGGAGAAGAGGTAGAGGATGAGTGGAGAGGTGGAGAGCAGGGAGAAGGAGTGCGAGTAGATGGTAGTGGAAATAACATCTGTGAAGGTAGAGAGAATGGAGTTGGATATCGGAATGAGGATGAGGATGATGATGATTGTGATGACGATTACGATTACGAGGAAAACGAGAATGATAATGACGAGGAAAATGCTGCAGCCAATTGCCACCGAATGCAACCAACGATTGATATTTCCGAGTTAAACCTACCTGCTCCACCGCCCTTTGAGCCTTTCGCACATCAAGCACCACCACATACACGCAAAATCTTCCTTCCACAAGATTTCTTTTCAGCTGGAGTCTGTTTAGAAACTATAGATGGGGTCTTAGTGGAGCCAGTGCCTGAGGTTGAAGAAGCTGGATCACTAGGGAGGGTTTTTGCTGGAGGTAGTACACGAGAGCACCGGGAAGCGATGGCGATAAATCTCCCAAGAAACCAGGCGATGGTCCATTTTGGCAACCTAGCGCAGGAAAACCTAGGAATTGGTTGGGATACACCGTGCCGATTTTTTAAGCTTTTCTTCCATGATGAGATTTTGGAAGCGATGAAAAATAATACAAATGATTATGCGAGAATGAAAGGAGCTGGTAGGGAAGGCCATCGAAGATGGAAGGATATGTCCGTTCCCGAGTTAAAAATCTTTCTTGGATTGATTATCTATATGGGAGTTTTTAAGAGTGCACGAGTTGGAGACTATTGGCGAAGAGATGGCATATTCCCACAGCACAATATTGCTCGCTTCATGGGACTGAACAGATTTGAGCAGCTGAAGCGCTTTTTTCATATTTCACCTCCTACTTCAAATCCACTACCCCGAGCACGATGGACTGAAAAACTAGAGCCACTGAGCAGTACCCTTCAAGTGCAATTCCAGAGGTTCTGTTGCCCTGCGACACCGGTATCTATTGATGAAATAGATGCTTCGTTTTACCGGCCGGTCCGAGCATATCTCACTCATCAAGTCAAAACCAACCCCAGAGGGATTCAAGATAATTGCCTTATGTGATAAGGGGTACACATTTTCCTTTTTATATACATCCCATACTCAATCATTTACAGGCTTGACCTATCCTTCTCATTTTATTAATTCTCTGGAAACCACTCGAGAAGTTAATTCCCATACCTGTTATGCCCCACATTGTGGTACGCAAAATGCGACAGAAATTATCCACCTCCGTCCTACCTCTCGAGCTGTGATTCAACTTTGTCTTACTCTACCTTACCAAACCCACCGCTTTGTTCTCTATTGCGACAACTATTTTTCAAATATTCCATTATTTCATATCCTTCGCTCTTATGGAATTGCTGCTTGTGGTACCGCTCATCCACACTCTGCCGAGTATCCCCGCATTTTTAAAATGAATAAGAAGGTCACCCAATTGCCTTGGAACACTATTTCTGCTCTGGTTATTCGAGATGTACTTGCTGTTTTATGGCAAGATAAAACACTTGTACGATTTTTGACAACTGCTTTTGGTGCAAATCGTGCACTACCTGAAAATGTGGAAATGCGACTGCGAAAGCGTCCACATATTACCCAATCTAATCGGAATTTGATTGAGAGTGGTTGGCCAACCGATCCAGTTACTGGGGCAGCTCCAGCTTCACAAATTCTTCCACTTCCTACCCTGTCAGTCAAGTATAATTTACATATGGGATGTGTTGATATAGCCGATCAGAGAAGAAGTTATTACTGTTTACAGTTATCCTGTGTCCGCTATTGGCTTTCTCTTTTCTTTTGGCTTCTTGATGTTACTGTTGTTAATTCATACTTACTTGCACAAGAGGTTTTTCCTTCTACCCAAAAGAAGTTCATCAAGGAACATCGAGACTTTCGTGTCCGCTTAGCCTGGAATTTGGTATTAGATGGGGCCAGAGGTGTGGACAAAACTTGGGCTGAATCTCTTTGTTATTCTCATGAGCCTCGCAGGAGAGGTGGACAGTTTAACCCTTGCTCAGTTCCTGCTGGAAATTATCATTACAACCGCCGTAATGGATATGTTTCTAAATATTCTGAGCTTCCAACATGCCGCTTGATACATGGTGATCATAGGCTTGTTAGAAGGGAGCCAACTACACGGCGCTTGTGCTTTTTTTGTCGCTTTATTGAGCAACACAAGCAGAGTTCTGAATTTCTTGAGAAGGTTAGACAACTTGGTCGACCAAGAAGTGTTTTTGGAATTGTACATCGTACACGCTTTGAGTGCCTTTTTTGTAAAGTTCCCCTTTGTCAAGAGTCTTGTTTTCATTCTTTTCATGCTATTTAGTTTTGGTTTCTCTTTCAAATCTCCGCTCTGATTTACTTAGTAAACTCAAGTCATTGTTCTTCCTCAACCCATCTTCACCGTTCATTATTATCTATGATACCAGTATGTGGTCTTACTCCTTTGGGCACACCATTATCCTCTAGCGGCAAGCTAAAGGCCGGCTAAAAAAGGTGTGTCTGGGCCTGAAAAACGGGAACGAACCAAGGGATAGCAACCAGATGGTTCACCAAATTCCTTCTAACTCACATGACTAATAGATTCATCGGCCGCGCTCGTATGGTACAAGTACTAGGATAAGATCAGAATGTCGGATACAGATAGTAAAATTTGCGACAAAGAAGGCTAAATCCAGACTACTCACCAGCCAGACATCCCATCCTGACCGGCGGCCAGGCACCTTATGGACCGCTTTCTGACAACAGGGCACGATACCGGCGATCCAATGTCCCCCAAAAACTGGACAGGGTGCCTGGTCACGAATCGGCGGTTTTTTCGACTGCAAAAGGGACAGTGTACGGATGCTTGCCCGCCGCGTTTACTCGCACATATTGGGGGCGCGGGTAATAGCGATGGGTATAAGAGATGACCTCCTGCGGATGTGGTGGTGTGGAAATTACTTGGAGTATTACCGGTATAATTTGGATGGTAAAAGTGTTGAAAGTCACCGGCGATCACACCGCTCACCTTGGAACACGACCGTTCCAAACATCATGCCTATTCTGTTTATTGTTGCGCGTTAGTCTCATTTGTCACTCATTATAAATCGGAAGAGGAGGAAGTACTATACCTGGTTTGTATGCTAGCAAGAAGAATCCGCATCAATGACCGCGAACGGTCGGAGAGT
>Ga0307513_10003825_pt1 | contig 20288 bp, 26 predicted proteins | sample 15_EM_MG_FD_202174 | JGI IMG/M metagenome (GOLD analysis project Ga0307513, IMG submission 202174) | Populus trichocarpa ectomycorrhiza microbial communities from riparian zone in the Pacific Northwest, United States - 15_EM | ecosystem: Host-associated > Plants > Roots > Unclassified | place...
GTGCGGCCCAGGTCACGTGCTGCCAGTCGCGTCTCTCAATTCGACCCCGTTCGTCACAAGCGGTCCGCGATCGTGGCTTGCCGTCATCTGCCTCGTTCCACCCTCCTCTGCCAATGCGAAAGCTTCCATGAACGAAGTCACGCCCTGGATTAGCGACTACTTCATAAATCTCGCGACTACGTATGGCTCTAGCTACAACACCGCTCCCTCAACTGAAAAAGTGAGGAGGTGTCAGCTCAAGAAGGTATACTAGGCTGTCTCTGCTCAACCGGCCCACTGACATCCTCTTTTGGGCCTAGGTTTTAACATCAGAGCCTAAAGAATGTTTCTGGGTTGTTCTTTCGGACGGAGAACACGAGGTCCCCGGCCGCATCCCCAAAGAGGTTGTTGACCAGTGTGTAAGGTACGAATCAACGTGCACAGTTTCATTGGACACGTTTTCTGACCGGATGAAATACAGAGATGCACGGCGCGACGAGAAATTCACTCGGCACACTGGATCTGTGATCGGCATTCGTGATTTCACTCCGCTATTTATTCGAGTCGAGGACGGACCCTCGACTTCTGCGACTCGGAAGGTGCTCGCACTCGAGATCAAAAAGGTAAAACTGTGTGGTTCCGCTGGAGAATCGACATGGGGTAGCCCTCAGCCGTTGGATACCATTCCGGAGTTGAAGCAGTGGGTGCATGAGCTTCGAAAGCCGGACGGTAACCGGTATGTGCGCCCCGCGCCGTATCTTATTCCGGCCCAGTTGACGATTCATAATCAGAGACGTACTCAAGATCAGGAAGCAACAAGATGACGCAATGACCACCAAGCAGGTCACAGAACCCTCGCCCGGCCTTGGGCTTTACATCCAAAAGCACCCCTCCGCCGTCGCTGCACAGGAGGTTCCTGCCCCCCTCGACAAACGGTCGCCCATGCAGCGTTACCGGCGAAAGTGGCGTAGGGCTGTTACAGGATTGGACGAATTCGCGCATCGTCTGCAAATACCAGAGGATGTCCGGTTGAAGATCCTGGGTAGGCTTTCAGACGCATCGCATCCGTCACTCCACTCACCCGAAATGCAGAAAAGGGGAGAAACGAAAAAGTCGGAGTCAAGCCGCGGTCATCAGGTCCGTTCACTTCGCACCCATTGAAGTTCACGGAACTCATCGAATCAGGGACAGTTCTCACGAATCGACCTCCGAACAGTAAGTGCCCCTGTGGAGGGTTAGCTTATTTGCACTGACCGCGACCGCAGTACGAGGTGCATTGGAAATAGGCTCCAGCCCCGCACGTCTCAGTTCTGTTCCACGTGCGACAACTCCCGAGGAATGGCCCACTTCTCCCGGAGTACTGAAGAGGCTCTACGACAACCGCGAGACCGACGCGAGCTCAGACGTAGACTCGTCACGGCCATCGTCTCCAACCGATGTCTATCACGATGCCGAAATGAACCAGGTTGAACCACAACCAGAATCCGTCCCCGAAACTCCACAAATCCCTGTTGACTCTCAAACCCAACATCCTTCACCTCCACCCCCGGCCCAACCGCCTCGGCCGCGATCCCCATTACCATCCTCCTCAAATCCAATGCAAAACCACCCGACCAGTCCTGGGAGTATTCACACGAGTGTGCAGGCTGTGTCAGGCTCTCAATTACCATCTGAGAACCCCCCGGGGTGGGCTCGTTCAGATGATGAACCATCAGGTGGACCGAATTTTGTATTGCCATGGACCCAACGCGATGACCCCAGAGTGCAGAAACCCGCTCCAGAAGCCCACCCGACTCCGGATAACCAAATAACGAACCTTCCCAGCCCAACCAAGGAAGTCGCACGACCCGTCGTCTCCGAACCTCGACAAGAAAAGGGGGTCGTGACTAAGAGGATCCCGCGCGCTCTGGCCTTCGGAGAATCCATTTTTCAAGCAATAGAACAAGCTTTCCAACCGGGGGGTCCGGCGGAAGCAGTATTGACCACCCACGACCCATCTATTGCGCTGCCTGCTCCAGGAGTCGCCGTTCCTCAACTCACTTCCTCGGATCCTCACTCGAAGCCACCCTCGAAAGCGGCACAAAGTTCTCTCCCGGAACCCTCTCCCTCTCCCCTAGATCGGTTAGCGAAGACCGATCATTTGGAACCCCCGATTCGTCGACCGTTTGAAATGCTCAACCGCAAGGTACCCGTCCCCGAGGTTGGTCCCATCCGAGAACTTGTCATAGGTAGAAGCGGGAATGGCGCACCGACGATGATATTGGTTCCTGCATCCGACGATACCGGAATATTATCACCATTGAAGCAGAGCTCGTCGTCCCAACGCGTTCGGTCATCTCAGTCCATCCCGTCATCTCAGCCACCCAAGCATCTCCCGCCATCGCAACCTGTCCCGTCATTTCAACCTCAAATACAGCCCCCTGTGTCCCAACCCGAAAAATCAATCGCCCAGGATGGGGACTCCCTTGTGGTTCAAGTAAACGAGACAGTGGCGGATATCGAGGAGATCCAGGATCTCACCGGAAATACTCAGAGCTCTCTCGAGTACGCGAGTACCCAAGATGAGAACAAGGCAGCCGTGGATGCGGAACCTCCTAAATCGGTGGTCAAGTCTCCGGAGGTTTTGGTCGTGACAGAGACAGATGGAGTTGCTGATGAACCCCTGGAATCACCTCTTCCACAAATTACGGCCATTCGTGATGTCGAATCCCAGCAGAGCGCGGTGGAGAATGAGGAGGTGGATGAACTTGAGGACGATTCTGGCATGAGTGGCCACGACCATACGACAAAGCGGAAACCTAAGCCTGCCTCGAAACTCCCGGGTAAGGCTACTAAACACCCGAAGCGCGGTGGACCGACAAAACTACTCTCGTCCTCCAAACCCCCTTCCAAGCCCACTTCGCGGGCTGATTCCACTGTCGAGAAGATCCCCTCGCGGTCATCTTCCAAACTTCCTCCGAAGCCTGTCGTAGTCATCGAGCAGAGGCGTACGCCAGTCGTCTCAACGGATGACCGAGCGCCCACCGCGCAGAAACGTCGACTCTCAACTCCGTCTGAAGGGGAATCGCCTGGGCCCCAACCCGTTAAGCGCGGCAGAATCCACGAGCACGGCCGCCCCGCCCGAACGGTGCTTTCGCCGATCCCACGGACCCCTTCTCCTCTCCAGGAAGGAGAGAATGCCACGGTTTTAAGTATTCCGCGGAGCGCGAAGGGGAAGGAACGGGCTGAAGGCGTTAAAGGGTTGGAGAACATCAGTGCGTCCAAAGACGTCGAGAGAGGAGAATTGGAAGTTATTCAGGTCCTAGCCAAGAAGAATGCTCCAGATACCGGTTCTAAAAGGAAACCTTCAGACGCCTTTTCAGCCCGGGACGAGTCTCGGGATATCAAACGACAGAAGGTGGTCAAAGAACCCGAACCGCGGAAGCCAAGAAAACAGCTTTCTTTCGTCGACCCCGACAAGCTCAAGCTCCCGCTTCGTAAACCACAGTCCCATAAAACATCCGCTCGACATGAGACCACTGCAACCGCGACCCCCAAACGTTCCACCGTCGCTCAACCAGACAAGGACGAGCGGACGAGCAAGTACTTCAACCCTCAGTTGTACCGGGAGCCGGAGTTCCCTCGGATGACGTCCACGCCCGAGACAGAACCACCACAGAGGGACGTCGGTCCTAAATCTAATGTCAGGAGCAGAGAGGTTGCGCAAGAGAACGGACGCGATCATGGAGATCACCGACCGAGGATTGATCCTTGGAAGGCCGGTATGTCGAACTCGGACCGTCAGTTGCCTGGAGGGGTCCGAAAAACCGCCCATGCCCCCAATGACAACGAACCACCTCGTCTGCCTGCCGCCCCTACCCGCACCCAGCGTCCGAAGCCCGTGAAGAAGGATGTGGAGAAGGATTCGGTCGTGGTTGAGCCTCGGTACCCTCCAGCTCGGAAGCTGGGTTCGTTCGCCCCGGATCTGAATCCACCGCCTCTACCAGGACTACCTGGGGGCAGGTTGATGAACAAACAGTTACGAGAGATTCTGATCAGGACTGGGAGGGTCAGGGTCAAAGAGGCGAAGGCTGCAGAGTGACGATGAAGGAAGTCCTTGAACTGAGTTGCGGGCAGACGTTATTCTTGTACATTCTTGTTTCCCTCGTGGAAGATATTAGGGTACTTTACTTGTTTTTATTCGTATATATTTGTCTCCCTGCTATAGTACACCTAATCTATCCGGTGTCGGACGATCCTCGGGGAACCAGTCTGCAATGTCAGTCGGATCCAGTTGCATAGAGTCGGACGGTCACGTTTCGGAGAGGGGCGGCCCAGCTTGAGCTCTTTCATGTCTGAACGTTCTTTGATGTGGAAGAGGCCAACGGATGTTGTTGTTCGGACGGTAGCTTGGTCCATAGAGGGCTTTTATGCGTGTAAGAATCCCGAAGGGCAGTATGGCACTTGCTGTGAAGCTCGAACATCTGAAGCTAAAGTCCAAATATCACCGTCTTGGATGTCTTACCGTTCCATTTGGATCTAGTACGTCGTCTATCTGTAACGTAGACGAGTGCTCGTCAATTCCGTGCGGGTTGGGCTGGCGAATTCTTAACATTGTTTCGAGAGGACAAAAACGAGTAGGGTTGTATGCGCTGCAGAATACTCACCCCGAGCGTCCGAAACCTGCGAAGGGTGTAGAGGAGGGTCCAGTCGCGGTTGAGCCTCAGTACGCTCCGGTTCGGAAGTTGGCTGCGTTCGCCCCGGATCCTCGGAATCCACTCCCCTTCGCCAGGATTACCTGAGAGTAGGTCGACACACAAGCAACTGCGAGAGACCCTGATCAGGTTTAGGGCCAAAGTAGCCAAGGCTGCAGAGTGATGATGGTGAGGAAGTTAGGTTCGAGGTTCGGCAGATGGGTGGTAATTTTAAGTATCACATGAAAGACAAGCCCACTCTCTTGTGCTGCCGCAACCTGAGCTCTTTTTACTTCTAAGCCTCCAACCACATCCTTCACCCGGCCTGCCGCCCTAGTTATGTCCGACCTCAAGCAAGCCGGTTTCCAGGTGAGTTCTCTCTCTCTCCTTCTCGTCTTGTTGTTAACCGAGTTGCGTGATAACCGCAACTCTCACCCACGCGGAATTCGATGTCCACACCAGACCGGTGATATCCTCACCCAACTCAACAACGCCCTTCAATCTTTCAGCGATGCGGAGAAGAAGGGCCTACAGAAGAAGGTCAGTCGCTTCCGTTCCCACCCTTCCGCCCCTGCGGTCACGACTTCCTTTTGTGCTCACATCAAGTGGCGGGGGATACATTATGTATTCTAGACAAACGCGATCTTCGAGCTTCAAATTAAGAACAAGGAAGGCGTCGAATCAACCTGGACAATTGACGTGAAGAACGAGCCCAGAGTCTACAAAGGCACCGCGAACCCCAAAGCAGGCGTCACGCTCATCATGGGTGATGAGACGTTCCAAGCCTTGGCTGGGGGAAAGGTCAGTCCGCCACAACCGTTCCAACCCTGGCCCCATTTTTTGACGCGGAGGCTGACGGGAGGTATTGCTTGGACGGTAGCTCGACGGACAGAAAGCCTTTATGAGCGGAAAGCTCAAGACTAAGGGCAATATGATGCTCGCCACGAAACTCGACGGCGTGCTGAAGGTGAGCTATCCTTCTGGCCAGCGGTGATTTGATAGCAGAGACCTCATCCGCCCTTCCTTCTCAGGCTGCCAAGACCAAGGCTAAACTCTGAACGCGAGGCTTATTCAAACTTGAGGTCTTGCTGTATCTTTTGAAACCAGTACATTGTCTATTTGTAATCTATTAGAACAGGCGTTCACCCAGTACGATTAGTGGCTGTCCATAAGGCTACACCGTGCGCACACGAGTCTACACGGGTACCCAGGGACTTTAAAGGAAGGTACGGGGCCCCAACCACTCTCGGCTACTGGCACCCTTCCACGACGGCTGGAGATACCGCTAGTCCCACGGACAGTCCGCACCCAGCGAACGTGGATGCTGAGGCCTGTGGTGAGGTGCGACACACAAATATCCGATGGTATAGACACTCTACAACACATACATGCATAACTGTGCCTACAAGCAGGACAATTTGCCGTACCGTATGAGAAACCTGTAGGACATGCGCGTTTCTGCATTTCGCCGCGCTTACTCGGGAGGGCTTTTCCGGATGGGTTTACAGACAAAACCAGTATAGAATCCCGCACAGTGATGCAACGAAGTAAAAAGGATTAAGCCAGGAAAAGTTTCTCGTGAGATCCCTATCGCCCTCATCCATCTCTGGGTCCTCAGCCACCTGCTGAGAGGGATCTTCCGGAGCATTCGAAACCCGCCCTAAATGCTCGAGTATGGCCGCAATACTAGGCCGACTTTTTGGTTGAGTTGCCCAACACAAGTCCAACATCTGCCATAAATCATCCGTGAATCTTGCCCCCTCCGCTCCTTCCGGCCGTTCTGGGTGTTCACCCTCGATGACCTTCCGCATGACAGTAAACTCGTTCGACGGTGTGAAGGGGGTCTGGCCGCTGAGGACCTCAAGTATCACCATCCCTAACGCGTAGCAATCCGATTCCTCCGTCGGTCGACCATGCTTGAAACCGAACTGGTCCGGAGCGAGGAGTTCCGGGCTCATCCATCGCGTCGTACCACCTTTTGTGGAGGAACTTGAGGCTATAGGATTTGTGGGATCTGAAACGATGGTAAGGAGTCCGAAGTCTGCTAGCTGTGCGTGGCCACCTTGGTCGATCAGGATGTTTGCCTTGATAAAAGTTACGTTAGGAGGCAGGGTGGCGACGGGCGTTCAAAGTCATACACCCTTCAGATCCCCGTGTATCATTGCCTGGCCATGCATGTATATCAACCCCCTAGCGACGTCCCTAAGCTGTCAGATTGGATTATCAGTGAGGGGTGCAGTCGGAAGACCCTACAAGTTCGAACCGATCCACATCCTTGTGAGCCTTGACGAATTCGTTGATGTTCCCGTTTATCATCCACTCAGATACCATTACGAATTGGTTATTGCCCATCGTCACTCCCAGCAGTGGTAACACGTTTGGATGACGGAGGCTTTTCCACGTCACAACTTCCTTGCAGAACCTCTGCATGGGTCACAGTCAACTTGCCAGCACGGACATGTGGGACGTTATACAAGGAACCCACCCTTGTGACTTTGTCAAGATCACTTGTCGAGTATACCCTCAGAACCTTGGCTGCGACCGGGTGGCCCTGATGGACACCCATCCACACATCCGCGTACCCGCCTCTGTATCGCGGGACATCCAAGCGATCGTAACAGAGCGGAACGTGAAGTGACCTGGGAAGTAATGCTTGGTGTCCGCATATACGGCACAAAGCGCTCAAACACTTGCTTCGGAACCGTGGGGGGAGATCGGGGAGATCCAGAGCCTGACCAGTGGAAGGTAACAGTTCGGGAGCGGAGGAGCCGAAGCGGTCAATGTAAGCAGACCGCACTACGGGAATGGGGAGTAGGGCGCACCTCGTCTATCATATCAATGCAGGTCTGAGTCGCGTTCCCAGGGAGGGAACTGAGCACCTTGACCTCATCCTTACTCGTCAGGACTGCCTCAATGAGAGAGAGGGCTTCGTGCGGGAGGGAGTGACCGGTTAGGCGTTTGCAGGCTGAGGTGCAGAGTTCGACAAGGGTGGACGAATCGGGAGTTGGGTCGACTGTGAGCATTGTCCCATGGGAGTGACAATCGAGGGAGATAGTCAGCCTTTAATGAGAGAACCAAGGGCGGAAAGGGGGCACACCATTCTCCTCGTCGATTATTTCCGCAAGCCTGTTTCCCGTTTGTTCTGGGTTGAGCGGAGATGCATGGTTCGGCGATCGATCGGCGGGGATCCCGATAAACAGGCTTTTGCCAACCTGACGGTCGGAGCCTTCAGCAGAGATAAGAGGGTATTCTGGCAAAGGGCTCTCTTGTTAGTGGGTCATTCCTGCGACGGTAGAGATTATAACTCACTGTGTGAGACTTGAGCTCCCTCAAACATGTCAAGCCACTGGGAAGGGACAGGAGTGGATACCAGACGCCGTTCATTAAAGGTGTCTTATAGGGGGCCCAGTGGGGAGGCGTACACCAAGAATTTGAACTGTGATGGGTATTTGATCCTTCCGGCTGGCGGCTGTTCCCGTAATAGTACAATAGGATCAAAAAAGTTGAATACACTGCTATATAAAAGGCCAGCAGGAGGACAGGATCACCGTGATAGTACAGCAGGATCAAAAAATCTGCATCCCCCGCGACGTAAAAGACTAGCGGAGGACAGGATCACCGTGATAGTACAGTGAGGTCAAAAAACCCGAATAGCTCTGCGATGTAAAAGGCTAGCGGGAGGTGTGGTGACGTTGGATGAGTTGTATCGGCCAATCAGTGATTGTGGGGACTGGCACCCGCGCGAGCGATCACACGTCTATTTACATTTGTTTGTCCCCAGCCAAAAAGTTCCCTCGCTATGGACACGAGATAAACAATTCATAGAATATTTAGAGTGGGTACCACAGCGCACCAGACGTGCGGGATAGATAGGCTTGCATGTAAATTTCTGCACAGGAAACGGAGGGTCACAAAAAAATCAGTAATCAGTGCGCACCAGAGGGAAAAAAACGAAACGGCCGCATAGCAACGTAAGGGCTGGCGAGAAAATCCGAATTGAAGAGGGGCAGTGGATAACAGTGTTAGAATATGGAAGATCCATGAAGCGTACCACCTACCAGCGGCGACGAGAGAGGATTCCGACCGCGAATCTCCCCCTCTACGCTATCGTGGGCCTGCTTGACGAGTCGATTGGCCTCTGAATATTCATGCTTGCATCGGCGAGTGCGACACGAAGGCCGTCGGGTGTAGTCGGATTCACCGGAGGGTGAGTTTTTCTGCCGATCTTATCTGTACTGGATTGTGTTGAGTCCGGGACGATTACTATGGTGACGCGGTCCACCGCGTTGTATCTCCAAATCGTCTTCTCGCAGTGCGGGCAGTATATTGGGACGTTCGCGCATGAGGAGGATCTTGTTGAATTGTCCGCTGAGCCACACTTGAATGGAGAGTAGTAGTGGCAATTTGGTTTAATTTGTCGACTTTTACCCTGAACGACGAGACGCGCCGCGCGCCCGCTAGCACCGCAGAACCCACGGGGGTCAATACCGATCTAATAAATCAGTGAGTAGGGCAACCTGCGCTGGGTCGTCAATACACCTACCTCTCGTGGGAGGTGTTCGTTCATCCCCCGTAAACGGAACAGGATATGACATCCGACATATTCCCAAAGCTGCTTTTGTTTCATTTCGTTGCCACAGAAGGGGCGTCCTCATCTCACGTTGGGATCAACCACATCGAGTGGCACGAGCACGACACCACCAACAGTAAAGCTATTGTTTCCTAAAGGTATTGTATATGTTGGCAGCGGCAGTTCCCTCAAGGCGCAGTCACTCACCGGATAAACTCTTTTAAGGGAACTCGTGCAAGTCTAAAACACGAGGTAGAGCCTCAATTTCATAGAAGATCTCATTTGGGTGCACGCCCATGCGGGTGAAGTCTGCTCAAACATGGTCAGTGAGGTCTTGGAGATGTCAACCACGGAACGTCTACGAATCCCCGGAACCAAGGCTTATTGTCGGAATATCCGAAAAGTTGTACTGGTGATTGGGTTGACGCGATAGCATAATCATGGTCCCTGGACCGTCAGCGTGAGGTCCGGCGGCAGTGATGGAAGTTTTCGAGCATGGGGTGACGTCCCACCCCTCTGTTTAGCTCACTCACCCGTGACCGGTGCACCCAGGGTGGCCAATATTTTGAAATTCGATTGGTGGCCACGTCGCAAGGCTGTGGAGATGGGTGACGCTTGGGTGACACAAGCCTCCGAATTTGGATAGCGCCTTCAAGCTGTTTTCGCACTTTTTGTTCGCCCTCCGTTGCCAGGGATTGTGCAAAAAAAAGTCTACCAGATGCATTCACGCTCAAAGAAACTTCGACGAGCAGCTCAAGCTTGGAATGTAATTCAAGTGCACACGCACACGCAAAGTTTCTCCCGATCGTCCACAAGGGCAAAACGGTACCCCCCGGACACCAGTCTGGGGACCACCACCACCAACCCTTTCTTTCCCGCTCGCGATCTGCCGGCCGCTTGGTTGCAGATGATTTTTAATTGTCATTGTTGTTTCGGAATATCACACCCCGCATCGTTCGCGGCTAGCCAAATTACCTAAAACCAAGAAAACGCTAGTCCTACTGTCTTTGTTTCTCACTGCTGCGATCCTGCCGTTGCTCCTGTCATGCACGGACAGAATTTGCGTGGGCCGTTTTCCGGGTTTTTCAAAGGGGATGGGAAAACCGTGTGCGGAGTTTTAATTTGGCTGTACGGTGCCAGTCCCCACCAATCAAAGCGTGAGAAGCTCCTTGATGCACGAAAGGCGAGAATGAGAATGAGTAGGGTTATATGCGCTGTGGAACGACCACAGGGGGGAACCAAGCAAACAAAGTAAGAGCGTAGGGCGTAAAGAACACTAAAGAGACAACTTGAGCTGTACCGGGAGGAATTATAAGAGGATCTTGGAGAAAGTGTAACTGCGTGAGTATAAGTCGTGAGGGCATGGAGGGGAGGGGAGGGATTAGAAGACTTTGCCAAACAGACCGCGGTTACGTCGGGGTGTCGGGACAGCATCCTTTCGTAACGTCGACAGGCTATTCAGCTGTTTCATGACCTGCATAACGCGTCCAAGGAATCAGATAACGAAGGATAACGAATGCACGGTAATCTGCCAGACGAACCTCTTCGAGCTTGTCCTTCCGATCTTGCAAATCCAAATGTTTCCTGATAGCAGGATTCTCACGAGCGAAAGCGACAATCTCCTTCCTATCGAGATCATAAAGCAGCCTCGAATCGATCTCTCTCGGGAACTAAAAGAGGAGTGGCGGTGGACGTCGATTAGGTGGGGTATTAATGCCAATCACACACACACGCACCTGATAGAAGAACTGATCTAACAACTCAATGTTGATAAACATTGCAGAAGTGTAAGCCAACTTCTCCGCGACGACGTTCAAGAACGCTTCGGGACAGAGGAGGTCCTGGCTCGGCCCCGCTTTGCACCTCTTTGATCTTAGAGCGGCGAGACGGAGTTTGAGGATATTCAGCCTCTCGCCGTATAATATCGCCTGTCGTGCTAAGGCCACCGTAACAAATCAGAGTAGCAAAGAAGAAACGTGGGTAGATAACTCACCATCCAAGACCTGTGCGGGCGGATACCGATAATCATCTGCCTCCCTTCTCTTCCTCTCTGTCGCATCATCTACGGACTGAGCATCGTTCTCCACACCAGCCAATCTTCTCTGCTTCCTCTCTGACTCCTCCTCTTCCAGCCTCTTCACATACCCTACGAGCGAACTCAACCTCCTACTTCCCCCAACCTTCTTCCTGATCTGCGTCAACTTACTCTCACACATCCCCAGTTCCCTCTCGAACAAGTCGATCACCTGCGTCCGGCCCTGTTCCCACTCCCGCTCGTCAACCTCGACCTCGTATTTGTATGGTTTGATGCAGTTCTCGACTGAGTCAGAGGTGACTCCAATTCGATCCCGGAGGATGGCGTGTGAGAACTCGATGAGTCGTTCCGCAGCTTTGGGATGGAACGTGAAAGGCTCCCTGGCCGCTATCGAATCGATCAAAGCCCTCAACCCATCTGCGACTAGAAGGGTTGAATCTCTCCCAACTCCACTCTTCGTCAAAAGGCTCGAAGCAGCTTCAAGCTTGTACCTCCAATAGGACTCAACGTCCTCCGGCTTCACCCTTGGATCTGCGCCCAAGGTACCAAGTTCAGCGGCGCGTTTATCCGACCAATACAGCTGCTCGAGGACATCCATGACCTTCTCATCCAACATCTCCTTGAGTTTGGCGCGGATCTGGGGTTTCCTGAATTGTGTGGTGAAGTCTTTGAATTGAGCCTTCAAAGCGTCCACGGTCTCAGCAACGTAAGACTCGGCCGAGATACGTCGGTCGTTATACTGCACTTTGAACTGGTATTGGGCTTCTTCGAGCTCGAGTTGGACAGCATTGGTGATCCCGTGAAGGGAAGAGGCCATAGAAGATTCGAGAACGTCCATGAGTCGTCGGCGAAGCATGTCTGTACCGACCATCAATCCAGATCCCGAAGATGATGAAGACGAAGACGAAGAGTCGTCAAAGAATTCCTTGTGGGCCCTGAAGAAATCCGTTTCGGCTCGATGAGCAACAGCGGTGGCGCTTTCCCTTCGGTGAACCTTCCCGGGTGCCTTAGCAACCACACCGACGTAGCCCAGATGTAAAGGATACTTGTTGCCAGACAAGATTGTAGCGCCCTGTTCAGGAGGAACTAAATCCATCTTCGTCACGACACCAATCGTCCTGAGACCGAGCGGGTCAACCTTCCTGCTAGCACGTAGAGCTGGGGAGTTGGCCAAATCGACATCAGCGGCGCATACAGCGAGAATGATGTTCGGCTCCCTGATGTACTTCTCGCACAGGCCGGTGATCTTCTCTTTGAGGAAGTCAGGTTGGTCCATAGAAGCGATCTGGATATAACCCGGGAGGTCGATCAGGGTGAGGTCTGGGACACGGGAGCTGTATATTCGAAGATCGATGGGTTCGTCAGAAACGGCTTCGTCGGTGGGCACAGCGAGATTTAGGTCGGTGAGAGTTCGTTGGATATTGGAAAAATCCGCAATTTTTCCGAGACCGAGAGCAGGAAACTCTCCGTACTCTTCCTTGGCGCCTGGTGTGTGGATGAGAGTGAGTTCAATAGGTCGTCGCGTGACCATGTTGTTGCCTCTGAAGAATAATTAGACGTCGTAAAGCGAGCGGCTTGGCTTGGACTCACTTGGGTAAGAACTCATGGCCAACTATAGCTTCCAACACCGAACTCTTCCCTGAGCTCTGACTGCCAATTACAACGATACTCGGCAGTTTTAGAGTGTCACTTTGGTCGATACTGAGCAGCATAGTCCGAATCTCGATCAACTTGCGGGTGAGGTGCATAAGCCCGTTTTGCCGTAGGTCGGGGTTGGATCGATCGGAATCCGAAGGTGATGACATTGTCGCAGCGACGAGAGCTGCAATGGCAGCGTCTTCACCATCTGGTCTCCCGGAAGATTTGCTTGATCCAGCATCGCTTCTACTTTCACCTTCGCCTTCGGAACCTTCGTTGGCAGAAAACATGTCTTTGAGGAATTGTGGCGTCTCGAACGAGGGTATCTTGACGGACGACGCAGCGGCGGAGAGCGATTTGAGACCTTCCGAAGCGGTATCGAGGGCATCAGTCGCAGTATCTCTCGCGGTATTGATCCAGGCTTGCGACTGTTGCTTCAGCTCTGCTCATCAAACGAGAATATTGTACAATCGAGCGTGACAGATCAAGTCATAACGTACCTTCGTACTTATAGTTAGCGTACGTCAGTCCCCCAGCCCCGACAGTAGCACCAGCAATGGGTACCCTGAACGCCCGTGCGACAAATCTTGGAATGGACGAATACGAGATTGCTCGTGCGTGAATCCGACGAAAGAGCGTCTGTCCCGGACGGAGACCCTTCGGACGAGCTCGGCTGCTTGACGAGGAGAGCAAAGAGCTATACTGGCGAGACACGGGACGGAGGTATTTCAGCTCCCGGGCGGAAATCTTGCCCACGCCAGACGTTACAGCCAAGGATCTCTGGTGATGAAAAAGAGCGGAATGTGACGCGAGTTTTCTGCGTGCAACTGTGTACATGGCTGTCGCTGCGTTGTGGCTGACCACTCGCTCGGCCGACTGGAGGGCGGTAGAAAGAAGGGAGGTAGAGAGATTGGCTGACGAACTCGCGACGGGGCGGATTCGCGCAGCGGATGGAGGGGTGCCGAGGGAAGGGATCGGGAGTTACCGACGGTTGTATTGGCCACACTCTGACGACAAGCCCCTGTGCACACCCGCAGAGCGAGAACTGGTGTCGAATACGTCCCATTCCGCTTTACCCAGGAGATAGAGAGTACACGGGCAAGGTAAATTTAATCTTGAGAAACGTGCACCGGCTGCTTCAGATCACGGACGTCACCGCCCGCCTCAAGCCTCACGTTCGTCAAACACGTCTCCGCCCCGCTTAGCCACTTCATCTCTTTCACCCATCCACACACTCTCTCTCTTCACCACTCCCACAGCAGTCATCGACCGCCGCCATGAAGTTCCTCGAGATGCCTGAACTCTCCCGTCTCGCACAAGCCCTCTCTCACGAGGGACCGGAGTGCTCCGTACACACAAGAATCGAGCCGTACAGCTGCAAGAACGTCAAACGCGACAAGAAACTCTTCAAATCGCTCGAAACGACATACAAAGAAGAAATCTCAAACTCACCTCCACTTCCCTCTTTCCTTGCCGACCTCGACTTGGGGACGGAAATGACACCATTCGGACCCATCGACAGCCAATCAGCTCGAAAGACGCTCTACCTCCTCATCGCTACTCTCAACGTCGCTTTCCCCGACTACGAGTTCTCCGACGTCCGACCCACGCACTTCAACAAGGAAGAATCCGGCGCGAGCGTGCTGAACGCGCTCAGCAACACCCTTATTTCCCCTCACAGGGCAGGGAGAAATGCGCCTCGGACTTACTCATCCTACCCTCCCACTTCAGCCAGCTTCTTCCCCAATTCAGTCCCTACCTCTTCATCACCCTTGAATGATGTAACGACCTCGACTTCCTTTGGAGCTCCGCAAATTGTATCGGGCACTCACCCCACATTATATCGCATACTCGATAATGCTATCCGCTTGTCTGAATGCGAGGTCTATTCTTACGAGCCCGACATCGAGTCTGACCCCCACGCGGACGACGTCGATGAAGACGAAGACGAGGTCAACTCAGAGGGAGATGACGAATCTTCCAGCGACGAAGACATATTCGAGTTCGACGACTATGACATCGACGAACATTCATCCAGGGTCAAGAGACCCTCTTGGAGTTCCGGTGGGAGTGGCTCAAGTGACTTGGAAGGAACCCGAGTTCTCCCGCGGGTTATCCAGACGAAACGCAGGGGTGCTCTGCTTTGGAGCTCCCACTGGTTTTTCCTTAACCGCAAGCTGAAGCGGATACTCTTCATCTCAGTCTGGGCTAGGTCCAAATCGCCGAGACTGTGGGTCGACGAGGAGTTCAGCACAGAACCCTTATCAATGGCCACCGGAAAATCTAACACGGAACGCTTCCTTGGGTGGGAAGGCGCAGTTGGTGCTGGTGCCAGGGCGATGGGCCTTGTTGTTTAAACCCCCCAGGTCCCCCCCTTTTAATTATAAGTGAGCCGTTGCCCCTTCGGAGGAGCATACCCAGAGATGACTTACGCGGACGTCTCAGATTCTCTTTATACTCTCCGATTTCCTGCTCCATCCTCTTATCTTGACCATCTTCCGAACGCTATATTCGTAATGTATGTTATACCCTTCTTGTTTTATACGCGTATGCTGGTCTTCTTTTCCTGGGTTCCGACATTATCGACGAGTGTTTCTCGGTACATGGACAATGAAAGGATTATGTGTTATCCTCTGAAGTCGTGGGCTATCAGTAGACAGATGCTAGTGAAAACTTTGCGCTCACACTTCATCCCAAACGCGATGGTGGTGGTGCGTGGCGGTGGTAAACCGAGCTCACACTAAGACAAGTGGGATACTTCAGATAATGAGAGTGACTTTGAGTAGAGAAGGGACACCGACGGCGCCCAAGTTGGTTGAGTCAAAAGGACGACCCAGTCATTTTTTTTCTCGTTCCCCTTCGACCCGAGGAAAGATTTCATCGCCAGTTGCCGTGATCCGTGACAGACGCAGTCACATGTGACAATATGAAAGGGTTTGTTTGGCAACAGCCTTGGAACCAAACAACCATTTTCCCCTTTTGGTGACTCCCTCTTGTTCAACCATACTTTTTGCGTGTTGAGACAAAAGGCGATATGGAGGTGTTTTCCCTCGACGAGCAGCAAAATTCATCCGGCTCCGGCAGTGAGCGAGTTCTCAAGCGTCCGAGAGTGGATGAAAGCCAGGGAGATGAACACGGGGTACCGACGGAGCAGTGCGAAAGACACCCTTCGCTTTACTTGGAGGATGGAAACGTTGTCCTGAGATGCGAAAAGTGAGTCCTGCAAACCTGCCCCGCGATTTTTCGTTGGCCTCAACCCACCCCCGCGGTCGGCAGCATCCTGTTCAAGTTCTACATCGGTGTTTTATCCCGCAAGTCGCAAATATTTCAAGACATGTTTGGATTGGCCCCGCTCCAACCGAACAATTCCGAAAAGACAATCGATGGTCTTCCGGTTGTTCGCCTCCACGATTCCGCCGAAGATTTTGCACACCTTCTCTCTGCACTTCTGGATTACGAGTACGTTGCCTCATCTTCGCTACCGTGGTTTTAATCCGAACATTTCGCGTTTCGCGTCCGACTTTGCATCCAGGTCACTCTTCCTCCAGAAGTACATGCAATATCCACGATTCGCTGCTCTTCTCCGCTTATCGATGAAGTACGATATGGAGGGAGTTCGCAAGATCCTCGTCCATCGTATCCAAAAACATTATCCTGTCGGAATTTTTGACTACGAACAAGTTATGAAGGTGCACGGTACCGCCGCTGCCGCCACCTTCACACTTCCTCCCCACCCTAACGAGGTCCTCAAACTCTTCTGGGAATGCGATGTTAAGCAATGCCTCCCCGTTGCGTTCTATGAAGCTACCGTTCGAGGCGTAAATTCTCTCACATCTTCCAGACCCAAAGTCTCACTCCCAAAACATATCCTCACCCCCGCATTCAAAGCCCTTGCTATATTTAACAGCAAAAACGCAGATCATGTCCGCGACACCCTAGACACCCTCCGCGCTTGCAACATATGCAGGCGCACGAACCTCATTTCAATCGAACACTCGTTGCTCCCAAACAGGATCGACCTTTCACTCTCACCTTTGAGAGTCCGGGAATTGAAATCCGATGTTCTCAAGATTCCCTGTGAGACCTGTACCACAGAGACTCTCGACGATGGCCGAGCTTTTAGGTATGCGTTTTGGGATGAACTCCCGGGGATGTTTGGTCTACCCACCTGGAGGGAGTTGTCGAAATTCGTCATCCTTAAGTAGGGGGCGGGGGGTAGCATTCCGGCTCTCCGGTGTAAAACTCAGTTTTGTATACGGCTGGTCCCAACTCTGTACCATACTAATCGTTATTCGACCCCAAAGCGGGTCGCAGTCTTGACCAATGCCTTGCGGTTTCAACGCCGTCTTCGCTCGGCAAACCCGAAACTCGAATCGCGTAGATTGTTCATTCCTCTGGCCACCGAGCGCAGTGATCGGTGACTGAGCGGGAAGTCGTGTGCACTGCAATGATTCTCATCTCCATTTCAACTTGCTTCCCAATAAAGCCTTGCGGGAGACTCGAGCCCCAAACGTTTTTCCAGAACGAAAAGACCCCGTCCATCAAGAGGTCCGGGCGCTGGGGTGCGCGAGTATTTCCGGAGACGTACCGAAACCACGTTCCCGTCCCAGGTACACGGCTAGGCGGTTCAAAAAAGAACATTGACCGAACATGAGGCCAACGCGTTGCGCACTTTTCCTTCGTTTCGCGCCAACCCTCTTCTTTCGGCCAATCCGCAATTTTTTATCTCCCCCGGAAAAGTCTTCCATAGGATAGAGCGAGCCCGGAGCCTCTCTCCCTCCCTCCTTCCCTCCTTCCCCCCACTCCCTCTATATATCCGCCGACTTTTCGGGTTGTGGCATGTCGTCTTTCGGGTTGCGCAACGGGATCGTCGTGGCCGTCTCGCTCAATCCCGCAGCTTCAACTTCGTTCGTCGATCCGGGGCTGAACAAGTTGGCAAGCGAGATTGGGGTGAGGAAGTACGTCGCCATCCTTTCTGGAATTGTACGCCTGTCCCCCTCTTTCGTTTCCCCTACCCCCTCGTCTCCACTGATGAACGTGGCTGACACGCACAACTCTCCCTCCCTCCCTTGTCGGTTCAGAGTGTGGATCAGGATGGAAATACCTTGACGGACATCTATTTTATCGGCCCCGGAATGCCTCGGCGAAACGACCAGTACGACGAGAACGAGTCCATGTCTATTCCAATCTCGCCCACGAAGAAACACCCGTCCGGCCGACGTCCCCTCCAACTATCCAATCCGCTTCCCTGGCTGGAACAGGAGTGTTACGTCCGGACCCTTCTTACGGAACGCCAGGTTCGCATCTCCTCCGTGACGAGGAGGACCTCATCGACACCTCAGACCCCTAGGTCCGGTTCGAGCTCGTCTACGGCCACACTCGCAGCCTCGGTCGTGATGGTCCCTGAAATGCACTTACGGAACCTGATGACCCTATGCAACGCTGATCAACGGATTGCCAGGGCTCCCGAGATCGTCATGCCTCGGTCGGATTCGGATTCGGACCTCACTCGTGCCCGGACACGCGACTCTGCGGACCGTGATTCTTGGATCGAAGATACTGAATTCCACCCCCCAGATAGACTTTTTCTATCTTTTGACGTATGGCTGGATCCTATCGTCTGTTCCGAACTCCCCGAACCCAATAGTTTGAGGAAGGAACTCGAGCAGCTCTACATGTATGTCGTTCCTCATCCCCCGTATCGCTCCGGGGGATCTGGCCTGGCGGCTGATCAACTATTCGGTTCGCTCTTTTGTTAGATTCCAAGAGAAAGACGCTCGCAGGCAAGAGAGGCAATACCGACGGGCGAGACGCGTTAACCCGCGCCCAAGCATTGAGCCCACTTCTCGCGCTCTAATATCGGAACGCGAACAGCACAACGAGAAACGACCACAAGTGCCCCGAAGTCAGTTACGAGTTCTCTACCGTATATAATCCCGTGCTGATATTTCCTTAGAACGAGGACTCTTATCCCGAATTCTGAGAGGATTGCTGTGCCGTGGTCCCTAAAGACACATACGATCTTCTTTATGCCCGTCTACGTCCCACAGCCTCTACCTACCCTACGAACGCGAACTCATTATGCATCTGACGAAGAAAAGGCCGACAACCTCTGTCGCCTCCTTACGTATATGTGAAATCTCGACAAATATCTATCCGAACTTTATCTTAACTTCGTAACCCACTTGTTTTTTACCCCGCTCCCATCACTTGTCACGTAGTGTTTTCCGTTTCACAGCTCTTCACGTTGGATGCGTTGTGTGGTCGTTCGCTGGGGTAAATAGAGGAAGGAAGGTGTTGGCGGTTGGGACTTTTGTGCTGTCGTTTGTCGTGGTCGCGCTGTTGGTTCATCCTATTCCATTCTCCGTACATTCATGACCCGTTCTGTCCCATTTTCGCCCGCTTTTCGTTATCCTCATGGGCAGTATCCCTCAATTCATTCCCGCTTCGGGCCTCGACGGCTCAAGGTCTGGAAAAGCCACCCAAAACCCACGTTGCAGCCTCAAAGCGTAGTGCGTAATGCTTCATGCCAGGTTTCAAGTTTTGGTATTGAAAACCCGACCGACACCGATGACGGCCACTTTTGATGGTAATTTGAGCGCCCAAGGTCCACATGAGGGGGCCACGAGCCCGTGCTTCTCGCGACCCCGGACCGTCATCGCAGCCAAGGAATCGCACTTTCAATTGGCGATGAATCAGTGGGGCGTCACGGAACGAAACCTTGCATCATAACATAATACATATATACACCCAGGCAGCCAATCAGCTCTATAACAATTAGAACAACGTGGTGATGACATAACATGACGAAGGTGACCTGGAGAAATCTCATAAAATAGCGTGTACATGCGCGGAGACGCACGCGTATATGGGGTTTAGAAGGTCAGATATTCCTGACCGGCGTAATCGTCAACGGGAGCTGGGGGCCCTTATCCTCCTCCCCGACGACCATAGGAACAAGGATCCCAGGCCGGGCGGTTCGGATATTCCTACCCTCCGGTATGGAGAAACTGAACTCCCGGATGAGGGTCACCAAGAATGCCTGGATTTCTGCGACACTTCGATAGGATTGAATGAGTGCTCCAGCTCGGACTGTAAAAAGAACGTCACCGGGAACTTACGCAAACCTCCACCCGATGCAGCTCCTTCCCCCCGCAGAGAAAGTGAGCCTTACAGATAGAAGATGGGTTAGGCGGGTTTATTCATCCGTTCGATTTAGGAGGTGGAAGACGTACAGGTTGCCGTACATTCCCAGCGGGGTTTCAGCCTTCTCACTTGAGGATTCCAGCCACCTCTCTGGCCTGAACTCCGCCGCATCTGGACCCCACACGTCGGGGTTCCTGGGTCAAACGCCATTAGTCTCAACATCTGCCAACCGTTGACAACCTCACAG
>Ga0307513_10003826_pt1 | contig 20284 bp, 15 predicted proteins | sample 15_EM_MG_FD_202174 | JGI IMG/M metagenome (GOLD analysis project Ga0307513, IMG submission 202174) | Populus trichocarpa ectomycorrhiza microbial communities from riparian zone in the Pacific Northwest, United States - 15_EM | ecosystem: Host-associated > Plants > Roots > Unclassified | place...
AAAAGAACATGGTTTCTCAGGCTGATTCTTCAATTTATATTAATAACTTCTGCTTGCAGAGCTCTCCAAGTACCTTGTAAAATGTTATTTTAAGTTATCCTGTGGTTCCTTTTGTACCTTGGTCTGGTTATATGTAATTCTGGACAATCTACAAAAACCAGGAAACTCAATGAACTAGCCATTAAAAAAGGAAAAAGGGTGGAATAAAGGAAAAGAAAAGCAGAAATAGTAAATCCTGAATTACCTGCATTGGTGACTGCAGAAGCAACAGTGAAGAACAAAATAAAAAAAATAAAATTGGATACTCTGTGTTTAAGACTACCATTTGTGCTCTAATTATGCCTTCACTTCTGAATGTTAGCATATCTGTTGCATTGGGATCATTGTGATGCCATGTTACACTTAAACTGCACTCTAGTTTTCCTTCAAAACTGAGAAAATTTCATTGAGAAAATGAATATAGCAAAGATAACTGAATACTGGTTGTCATCCAAAAAATATTTGTGCTCTAATTATGCGCTTGTTCTATTACATTTACTTAACATACTGCTTTACACACTGACAGTGCAACTATCATTTTCCAGCTTCTTATAAAGTGGCATCAGATGACTATGGTTAATAGGAAACAATCCACACATTACTTGTGTACTCCTTTTAGGGGGCGTTTGTTTGCCCAGAAAGTGGTTTCCTGGAAATCACTTTCCAAACTTTCTTGTGTTTGTTTGCCATTAGGAAAGTTGGTCAATGGAAAACACTTTCAAGTCAAAGGAAAATTTGGCTTGGTTTCCAGGAAAGTGTTTTCCTGGAAAATTTGGGCGGAAAACACTATCTGGAAGTTGTGAAAATTTTAGAAATATCATATTATTTGTTGATTATATCAAATTTGGTCCTCAAACTTTTTATTGATATATATTTTGTTTGAATCTTTTTTTTTTAATTTCATCCCTTAAAATTTAATAAAATTTGATTTTTATATTAACTTTGGTCCTTATTTTTATGATTGTTATTTGCTTTTCTCTTATCATTTTTTTAATTGAAATTTTTTATCTATCAAATTTAATCCTCATTCTTTTGATTGTTACTTATTTTATTTGAAATAATTTATGAAATTGTAATTATTATTATTTTAATTTCATCATCTTTCAATTTTTTTATTTGTTAGATTTGATTTCCATTATTTTGATTATTATTTATTTTATTTGAGATAATTTATGAAATTAGATTTTTTTTCAATTTTATTCTCATTCAACTTTTTAATTTGTAAGATTTGTTCCTCATTATTTTAATAAAATTGAAAAAAAAAAACATTAATAAGCTATTTTTCATAACATAACCAAACACTGGAAAATGTTTTCCAACTTATTTTTCATGACACTACCAAACATCGGAAAATAATTCACTTTCCAGAAATTCACTTTCCAAGAAAACCACTTTCCAACAGAAAACTACTTTCCAGCAACAAAATGGGCGTTAGTTATCCACAGATTTCTTTAGAATTTGGTCCATTGAGTCCATAGTTAACCCATCACAAACCAGGGTCAGTCTGCATTTCTTGATGCTGCCAAGTGAAGGCTGGACCTGCTTTTTTCTGTGGTCAATCTCAGTTACTTGTTTTAATCAGTGGTGCTCCACTATAGACAATTAGGTGGCCATTGGAGAACATGATTGTTTTATTAGGCCATGACAGCCTGCCTTTAATTATCTTATTGATACATCTTGGGCCTGATTGTATCCTGATATCAATTATCTCATGCTTTTGGAAAAAGCATGAATAATTATATTGGTGGAAACAAAGTAGGTCTTGTTGAGGGTAAAATATACATGCCAGTTATGATTTGAATATGTGGTCCTCCTATGTTTGCAGAACCTGTTTTTCCTTGCCTTTTTTACTTTGGTGTATTCACTTCACTCTTGTTGTGTATACTTAAACTCAAGCAAAAGTTTCAGCTTCTATGGTACTGTAAGTAAATATAATTACCTTTTCTACTCTTAATGACATCTTGTCAGTTTGTGCCCCACTTTTGGTGGAAGCAATCCTGGGTTGCATGCAGAACTGATTCATTCAGTGAATGACCATTTGAATCTGATATGTGGCTGTGCTGCGACGACACACCCTTCCGCATTTGCATCGCTATCAGTAAGTTGTAACTGGTCTATATTTTCTTATCTTGACTATACATCTCTGCTTGGTAGGATCTTTGGTTTCTTGGTCCATCTTTTACTTTGTTAGCTAACAGGATGGGACCCAGGTACACAGGAAGTTTGCACCTGTTCCTATTCATGAAAATCAAGTGAATGGCAGGATAAAAAAATATCAAAATGTTGAAAACAAAAGGTAAAACAGAGAGATACGTCAAATTATCTTCATTGTAACTGAAAGAATCTGAAGATGCACAGGTTTAATTGCATGCACCCTTCATGCCATAGGAAATATTCTAATTCTTTTCCAACCCATTAATCCACTTTGAAATGAAGAGGTACAACTTGCTAGTTCAACTTTCATTGATATGTGTGCACAAGTTTAAATGCTGGAACTTCCTGGGAGAACAATGAATTGGAAGACAATCCATCAATTCACCATCCTGTTTGAGAAAACTAAATCACAAAAAGTCCACCAAAATAATTTGAGAAAACAAATGTAGACAATGGATGCCAAACCAGTGGAATCCTTAATGATGGGGTTATCCAGTTTTGGTCTGTCCTATCATCATCATTCACAATGTTTCCTAGTGGAGCTATGTTGTGTTGCGGAGATGCGTGCATCTGTGGGACAGAATAGTTGCGTACATCCTCTATTGTTGGATTGCATTGTGTCATGATCATTCACATCTATGCGATATGGTCTCCTAGGATTGTATTTCTTTGCCCAGAGTCTTGATATGCATGAAAATCACATGTTTTGAAATAACAGGGTGCAACTTGTGACCATAATGAAAATTCTGGTTGATATTTGCATTGAATTTTCCCCTAAGCTACTCAAAACTTCTACCTTCAGAAGACAATCAATATGAAGTCCACTCCTAAATGAAACTTCAGGCTGATACATGTAATATTTTGAAAATATTGGGTAATTGGGTCGCAAACTGAAATGAGAGTGAGAAAGTTCAGGAAATATTTGGGAAATTCTTGTTTACATGAGGAGGCCACTAATGTCAAGAATCTTCACCTATCCTCCTAAAATTTCTCGTATACAGATACTTTGTGAAGACAACAGTTGAACCCATTTTGCAATCATGAATAGCCCTAGCTTATCAAATCATCATTTTGAAATTCACATGGCAAATCATCATTTCTGAAATTCAGACATTGATGATAAGGGGCAGTGTTGGTGTTATTTATTCATCATTGTCTAACATCCATTTCTTTTATGTGGCCCTTTTGCAGATTGGAAGGTCTAAATGGAATGGTAATGTTGGGAGCTCAGGATTTGTTCTGAGACTCGATGCCCCTCTCTCCAATGTTGGCCAACCTTCCTTTTCTGTTCAGATAAATAGTGGTATTGAGTTTTGATTGTTTTGCCCCCCATTCATGTTAGTTGAAGTGTAAATAGTCACTACGCTTTTAATCATATCAAACCACGCTGTATATCTGACTGTTTTTCATCAATCATAGTTTTCCCTTCTTCCCTCTTGTACTTGCATGTGTTTAGTGTATTTGTAGTTTTTTTGAAAATAAATAAATAAATAACCGGGGGACTAAATGTATATTTTGATTTCGCAAAAAAAAAAAAAAAGAAGACCTGTTCAGATGATGATGGTCAGCCAGAGAGGAAAAAGACGAGGACGACAACTAGGGAATATACTGAAATTTTTCTACCAACTCTTGATGTGTCCCTGAATTGAATTATCTGTGGGAGTTGTCTAATTATTAAATTTTTTTTTTAAAGAGGTGGTGTGCGCATGGCACTATTCATTTTAACAATATTTTTTGTTTATATATATATATATATGATTTATTTTCTATGTTCTTATTTCAGTTGGTTTATTTTTTATTAAGTTATTTTAATTTTATGACCCGGATCATGAGTTTTGTGGATTAATCTGGGTTAACTCGAGTTGTTTTATTGTGTTTTTTTTTATATTGTTTTTTTTATCAACAATAAAAGAATTGTACTTTATAATTTGTTTTGATATATGAGGTTATTATAATCTTATTATCTGAGTGGTGACTTGGTAAGGTAACTAAGGTTGTTCCATGTTATTTTTTTGAATTGTTTTTTATGAGGTTAGTCCAGTCTAGTGACTCAAATTATAGGTATGACGACTTAATCCTAATTGATTTGGATAATTTTTTTGTGTTTTTTTTAATTGATTTTTTTAATAATTTATTTTAATTTATTTTTTATGAGGTTATTCTATTCTTAAGACTTAGACAAGATTTAAGTCGTAGATTTGACAGATTAACTTAGGTTGTGTTTTTTTTTATCCTATATTTAATTGATTTTTTTCAATTGTATTCTTTAAAATTAGATTAATTGGAAATTGAATTTTATAATTTGTTTTGATTTGTTTTATATATGGTTTTCATGGTTTCATGATTTCAGGTCTTGAATTTGAAAGTTTAACAAGGTTGGCCCGAATTTATTTAATATATTGTCATCTCAATATTTAAAAAAATAATATCATTTTAGATTTTTTATTTAAATTATAATTTTATTGGTTGTTTAGGTTATTTTTGAATCTATTGAGTTGATTTTTATATTGGATTATTTTTGACGGTTTTTTTATTAAAAAAACATTAACAATGATTGAATATTTTTTTTCATGACCTGGTTAGCACATCTCGTGCCAACAATCTAGATAGTTCAGGTTGAGAAAAGGTAGTTCACAAGCCGAAGCCAGCAAGAACTTGAGGAGCCGGGAGGGGCTGCATTGTGGGAGCTTTCAATGGTATATTTGAAGAGAAAACGTAATACAATGCGATTTGGTGTCACCTGCTGTGTGTTTTACACCCTTAAATTAAAGAAAAAAAAAGGTGGAAAATGCTAATCATGCACATATGAAGAAGCTAGAAAATCAAGAACAGAAATAAGTTTGTGGTTTGTTTACGCATTGAACAAGACTCCTCTACATGCAGGTCATGGAGGAGATGGGAAGTTAAGACAGTGGTTGTCAATATTTCACTCTTTTTTTTTTTTTTTTTTTTTTTTTCAGGAAAGAAAATAAGAAATGCCAAAACTACAATCCCAAGACCAAGTCATTTGAAAAGCTGTTGTAACAATGTCTTTGCGGAATTGGTTAACATGAGGATAACCTTACAGAAACAAAGGAAGGAAGGAGGATTAGAGATTGTGTTTTGCTTAAAAATATTTTCTTCCTCGGGTGTTTTGAGAGTTTGGTCATGTAGTTGAATCTTTCAACCAGCAAAAATTACAATATCCATCTAGTATATTTTGAGAATTTTTTAAATTTATTTTGAATATTGGTTCTAAAATTTGAACTTAATACATAAACAAATTGCAAGATGCATAAAAAAAGGGAGTAAATTATAGTCTAGGAATCCTTGTCTTTCATATATGTTTATGACATTATAATAGTGGTTGCTTTTCAAAGTGTTTTTTGCTTAAAAGTATATTAAAATAATATTTTTTAAATTTATTTTTGACATCAGTATATCAATAATATAATCTAAAATTATATAAAAAAATTAATTTAAAACAAAAATAAATTAAAAAATTTTCAAAAATATTTTTTAAATGCAAAAACAAAAACAATCTTAACTATTAATTTTGGCTAATGATATGTATAGCCAAAACCAGTTTTTCATTAATTTTTGTTACTGACTTGATAGTAAAATATGGTCAAGATTAATTAATTACTTTTCAAACAAAATGGACAAAATTATTTGTTTCTTAAATATATAGGGACTGAACAGTAATTTATTAAGGTCTTGCCACATGAGCATTTCGACTTTGTATGCTCAAAAGTCAAAACCCAAGTGGACAAAATGACTTTTGGAAGTGTTCATCTTGGTCCTTTTGCTTCTCTGCCCATAGTTTCTTAACTTATTATCTTACCAATTAAATTAGGATGAAAAGAGAAATTCTATGTATTCGGACCAACTAGTAATGTTTAATTAGTTATTATCTTACCTTGAATATATATATATATATATATACACACACACACACATACACACACAAATATAAGATAGAAATTTTATATAAAAATATTTTTATTATTTTGATGCGTCATAAATTTTATTTTCACTCTTATTTGTGTTAACTACAAGAAATAATATCATAAACTTTTTTAAGATGGAACTATAACTAAGTAGCAATATCATTTTTCTTTTAAAAAATCTATTTTGCAATATCTAGAGCAGTTTTTGTTATGAAACCTAATAAAATTAGTGCAAGACTATAAAAAAAGATAGACACTTTATATATAAAATTAATAAATTGAAAAACATGATTTATTTGCAAATCATTAAAATTAGGTTGGTTTCTATGCTCATTAAATTAGGGAAAATCAGCTCTTATTCTTATATTTTATTCTAGTTTTCAATCTATCCTTACAGGTCTACGTTATTCCCTAATCAAATTTTATTTTAGATATTTTCATCCATATAAATGAAAATGCTCTACATGAAAAACTCAAACCTAATCTAATTTACTAAAAAAATAGCCACGAAAAAGGAAATTTTTTTAACCAATATGGAATTTTAGTTTTTGCTTTTTCAAAACTATTTCTTAATAAATTAGATGAAAGTTTGATTCTCAAGTAAGTGATATCAATTTTCACAGAAATATTAACTAGAAGAATATATTGAAGAATGGTCTAAAATATAAGGATATAATATTGAAATCAACTAGATTTATATAAACTAACTAGATTTAAAACACAAGGATAAGTTAAGCTAATTCCCTTTTAAGTTTGATAGTATATTAAAAAGAATATTATCACGACCAGAATCTCGGATTCATGATTGGCAATGCAGGAGAGGTGCCAACGAGACACCCCACTTATACTAAACCTCAGAATGAACATATTAAAAGAACAAATTATTTAAATATACATAATATTTTATAATCTTTCAAAATATTATATTATTCAAAATTAATGAAACCAAATAATAGTTCAAAACTTTTCATCAGTAATTAAAATAAAACCAACAATCCATAATACTCATTATATTGTCAAAATCCAAACTTAATTAAAACAGAGTAATTATAGAGCGTTTAATATATCAAATCAAAACTAAAAGGAAAGTCTCGCGAAACATGCTAAACATATCGACTAGAACTGAAGAAGTAGGAACACTGAACAAAGTCCACATGCTAACATAAATTAAGAACTTGAAATAATATAAAAAATGAGGGGTGAGTTCAACAAACTAAGTGGGGGAATAACATTTAATATATATTTTAGATATTAATAGTTTGCAAGTCGATTTATCTTGATATACATATATATACTAAGCATATTATCATAAAGTAGTGGAATACATGTCAGAGATCAGATGACTCCTGAAGGTGACCACTGTGGGAGAGGTGGATATTCATAAAACTGCTTCCAGAACTCATTATGGGCACTACGAGTTCTTAGTGTTGTCTTTTGGGTAAACGAATGCACCGACGACCTTTATAGACATGATGAACATGGTTTGTAGGTTTTTTATTGATAGGTTTGTTATAGTGTTCATTAATGATATCCTGGTGTATTCGAGGAGTGAAGAGAAACATGAAAAGAATTTGAGATTGATGCCTCAAACTCTGAAAGATCATCAGTTTTATAGGAAAGTTCTCGAAGAGTGAGTTTGGGTTAGAAAGTGTTGGATTTTAGAACATGTGGCGTTCAAGAATGGGATAGAGGTTGATCCAAAGAAGATAAAGACAGTTAAGCAAATCAATCTTTCATAAAGAGTGTACCTGAGACAACAATGTTGGATGCCTAGGCATCTTGCTGAGTAAGGGCAAAAATTCGCATCTGTCTCTAACCCGTTGGCACAAAACCTCTACCACTTGCTCCATGACCTACCACCTGCTCTATGACCCTGCTAGTCACGACCACCCTGAAACACAGAATGGCTAGCTAACTAAGTCTAAACAGGAGATGCAACCGATGCAAATGCATCGAGTGTGGACAAATGTCTGCTTGAAAAATCCCTCAATAAAGTGATTAGTCTGTTCGTAACTAAACAGACTTATGTCTGCCTATAACAAACCATGCCATAATGCCTAGATCTACAAGACTGACACAAAGGCCTCCTATATGAACCTTGTGGTGTTGATTGAATAGTATCCTAACTGCGAGTCTAATCACCTCCACTCATACTATATCTTTTGGCAACCACACGCATGGGCTGGCTTTTGAACTGCATTATGCATGGCTAACTTCAACTTGCATTGACTTTACCCTTTTTTGACAGGAGCTCAACCCCCACCCGAAGAAATAAAGGAGAACAAAGTGTAAAATACTACTGCAATTGGGTTCTGGAAAAATAAACTACCTAGGAACCTAGAATCTGTAGAAACATAATGATGGCTTATTAAAGTTTCCAATGATATAGACAATATCTTTTAATTTCAAGAAGCTTTTATTAGGTTTAACATTCAATGATAAGAAAGGCAATGAATGTATTGCAATATTCAAGACTTATAACTTTCAAAATGCTGAAAAAAAGGATAAAGAAGTAATACCTCAAATACGCCAAGTTTTTGATTTTACATAGACTCGAGCATCACTAAGGAAACTGTGAGTTGTAGCTTGTGATCATGAGGAATAATGCGAGCCCCAACTTGCCTCCCAGCTTCTATGTTGTCTTTAGCAACCAGGCTAGAAAGATCACCTATGCCAGAGAAATGCATTAGGGACGCAAAAGCTACTAGAGTAATCTTAGTGAAATCGAAATTCAAAGTTTCTGTTGTCTGAACAGGCTTCTCATCCAAGTTTCTCATCACTATACCCCCAAATACAAATCCTGATGCTAGCAATCCTAAAAGCATAAGAAGGGCATAGCTTGACCAGAAGAATTCACAGCTGATGGGTCACAGTTTCTCAAATCAACCTCATTTAAGAGATAACGCGCGAGAGAAGTGGGTCCTAAAAGCATAAGATATCAACCTCATTTATCAAGCTCACACCGTCTATCCAACTCAGGTTACACACCCTATGTGCGGTCGAGGACCCACATCCCTCTAAGATAGCATGGGTACCAGCCTCTATAACATCAAGAAGTGCTGAAACTAGCCCTCTTACATCAACACCTCCTAATGGTCCAAACAGGGTTACACAACCTTGTGGCGTCTAGGACCCACTTCTCTAGGACAGTAGTGAGTGTCCAATATTCCTTAGAGGAAGAACTAGGAACACGTCTTGAAGAGTCAAACAATGAACTCTTTGGGAACACCATCCCCGCCAGTAAGGCCCTGATAAGGGGAGTATAAAAGACGCCTGACTAGGGTCGCGACTCAACTAAGATCGGTCCGGAATCTCTTTAGTCTTAAGTCTCCCCATTTCTCTAAAAATGAGCACACTTGGGGGGCTACTGATGGGTCATGGTTTCTTAAATCAACCTCATTTAAGAGATAACACGCGAAAGTCATAATCCAAAATAGGGCTGTCTTTTCGGGTGTCCAACCCTAAGTTGGGTTAGGGTACACCCACGCTCAATCCTGTGTTGGGCTCAGACATGACCATGCCCAACTCTATGTTGGGTGCGGAAGTGTCCTAATCCAGTTCGATGATTGGGCCCGGGCACGACCATGCCCAACTCTAAGTTGGGGTGGACGCATCCACGCCCAGTCCCATGATTGGGCCCAGGCATGACCACGCCTAACTCTATGTTGGGTGTGGACACGTCCACTCCCAGTCCTATATTTGGCCCGGGCGCGACCACTCCTAACTCTATATTGGGCGCGGACGCATCCACGCCCAGTCCCATGTTGGGACCAGATACGTCCGTGCCTAGTTTTTTCCTGGGCTTCGGGTGTGAATTGAGCCCAATATTCCTCAGATCGGGTGTGAAGTTGAAGGGTCACTCTACACTGAGCCCCCCATACCCTGAGCCTGAATTAATAATCATGATGCCCATTAAATACAACAAGCCGTCCATGCTTACATTAACTAGATGTGATGGTACAATCAGTAAGATAATATTATCTTACTGTTACAAGATTACATCTCTACCCCTCCTACGTTGTATGAAGTAAGTCAAGTCAGGTAATATAAAAGGAAGGATGAATATACAGGAGGGGGTTCGAAAACCTTATACTCTTAGACAAAACACATTCTCTGCTTCCTCTTCCTTAATTCTACATCTTCTTCCTTCTCCTCTTTTCTATCTTCATAAAAGCTCATTAATACTTCCCTTAATATCTTTGGCTACATATCCCTTAATATCTTTGGCTACATAAAAAAATACCTGGTACTGACTTGATCTTCGGAGGGTCCCCCATCAACACCCCCAGGGGACTTTGTGCAGGTATTTAGAGGGGTTGTAGTTAAACCAAATCAGGGGCCAAATTGAAGAAATTAGAAGTTTATTGATCAATTAAGGGTCAAATTGCATAAATTCAAGACCAAGGACCAAAGTGAAAAAGGCGGCCAACTTCAGGGTCGCTGTCTGATTTTTGGCATGGATGCAATTGCATTGATTTTTAAATCAAAATTGCAATTTAGAACTTGATTGAACAAATTACAAATTAAAGACTGATTTGGACTTTGACATAAGTTTGACGCCGTTTTCATTTAAATGAAATGACGTGTTTTGGCTAAAACGGCGCCATTTCATACATTGTTAAAAAAAAAGCTCAAAACGGTGTTGTTTTGAACGGCAATGTAGCCTTTCTTCTTCCCTTGGGGAAGAAGAAAGTTTTGTTCCCCCTGTTTTCACTGGCTTTTCTTCCTCTAAAAAGCTCAAAAAGATGCCGACCAAGGACACCCACTTTCTAAGCTGACCCGTGGCCTCCCACGTGTTGGAGAAATGGAGGAGATGTGCCTCCTCGAGCAGTCATGTGGCGGCTGCACAGTGGCCGCCCCTTTCATATGTCTCCCCTATTTTTTCCTATAAATACAGGGGAGACAAAGAGAGCAGAAGTAAGAGCAGAAAGGAGAGAAAATGAAGAGAGAAGAGAGAAAAGAGGGGGAGAGAAGGAAAGAAAAAAAAAAACAGATAGAGAAAGAGAGAAGGAAAACAAAAATGAGAAGAAAAAATAGAGAAAAAGGAAGAAGAAAAAAAAGAAGAAGGAGCTGCCACCAACACCGCCGCCGCCTGGAACCGCCACCACCGCTGGCTATCACTAACGACCAAGGCTTCTCCAGGTAAACCCTCCAACCCTCTTGCTTTTGTTTCTTCCCTCGCCATGCAGGATGTGCTCATTCACAGTAACCAGCTGGTGTGGGCTGGGCTCATTGATCTTGGGCTGAGTCCAGCCCAGCCCAACAATGGTTAGCCGGGTTCTGCCGAGCAAAAAAATAATAATATATTTTTAACATTTTGTGATTTCCAGTATTTTGTTTTACGCTATTTTGTTTAACTATCGGTCTGTATGTTCTCTCGTAAAAATACAAATTTGGTATTAAAATACCCAGTTTTCATCAACTTCATTTTTTTTTTGTATACGGCCAAGTGTCTCAAAGCTAAAAAAATCATATTGTGTTTTTCATATACTAAAAAACAATGTTTTAGCATGCATTTTGGCTTTAATAACCAATTTATTATAGTCAAGAGAACATTGACCAAAATTTCAAAAACAACAAAAATTTTATTTTGTTTGTCTTTTAGTATCTGGGGTACAACATTACACGTAATACGTATTTCAGATATTAAATTCTTTTTGTTTGGACGCTAGAACGGTTAGGTTTTACCCCATTAAGATAAGAACCTCCATATTAAGGAGAGTTTTTCTTGAACCTTAGACAGACCAACAATTAGAAAATGCAATAAGACCATAGTTTTTTTTATCAGACATTAAAACAATGCAGCCTAACTTAGGTAGGGCGTAGTTTGGGTGCTAATACCTTTTCTTTACGCAACCAGTCTTCGTACCCGATCTCTGAGACCAGTTAGGGTTCCTAGTGACCAGAATACCAGGTGGTGACTCCCATTCAAAATTTTTACTAATAAAAGATAAAAATTTCTAGTCTCTCTATATTTGCCAGATAGACGTTTACAATTTTTCTTGAAGGGGTGGACGATCGCCGCGATGCCGCACATGTGCGATAGAATGACAACTCCGCTGGGGACCTAGTGGACTAAGCATTGTTTTTGTCTGATTTTTATGATTAGTTTTGTGTGTATTGTTAATATGCATTTCCTTTTATTTCTTACGTGTTTTAATTTCTGTACATATTTGTTCATGCATTGTATAAAATTGCCTCATGCATAACATGCTTTAATTTTTGGAAAGCACACACAAGCTTTTAAGTTAGGTGGGGAACTAGCGATCTGCCCTATGACTATTGGTCAGGGTTTAGATGTGTGAAACGCCCAACTCATATCCGAGTGCCTGCTTGGTAATGGTGGGTATACGTGCCTTAACCATTTCTCGCAACGACCCTATTCTGTCTTTATGAAGATTGTCACTGGGCAGATATGAGACTCTTTTGAGACCAGGTAGAAAACCTTCCCATGTTCATATAATGAATAGAACCTATCCTTAGGTTGTATGTGCTATCTTTATTTACATCAGGGCAAACCCTTCTTGAAGCATCTTGAACTCAAGACTTGTGGGTGACACAATGACCGTTATTCAGAAAATTTTCATTGTAGAGTTTGGGTAAGAATAAAGATTCTTGTTTCATCATGCAAAAGTTACGATCATATGTCACCCCTCAAAGGGTGAGTTCATCATATAAATTACATGTTTATACATTTATCATGCATGTACCGGGATGAAAAGTAGGTCCCCTACAAGTCTACAACACCCGACTTTGAGCGAGAAACACGGAAAATGAAAAGTGTGCTCACTGTAACATCCATTTGCAGGAAGAGTTGGAGTCTCTGAAGACAAGTGTGACTCACCACTAGCTTACTTGAGCAAATACTAAGAAATAACTCCGGTGAAGTTCCTACCAACCGACCTATTATCGTTGTTCGAACTCCAACAATGATTCATCCCGAAGAAAATAGGGGCAAACATGGTCAAGAGCCTCAACACAATCCAGCATTTCTGCAAAAGCTTTTGTGGGAAGGCTGACCGAAAGGGAATTGCACCACAGTTGCAGAATGGAGCTTGTTCTTGTTCTGTCAAAAAATAACTACCTCTGGTTAATCATGCCTTCAAAGCTTCTTGATTTTTTGTTTCAACCTGTTTCAGTCTTGTTGCATGAAACCATTGCGCCAAGAATCTTTTGGTGTGTTTCTCTTTTCTTCTAAAACTATGCATGATCGCACATGTTCACAAGGATTTTTTTTTTGGAATTCAAAGGTTAGTACAAAAATAGAAATCATGTTAGTGTTTGTCCAAAACAAACGAGTTCTAGAAATTCAAGTGATTCCTTAGAAGGGTAACCTTACACCTAGAAAACTTGAAAAACAAAAACAAAAAAACACCATGAGGTGACTCCAAAGCTGAGTTTTATTTGAATGAATAATCACTTTGCATACTCGCATGAAAGCAAGGCTTACCGCTCCTAAATGCATGCATTTGAGATGAGGAAAGACCATCTTTGATAATCCTTTCACAAGCCTGAAATATATCCTTTGCAATCCCATTTTGAGCCTATTATATTTTTGAAAATAACCTTGACTAGGATCATACCCCACATTGGGGGGGCAAGTGCGAAAAAACTCAATGATCAAAGCTGCTCACGCAAAGCTGGGGCATGATAAAAAAAAAATCCAAAAGATCCAAAAAATTTGAGCTTCTCATAAAAACAACTGAGGTGATTATGTTTAACCAAACAAAAATAAAGAAAACAAAGAGAAAGAGCTCAAACCCGACACTCGGGGGGGCATCACAAACCTTTTTGGAAAGAAATTCAAAAGAAAAAAAAGTCAGGAAACAAGCACAAGTGATCCTTAGTCTTGAAATCCCTTAAACACCTTTTGAGCCTGCAAAGTATCCTTTTCTTCATAACCAATAGCCAAAGCCTACATTACGTACCTAATCAAGCCCTTTCTGATCAAAGGCAAGCAATCTAGATCGGTGGGCAGTGCTTTCTCGTGCAGGTTAAATCATTATTCATGCAAATAAAATAAATTCTTTGAACCGATTTGGTTCTCAATAACCCTCAAATTGAAATTTAAACCCTTTTTGACAAACCAAATGTCACTTCATATTTTTCACCAAAAGCAAAATAAAAACTTTTCATCACTTAACCTCTCTATAGCAATCCCTTGAATTTCTTCGAAACGAGTTTGCTTTGAATCAATATCAAAATGATTTATGTATCTGGAATAGCTTTGAAATTCTAAAATTTCTGCATGAAAACAACTCCTTGTCAAACCTTCCTTCACATAGCCTCATCCCAAACCCGAATTGAACACTTGGGAGGCATGATCAAGCTGGGGGGCAATCAAAAACACATGGTAGGGTTGACTCTATGATTTCTTTTATAAAGAAAAATATCGAGCAGAATTGACAACCCTTGAGATAAAGGTTGGAGGACAAAGAAGTATAATGACATCAAACCCTTCCTAAAGGGTCAAAATCACAAGATATGACTCGAGTAAGTAAGAGTGAAAAGGCCATCGAAGTTTACTCCTACTTTTAAGAAAAGAATGACACCATGAAGAAATGGGGACCTATATTTCTCAGGTAAGTATACATGCATATCAAATCATAATGCATTTGTCAGATTGGTGTTTCACCATCACCTTTTAGGTAGGGCGTTTTCTAACCCTACCTCATTTTGAGTGCGCCTTTGAGCCCTCACTTTATTTTGAGTACGCCTTTGAGCCCTCATCTCTTGGGTAGTGTATTTTCTAACCCTACCTCCATTTTAAGTGCGCCTTTGAGCCCTCATCTCTTGGATAGTGTGTTTTATAACCCTACCTCATTGTGAGTGCGCCTTTGAGCCCTCACTTTATTTTCAGTGCGCCTTTGAGCCCTTATCTCTTGGGTAGTGCATTTTATAACCTTACCTCATTTTGAGTGCGGCTTTGAGCCCTCACCTTCTTTTTGAGTGCACCTTTGAGGCCCCACTTTCTTTTCCGAGTGCGCCTTTGAGCCCTCACCTTCTTTTTTAGTGCGTCTTTGAGCCCTCACCTCTTGGGTAGTGCATTTTCTAACCTTACCTCTTTTCGAGTGTGCCTTTGAGCCCTCGTCATCCTTTTTCTGCATAGGTCACTTATTACAATAAGATCACTCCTCCACCTGGGTAGGTCACCCATTACAATGAAACCACTCTTTCCTTTTTCCACCTGGGTAGGTCACCCATTACAATGCGACCATTCTCCATGTTTTTTTTATCTAGATAGGTCACCCATTATAATGAGACCATTCCTTCACCTGGATAGGTCACCCATTACAACGAGACCACTCTTTTCTTTTTCCATTTGGGTAGGTCACCCATTACAATGAGACCACTCTTTCCTTTTTCTATTTGGGTAGGTCACCCACTACAATAAGACCATTCTCTATGTTTTTTTTATCTGGGTAGGTCACCCATTACAATGAGACCATTCATCCACCTGGGTAGGTCACCTATTACAATGAGACCACTCTTTTTTTCCCATATGGGTAGGTCACCTATTACAATAAGACCATTCCTCTAACTGGGTAGGTCACCCATTACAACAAGACCACTCTTCCTTTTTCTCATTTTTTTTGGGTAGGTCACCCATTACAATTCGACCAATTCTTCATGTTTTTATCTGGGTAGGTCAACCATTACAATGAGACTATTCCTTTACCTGGGTAGGTCACCTATTACAATAAGACCACTCTTCATTTTTCTACTTGGGCAGGTCGCCCATGAAAATAGACCAGGGTAAGCGTGAATATGTGGACTGGTTGCCCCTGAAAATGGACCATTTTGAGTATGTTTGGGCAGACCGCCCATGAAAATAGACCAGGGTAAACGTGAGTGTGTGGGCTAGTCACCCCTGAAAATAGACCACTTTGAGTACTTAGGCAGGTCGTCCATGAAAATAGACTAGGGTAAGTGTAAGTGTGTGGGCTGGTCGCCCCTGAAAATAGACCACTTTGAGTACTTGAGCAGGTCGCCCATGAAAATAGACCAGGGTAAGTGTGAGTGTGTGGGTTGGTCACCCCTGAAGTAGACCACTTTAAGTATGTGTGGGCAGGCCGCCCATGAAAATAGACTAGGGTAAGTGTAAGTGTGTGGGCTGGTTGCCCCTGAAAATAAACCATTTTTCTTCAAAAAGGCAGGTCGCCCGTGAAAACAGACCAATTTTCTTCAAAAGGGGTAGGTTGCCCAAGATAATGTGATCGTTTTCCTTTTTCTTCTCTACAAAGCTTAGTATCTAAAACCTTTTGTGAGATTTCGGTCGTAAGCATTGTAAAGAGAGGGGCAACTCTCATAACCCATTTTTGGGTTATTCCCAATTCATATTTTTTCTCTCTTAAAAAAAAAACAAAAAAAAACAAAAAAAATATTATCAAAAAAATATAACAGTGAAAAGAGGATGCTAGAACACTCATAAAATGGTTACAAATTGGTTGAGGAGGTTAAAAAATACAAAGATTAAAATTTGACAGTATTTTGTTGATTAATGAGAGCCTTGTTAACAAAGAAAATTCAATTTGAGGAAGAAAAGTCCAAAATCAGATATTTATGGACTCAATTAAATTTTATTGAAGGTTTAATTGAATTTATGGAGGGTTTGATTGCAAGAAAAATTGATTTTGAAGTCAATTTGGGTTTTTATTGGAAGAAATTAAAGTTCTGGGGTTAAATTATAATTTTTGAAGTTAATTTGGTCAAATCAGTGGCTTAATTGTATAAATATTGAAGTTTGATGGCCAATTAAGGACTTAATTGAAGAAATCCGAAACCAAGGACCAAACTGGAAAAGGTGCGTAAATAGAGGAGCTATAGTTAAACCGAATCAGGGGCCAAATTGAAGAAATTAGAAGTTTATTGATAAATTAAGGGTCAAATTGCATAAATTCAAGACCAAGGACCATAGTGAAAAAGGCGGCCAACTTCAGGGTCGCTGTCTCATTTTTAGCAGGGATGTAATTGCATTGATTTTTAAATCATAATTGCAATTTAGGACTTGATTGAACAAATTACAAATTGAAGACTGATTTGGACTTTGACATAAGTTTGGCGCTGTTTTCATTTAAATGAAATGGCGTGTTTTGGCTAAAACAGTGCCGTTTCATACATTGTTAAAAAAAGAGAGCTTAAAGCGGTGCTGTTTTGAATGGCAATGTAGCCTTTCTTCTTCCCCTGGACGAGCAAAAAACAGGGGAAGAAGAAAGTTTTGTTCCCCCTGTTTTCACTGACTTTTCTTCGTCTAAAAAGCTCAAAAAGACGCCGACCAAGGACACCCACTTGCTAAGCTGACCCGTGGCCTCCCACGTGTTGGAGAAATGGAGGAGACGTGCCTCCTCAGGCAATCGTGGGGCAGCTGCACAGTGGCCGCCCCATCCATATGTCTCCCCTGTTTTTTCCTATATATACAGGGGAGACGAAGAGAGCAGAAGTGAGAGCAGAGAGGAGAGAAAACGAAGAGAGAAGAGAGAAAAGAGGGGGAGAGAAGGAAAGAAAAAAAAAACAGAGCAAGGAAGAGAGAAGGAAAACAAAAATGAGAAGAAAAAACAGAGAAAAAGGAAGAAGAAAAAAACAGAGGATGAGCTGCCACCAACACCGCTGCCACATGGAACCATCGCCATCGCTGGCCATCATTGACGACCGAGGCTTCTCCAGGTAAACCTTCCACCCCTCTTGCTTTTGTTTCTTCCCTTGCCATGCAGGATGTGCACGATGCACGTCTATGCAGGCGAGGTGAAGCTGGTTACTGTGCTCATGCACAGTAACCAGCTGGTGTGGGCTGGGCTCATTGATCTTAGGCTGAGTCCAGTCCAACCCAACAATGGTGGGCCGGGTCCGGCCAAGCAAAAAAATAATAATATATTTTTAACATTTTGTGATTTCCAGCATTTTGTTTTACGCTATTTTGTTTAACTATCGGTCTATATGTTATCTCATAAAAATACAAATCCGGTATTAAAATACCTGGTTTTCGTCAACTTAAAAAAGATTTTAAAAAATATTTTTGTGCATATGGCCAAGTGTCTCAAAGCTAAAAAAATCATATTGTGTTTTTCATACACTAAAAAACAATGTTTTAGCATGCATTTTGGTTTTAATAACTAATTTATTAAAGTCAAGAGAACATTAGCAAAAATTTCAAAAACAACAAAAATTTTATTTTGTTTGTCTTTTAGTATCTGGGGTACGACATTACTCGTAATATGTATTTCAGATATTAAATTCTTTTGGTTCGGACGCTAGAACGTTTAGGTTTTACCCCATTAAGATAAGAACCTCCTTATTAAAGAGGGCTTTTCTTGAACCTTAAACAAACCAACAATTAGAAAACGAAATAAGACCATAGTTTTTTTATCAGACATTAAAACAATGCAGCCTACCTTAGGTAGGGCGTAGTTGAGATGCTAATACCTTCTCTTTAAGCAACAAGTCTCCGTACCTGATCTCTGAGACCAGTTAGGGTTTCTCAGCCTACCTTAGGTAGGGCGTAGTTGAGATGCTAATACCTTCTCTTTACGCAACAAGTCTCCGTACCTGATCTCTGAGACCAGTTAGGGTTTCTAGTGACCAGAATACCAGGTGGCGACTCCCATTCAAATTTTCCACTGATAAAAGACAACTTCTTGTCTCCCCATATTTACCAGATAGACCTTTATAATTTTTTTTAAAGGAGTGGATGATTACCGCGACGCCGCACACGTGCAATAAAAAACACGTGGCGACACACATTGCCCAATCCCATTGCCAAACGAATTTTTTTTTCGAGAACTTTCGATCTAAGAAATCCTTGTCGTCAGCTCCATTTATGGCAAATTTTGCATGCAACATTTCAGTGCATCACAAAGACTCAGTGAGTCCACGTAATCAAATCTGAAAAACTCATTCCTATCATGGGTTGGAAGTTGGAACATCATCATGATCATTTTCTTAGAGTTTTGATTCATCCATTGCAATAATTAATTTGCAAAGAGAGAAGTTGGACTAATGGGTGCGCACTAGGGAGAAGCAACATGGTACTTAGAAGAGTTAAATAACAAAAGAGGCTTTCGTTGTGTACTATGGGATTTTTAACTGCAGAAATGAATTTATGGGTCAGGATAAATTTCAGTGCGACACACTCTCCAACATTGCTCCAGACCTTATCAAATTTAGAGGCATGATTCTAGAATAATACTCCATATGTTATAAAAAATTGGTTGCATTTATTAGTTGAGAGATCGAAATTTAAATCTTCAGAAATATAAGATACGAAGTAATCAATTAATTAAATTCCAGAAATCAAAAAGAGTTCTATAACATGGAGCACTAAATTGTAAGAACACATAAACATCAAGGACTCTAAGAACTTACCTTTGAATATGTAATGGAAGACAAGTTTTTGTTCAAATGCTCTTTAGGATCATGAAAAAGTGCTTCTAGACAAAAAGCAATCTGCAGATTAGGATAAATGGTGACATACACTGCTAACAATGCCAATTCGAAAGACCAAGCTCTCCAATGTTTTTTGAAGTTGTAAGACAGTATACAGATACAGAAGAGACAAAGAAAACAGGACAGCTATAATAATTGTTGTTATTGTGACTGCAAGCATAATTCTTTATTAATGAAATCACTCTTTTATAGAAGAGTTTTGATAACAAACTACAGAAAAATAATGACGAAATCTTAACAAACAAAGAGCTGTTCTATAACAGCTTTATTGTAACAAACATGCTAACATAATGGAAAGCTAATCTTGACTAAAACTTCTCAGTCTTCTCAGCATCGAAGACCTCTTCTTCAGCAGCAAATGAGGCAACTGTCAACATTTTTTATTTCTTAACAAAAGAATCAACATAGACCAGAACAAATCATTTAAAATGTATTTCTTGATTACTCAGCAATCTTATTTGCAAACTCAGAATACTACCAGACCAATAGAAAAGGAGGGACTATTTCATCAATTTCCGTTGATCAATCTAAGTTGACGTGGTAAAGATCCTTAAGAAGCTTGGTCGATGAGGAATATTCTATGATCTCATCCTTACTTTCGATAGAAAATTCAGAATCCGTCCACGGTCCATCCATTGATATGCTCTTCTGTATCTGACTGCTTTGAGATCCATTTGAGACGTTTGTTTGGCTATCATGTGAGAGAAGCTCAAAGGCTTTGA
>Ga0307513_10003827_pt1 | contig 20281 bp, 24 predicted proteins | sample 15_EM_MG_FD_202174 | JGI IMG/M metagenome (GOLD analysis project Ga0307513, IMG submission 202174) | Populus trichocarpa ectomycorrhiza microbial communities from riparian zone in the Pacific Northwest, United States - 15_EM | ecosystem: Host-associated > Plants > Roots > Unclassified | place...
TAAACAAAGGGCATGAAGTGTATCGATTAGCAAATAACTGTACCACACCCCCGTCGTACCATTTTCACAGATTCACATGTACACTCCACACCCAAGCAAACTTAAAAGTTCCATCCAAGCCAGGATTTCTCGACTATGTACAGCCCATCACCGAAGCCGAAGTTTTCGGAAAGCGATTAGAAGCATCGTCTCTTCTCGCATTAGCGCGAGAAGCGTGATGCAATTCCATTCCAGAAGCCATATTGAAGGCGATATAATTAGACACCGAAATGCTGCGCTTGGTTTTGGTCTTTGAAGAGAGATGAATGCGTCTTTCAGACGAGATTCTCACATAAAGAAGAGTACCTATATGCAAAGAAAGTACTTGAGACAAAACATTGCAAATTGATTGTCATTTGCATTTGTTATTAGGTCTGTTTCAAGAGACTAACAAAACGTGGCTGTTGGGCTGTCAGAAGCAGATAACGGTGCCACGTAATTCAGAGATAGCGTGTGGAATGACTCGAATTTGGAGGTCCATTCCAGTCAGTGACAACGATCTATGTTCAACAAAACGCTGCACTGAGGACTGCGTACAACTAGCCCAGTAGAGCTGAACTACATAGAGGGATAGAACAAACGATGAGCAGATTCCAAATGCAGAAGGTATCATCATTTTGGGATCATTAGTGCTTATCTGGGGTGCCGAGAAGTAGAGCCGAACTACATATATGAATATAAATACATTGCTTTACATGACATCCGCTCTTTCATTCCTTCTTTTTCCGCAACCCCGGCGCGTCCTTGTCGTCCAAGATGGTCGATTCAAGACCTAATAGCCCTGACGAGAAGGCGCTCGTCATAAACGAGTCGAAACACAAAGGTTTCTTTTCTCGCAGAACAGCCGCAAAATCCGCCGACGATGAGAAAAATCACGACGAGAAAAGTCACGCACAGCACGGCGACGTTTCCACAGAGGGAAAGCCTGTTGAACGAGAAACACCCCCCGTCTCATTCACAGAGCTGTTTCGGTGCGCTGTCGTCCTTCGACAAGAGATTCATTCTTGACTTCATGCTGCTCCCAGTTACTCCACGAAATTTGAGCTCTTCATTGATTTCATTGGGCTCATAGCCGCAGTCGCATCCGGAGCGGCGCAGGTATGCATTGTCTACGTTGTACTGCAATATTTACGTGCTCATAATTATCCTTCTAGCCTCTTATGTCCCTGCTCTTCGGAAATCTTACCCAACAGTTCGTCAACTTCACACAAATTACTTACCAGGTCGACAACAATGTCCCTGGTGCTGCAGACCAACTTTCTGCTGCGGCGGTTCACTTCCGTCACGAGGCAGCCATGCTTGCGATATATCTGGTGTGCATGGGTGCGTGCCTCGATCATCAGGGTTATACGCATGAGTTGAACTCCGTTTTAAGGCGCCGGAATCTTCCTTTGCACGTACGTGTACATGTATGGGTGGGTGTATACCAGTGAAATCAACGCGAAGCGTATCCGAGAGCACTATCTTCAAGCCGTGCTCCGCCAAGATATTGCCTTTTTCGACCACGTTGGAGCTGGTGAAGTGGCGACACGCATACAAACGGATACCCGTATGTGTTGATTGCATTAGCGGGTATACTTTTGACTGATCCTTCTCCTGTTCAGACTTGGTGCAGCAAGGTATTTCAGAGAAAGTCGCACATGTGGCCAACTTTTTGGGAGGTTTCGCTGCTGGTTACGTGCTTGCCTACGCCCGTTCTTGGCGTTTGGCTCTTGCTATGTCATCCATTCTTCCTTGTGTCGCCCTCACGGGTGCCATCATGAACAAGGTCGTATCCACCTCCATGGGGTGAGTAATATGTTCTTCCGATCTTTATGCCTTCTTCCTCATTTAATATTATTAGGCTATCTTTAAAACACATAGCGAAGGGCGGCAGCCTCGCCGAGGAAGTCATCTCAACCGTCCGAACCGCCCACGCTTTCGGAGCGCAGAAAAATTTGGGAGCACTATACAACCAGCACGTCAATGAATCTCTCAAATTGGACCTGCGAGCTTCCATCTGGCAGGGTGGAGGTTTCGCCATCTTCTTCTTCGTAATCTATGCTGCGTATGCACTTGGTACATTTTAATCTGAAATTCTTGGATGTCTGGTTTTAACATGATTTCAACAGCCTTCAGCTTTGGTACGACACTTATTAATAGCGGACACGGTAGGCATTAGATTCCATTCAATTGTCGTCCATTTAATTGAGGCGATCCACAGCAAATGCTGGAGATGTTGTCAGCGTGTTTATGGCTATTTTGATCGGATCCTTTTCTCTTGTCCTTCTCGGTCCTGAGATGCAAGGTATGTTTTCAACTTTCGTATTTTATACGACGCAATCCTGAAATAAATTTCTTAGCTATAACTCAGGGCCGCAGTGCGGCTGCCAAGATTTTCGACACCATTGACCGCGTCCCTGATATCGACTCTGCTAACCCTAATGGGTTGAAGCTCGACGATGTTCACGGAGAACTCACTCTCGAGGGTGTCAAGTTTAGTTATCCTTCTCGGCCTTCCCTTCAGGTTGTCAAGGGTTTGGACATTACCTTCCGCGCGGGAAAGACAGCTGCATTAGTAGGCGCTTCGGGTTCCGGCAAATCTACCATCGTGTCCTTGGTGGAACGGTTCTATGATCCTACGGAGGGGATGGTCAAATTAGATGGCCACGATCTCAAGGAGCTTAACGTCAAGTGGCTTCGTTCACAAATCGGCCTTGTCTCGCAGGAGCCCACCCTTTTCGCTACCACGATCAAAAATAATGTCGCTCACGGCCTCATTGGTACGGCGCACGAGAATGCACCGGAGGAACAGAGGGATGCGCTGATCAAAGAGGCTTGTATCAAAGCCAATGCTGATGGATTTATCACGAAACTCCCACTTGGATATGACACAATGGTGGGCGAACGTGGCTTCCTACTCTCGGGCGGTCAGAAACAACGTGTGGCAATTGCGCGTGCTATTGTTTCTGATCCGAGAATCTTGCTGTTGGATGAGGCTACTAGCGCATTGGACACCCAATCGGAAGGGGTTGTACAGGATGCTTTGGATAAGGCTGCAGCCGGTATGTGACTCTGAATAGCTATCTTTAGTTCGCCTGACTAAATGGTTAATATCAGGTCGAACAACTATCACGATTGCGCATCGGCTCTCGACAATCAAGGATGCCGATGTTATTTACGTTATGGGTGACGGTCTGGTTCTCGAGAGCGGGACACACGATGATCTCTTGGAGGCAGACGGGGCTTATACTCGTCTTGTGCAGGCCCAGAAGTTGCGCGATGTAGCTAAAGGCAGCAAGGACGCAGTGAGCGAAGATTCATCGGATGATGGAGAAGTGGAGAAGGTCGCTCATGAAGAAATCCCTCTTGATCGCAAGAGCACCCTGCAATCGCTGGCCAGTGAAATTCTACAACGGAAGAGAAAGGAAGCGGAGTCATCTGAGTCCAGGGATGATTTCTCCCTCTTCTATCTATTCAAACGCATGGTACCCCTTATCCGCGACCAATGGTCAAACTATTTTCTCGCTGCGGTTGCCGCTTGCTGTAAGTGTTTCTCAACAAATTCGAATTCTCTAACTGACAATGTGTTTAGTGACGGGGATGGTTTACCCTGCTTTCGGTCTGGTATTCGCCAACAGTATCCGAGGATTTTCGCAACTTGAAGCGTCCGACCGTCGTTTCCAAGGAGACCGGAATGCACTTTGGTAAGTCTTGTTAGTCGAATGCTTTTTTTTTTTTTAGGTCACTTATGCCCTGCTCCCCAGGACGTTCGTGATCGCCATTCTGGCAATGCTGTTTCTCGGAGTCCAGCACACCCTTTTCGGAATTGCTGCATCGAACTTGACTGCTTGTCTGCGCAGTCTTAGCTTCAAAGCAATGCTAAGACAAGATAGTAAGATAATTTGGCATCGAAAACAGCCCAAGATCTGACGGTTGTCTCTTTCACTAGTTGAGTACTTCGACGATGACAGAAATAGTGTAAGCATCTTAGAGATTTCGATTTATTTGCGTCGGCCAACTTCTCCGTTCACAGACTGGTGCCCTGACCGCTCAACTCAGTGATAACCCTCAGAAAGTTAACGGCCTCGCTGGTAACACCCTTGGTGCCATCGTGCAGAGCGCTGCTACGCTTATTGCTGGATCCATCCTTGGTCTTGCTTTCATCTGGAGGGTGGCCCTCATTGGTATTGGCAAGTCATTTTAATTTTTGATCACTGAATGTTCTTTCATGAATAATACCAAACAGCGTGCACCCCCCTTCTCATCTCCACCGGTTACGTCCGCCTCGTGAGTTGTGTGATGTCACGGGCATGCAAAGTACTCACCACTCCATGCAGCGAGTTGTCGTGCTCAAGGATCAGACTAACAAACAAGCCCATGAAGGCTCCGCCCACCTGGCCTGTGAAGCCGCTGGATCTATTCGTACTGTCGCTGCCCTTACTAGGGAAGATGACTGTCTTAGATTGTACAGCGAGAGTTTGGAGGAACCTCTCCGAAGGTCGAACCGCAGTGCTATCTGGAGCAGCGCACTCTTCTCTTTCACGCAGTCTATGGTTTTCTTTGTCATCGCACTCATTTTCTGGTATGGAGCTGTCCTCGTGTCCAAGCGGCAAGCTAGCCTTTTCCAATTCTTCGTTGGTCTTATCGTGTGTATTTTTTGGTCGCATTAGCTTTCGCCTTCTAACATAGTCGATCTTCAGAGCACGACCTTCGGTGCCATCCAAGCTGGAAACGTTTTCTCTTTCGTACCCGATATCTCCTCAGCAAAGGGTGCCGGTTCAAATATCATTAAACTTCTTGATTCGATGCCGGAGGTTGACGCTGAGTCGACAGAAGGAAAGATCCCCGACGAGAAAACGATCCGAGGTCATATCCGTTTCGAGGGCGTTCATTTCCGTTACCCAACTCGCCCTGGTGTTCGTGTCCTGCGTGATCTATCCTTTGAGGTGGAACCTGGCACATATATCGCATTGGTTGGAGCCAGTGGGTCTGGCAAGAGTACAACGTGAGATCTGCTTTTTGTTTCGCATTCTTCATAATATCCGATGTTGACGATGTTTATTCATAGGATTCAATTGCTCGAACGGTTCTATGACCCCCTTGCCGGAGAAATCTATGTACGCCTATTTCGTCAACATGCTGAGGTGTTACTTTCGATGAACCTTTTTTCTTCCAGCTCGATGGTGAACTGATCAATGAGTTGAATGTCCAAGAGTACCGCAAGCATTTAGCATTAGTTTCCCAAGAGCCCACGCTTTACGCTGGCACGGTTCGATTCAATATCCTGCTCGGTGCCATCAAACCTGAAGAAGAGGTCACTCAAGAAGAGATTGAAGATGCGTGCCGAAAGGCGAATATTCTTGAATTCATCGAGGGATTGCCTCAGTATGTCGATCGTCGGTTCATTTATTCTATATTTTCTCAGACACCTCTTGCTTTGCAGGGGCTTCGATACCGAAGTTGGTGGCAAGGGATCTCAGCTATCTGGCGGCCAGAAACGTGAGATACTTTCAATTTAATCATCTGCGATGATGTTTGACTGATGGGTGCGGTTCAGAACGTATCGCCATTGCCCGTGCTTTGCTGCGGAACCCCAAGGTGCTGCTGTTAGATGAGGTACGTGCACTGCATACCATAGATCTGCGTTTTCCTCATGTCGGATTTTCACCCCAGGCGACATCTGCGTTGGATTCCAACTCCGAGAAAGTTGTGCAGGCCGCTTTGGACCAAGCAGCGAAGGGCAGGACGACGATTGCCATTGCGCATCGTTTGTCAACCATCCAGAATGCCGACCGAATGTAAGCGGTGTCTACCGTTGCCAGGGTTCTCGAACATGCGTTGCTCACGCCTCATTCTCTACACAGCTACTTCATCAAGGAAGGCAAAGTGAGCGAGTCCGGCACTCACGATCAACTCCTGGCGAAACAAGGCGATTACTCTGAGTTCGTGCAATTGCAAGCGTTAAGCAAACACTAATCGATGAATGACGGTGACGACCATTCTTGCATCTATTTTCACTTTCTTTTTTATGGATATTGTTATCATGATCGATTACCCCCTCACGCACCATATACACACATTTACTTTCCATACTCACCTCGTTGACGGATTCTGATCTGTACTAATGACATTCAAAGAATCAAAGTATATATTGGCAGTTGCTTCAATACTCTCCTTAAATACTTCATAATACATAGAGCATGCATGCAACACGAGGACAAGTAATAAGCAAGGATATTCGCAGAGCCATATATACATTTGCAAAGGGACGTTGGATAACACACCCGATCAGGTCGAAACGGGACAATATGTTGTCACCGGCCATCAAGACCTCTCCGAGGCCTCGTGATTACATCTTGTCAGTGTTGCCTCCTAATTATTCTTGGCCTTGTGCCATCACTTCGCAAAAGTTCGCATACGCGCTCTGTTTCAAATTTGTGTCGATAATCTTGAAAGTCGGAAACATAGCGGCCCTCTGTGAGACTTCTTTCGAGTCGACAATGTGAAATCAGTCGACTTACCATCCAACCAGATAAAGTATGCCCCCAAGCGCAAGGAGGTCGTTTCCTTGTCTTCACATGAACGTCCAAAACCGCATCCCAATTTAGAATTTATTCCTCCAGTTCCTCACCTTTTAACTTCGAATGCATCGCCTTCAGACGCTGAAAGAGCTCTAATTCAAGATGCAATCGAAGAGGTGTCTGTTCGCCATGTCTTGGATCCTGACCCAGCGCTCCAATTTATCCGACTCCGTGGGTCCGTTTTGTCGACCTTTCGACGCTTCCCACACGAAATCATAGGAGACATTTTTGGGAGAACGTCGTATACCCTATTGCGCCATCTCCGGTCTGTCAATTCTGGGGATCGATTTCTTTTTCCCTTCCCCATCTGTGGGCACATATTAGGGTTTCGGCGTGGAAACTGCCGCTTAGCCAACCCCCCGAGCCCCTTTTGAGGCCTCTTGACGCTGTCATTTATCGCTCGCGTGAGGCACCACTTATCGACAAATTTTTCGATGCTGTTGTGAATTCTCGCGGCCCATTCTACCAGATGGCGGACATTGCGCATTGTCTTTCCTTGGCCACTGTTTTAAATCTCTCAAACATCATCTTCCTATTTTGAAGCAAATTTATCTCGGGATCTCTCATGGAACTGAATTCGACGTAATCGACTTATTTCAGGATGCACCGCAATTCGAACAAGTCTTCCTTTATAGTTAAACGAAGATACGGCTACCCTGGCCACAAATCAAAACCTTCATCACCGACAGCCCACTAGTTTGTAATGGCAACCCAATTTATCCTGCCATGTCGGAATCCTCCATCGTTGACCTCAGGGTATTGAACGTTACCCACCACGGCTTCCTCACTGTTTGGCCGGAACGGACGTTACAATACCTGGAGACCCTGCATCTGAGTTGTAGCAGCACAGATGGAGGAGCTCCGGGTGCTGATAATTTTCTTGGGTCTCTAACACTACCCAAGCTTTCAACTATCAGGTTCACCAGTTACCCGGGAAAACTTCTCCCCGCTTTATTTCCCTTGATATCGCGATCATTTTCTGGCAGTAGTTGCATGCTAACCACGCTCGAGCTATGTCACCCACTTACACCCAGAGAATTCGTTTCATTATCACGGATAGCAACATCCTTGGAAACACCCCCCCTCTGACAGACGGTCAAATCGAAGGGCATACCCAGATCGCTGAAACCCTCCCCTTGGAAAAGTGCGACGACTTCAGGATTTCCGGATTGTATTCCCCAATGTTGGGCAATGTAATGCAGGCCAAGAAGCCCTCGAAGCGAAGAGACCATATTCCCTTGGTCCGAGATCCGTCCAAAGGTTAAAATTTCTAGCAGACTGGTTGAGGTTTCCTAGCTTGTACACGTTTATCAGCTTATTTAACCACTCCCATGGTCCGCCACTGACACGGAAAAATACACGAAAAAGGCTTTGGTTTGCACGTTTGGGGGCGATTGAACGTATTTGCGACGTTGAAAATGTCGCGGAGATCTATGTATGTGATGGTTATCGTTCTGCTCTTCCAATTGATATCATCAATGTCAGGAATCAGGGATCCATCATTTCATGTACGATTTGTTGACTCCTATGCTGCTCAACGATGTCAGGAATCGTAAGTGGTTGTACCAAGGTATATATTCTGTTTGTTATATTGCCAATGATCACTGTATGATTTTGTCTCCCCTTCGAAGCCATGTTTGCTGAAACAGATAACCGCCCCTTTCTAGGATTTGGGATCTACCGGAGGATAAAGTTCTGAAGCGCATGATTTATGGACACCGCTTCTACCCTGATGAATATTCGATAGACACACCAAGTTATTTTACCCCGCCAAGTTTGGACTTAAATTCCATGGATTGACTAGGTACAAGAGTAGGTGACCAGGTATTATGTGAAGTGAAATGTTGACGAATGATTAATGGCCACCCACCCCGGCAGCGCGTTGACAACTTCCTATTCGTCATGTCGCTCCAACAACGCGTAGTTTTTGCTGCCTGAACCAAGATTCGGGCACTGCACAGTGTCGCTTTTGTCAACGACTTCAAAAATTCCGCATCGAAGCTAAGCGCAAGCGCCAAAGACTGCCGATCTTTCTTCAGACCTGATTTTGGGTAGAACAATGATGCGGTGGTCCTGTCTTAGCAAAGGTATGGAGGGACAAGAGAATTATGGACAGAGGTTTGATGATTCACTTACATTAGTGCTTATTGCTTTAATCATCGAATCTTGAGCACGTAGATAACTTCAATAAATACTCACATATTTATAGTTCTCCTTTCTGGTGAATCTGCAATGACGAGGAGGCCTGAGCCTTGGCACGGCGCTATGCGCAGTTGCCTGGTCTATTAATATCTACCATTTGTGGGATATTCTGCATCACTGGGGACCGTTGAAAATACTTGAGATTCCGTTTGTAGAGCCACATATGTACTTGTGGGATTCGTGCTCTTGAATAAAACACCCGATTAGGTCGTAAACGGACAATGTCACCGGCCATCAAGACCCCTCCGACGCCATTGTTCTGACTCAAACGGAGCCCACCACCCTTGATAATGGTCTTCACCCCTTTGCCAGTGCACCAAACGGCGCACGCGACCTTACGACAAGACCTATTCCATATGCACTCTGATCATTTGAGGTAAGTATCTTCCAGTTCATGAAAATCAGCTTTGGCCACCTACTTAGTAACCCCAAAGCTAGGCAATGAACCCACTCCGGCGCGCCTCCATGTCCAGGAAGTTCCAGTATAGCAATCTGCGAAGAAAGTTTTCGCTTTCCCTCCACGGACCTTCAAAGCAGAATAATTTTACAGAATATGCTTCCCCAGTTCCTCACTTGATGGAGTCCAATGCAGCGCCTACGGATGCTGAGAGGACCCTAATCCAAGATGCCATCGATAATATTTCCAGCGAACTGGCCCCTGCCCGCGACTCCCCTATTCTTGAACATGAAGCCAATAAGCCCAAGCCCATGGAAGATGCGGATGTCGAAATAGCACTTGAATTCCTCCGCGTTCACAAGGCCATTTTGTCACCATTCAGGCGCCTACCAAATGAAATCATAGGAGAGATCATCTGCCATTATTGCCAATCCGTCATATTTCGGGATCCATACACGGAGATTCGGATGGCTATTGGGTTTTGGGATAACGACGTTTGGCCGGTCGTACCATCTCAGGTGTGTCAGTCGTGGCGGGGCATTGCCTTGTCTCTTCGACACCTCTGGGCGCGTATCGTCTTTGATACCTGCATTTGGGAGCTTAAACGTCCGCCTAAACGATTCCTGCACGTCCTCAAGACAGGTTTGGCGCGCTCAGCCGGCGCGCCACTCGCGATCAGCATCTGCCATCAAGCTCCCATCCAGGACCGTGACTTCGATACCATACTCGACATCTTGATGAGCCATTCCGACAAATGGGAGACGCTATATATTACATCCTACAGATCCTTTTTAGAATCATTCCAACGCGTCAAGAATAACCTTCCCATCTTGAGGCGGCTTTATCTATCCATCTGCGATGCCGAAAATGGAACTGGCTCGCCAATCGACCTGTTTGAGGTCGCCCCTCGGCTGAAAATGGTCCACCTTAATGGACCAAGAGTACCTGAAGATGTGCTGCTGCCCTTGACGCAAATCGAACGCTATGTCGCCAGGTCAAAACACACTAATAGCGCAGGCGACGTGGTGATATCGAACTCACCGTTAGTCGATCTCCGGATGGCCAGTCTCACCTTGGACGATCTTCTCATATATTGGCCGGCGCGAACCTTGGATCATCTCAAATACTTGCATTTAGATTTCGGCGCTCCACCCAATGACGCTGAGGATTTGGATGCTGATAACATGTTAAACTCCTTGACCCTTCCATTGATTTGCGCTATCAAGATCACCAATTACCCAGATGCCATATTGGCCCCTTTAACTGACTTACTCTCGCGATCTATGCTCCCCGGGACGTGTTTATGGAAGCTGGAATTCAGCACATACCATCTCCGCGAATTCTCGGAGGAACTGCCCTCGCTCTTTCGGCTCACGCCATGCCTTATGTCCCTTTCCATGTACCTCCCATCCAGTTACGTCCTCACATGGCTTATACAGGACCCGTATTCGGATGCCCCTCCTCTCCTCCCAAATCTCCAACATCTTTACTTCTTCGTCGCCACCGACTATCTGGACGGAACTGAATACCAGCTACAACAAATAGCCTACACTCGCTGCGAGATCGAAGACCCGAAGACGAGCAACAACCACGCGCCTTACGGCCAAGTCCGTCGACTAGAGGACTTTCGTATCATATTTCCAATGACATCGCTATGTCACAGCGAGTTGGAAATATTGGAGACCAAGCAGGCTTATTTTTTCAGTCAAGAATCGCATGCACGGATTAATATTCTCAAGGATTGGATGGGCGTGATCAACTCGTTGCCGACTTTCTTTTATTATCATGAGCTAACACCTCCGAAGATGATCAAGCTGCGGAGGGCGCTCGAATTGTCGCGTTTTTTCACGGCAATCGAATCTATTTGCGTCGAAGACGTTAGAGAACTCTATGTGCGTACCTCCTTCCACCATAAAAAAACTCGATTTCTCATCTCAGCTCCCGCAGGTATCCGATATTCACCATCTTATGTACCACCTCTACAAGCTACCGCCTTCCGACCTGCCAGGCGAAAATATATACCACTTCCGCAAGCGAGCAAAAGCTATGCTTGATAATTGGTCCTTTCTGTTGCTCAACGACATCAAGAATAGAAACTGGGCATTCCAAGGCCAGAATTCTATCTATTATGTCTGCAGTGACCATTGTAAGTTCCGTTTCATTCGTTCAAGTTGACTCATATGAATTAACGAAAAACAACCTTCTAGGGATTCGAGATTTGCATGATGACGAGATTTTGGAATGGATGATTTATGGGCAGAATTTCTACCCGCTGAAATATTCGAAAGTTTGGTATGATATGTTGGTAAATTTAACGGTCTTGGATTGAAGTAGATCTGCGAAGATGGAATGTAATTTAATGTGTATTTCAAGCAAGACAATTCAGTGTCTTTTCTTTTTTTTGGGAACACGGTTATACATATCGAAGTGTTTTATACAACAAAACAACACAAACATAATAATTTAGCAGATAAAGCTATCTATAAACACATGCATTGTTCCCAAAATCAACAGTGGCGTGCGTTATCCCAAGAACAGAGGGGTATTACTTTACAACATGCAGCAAAGCGAAAGATAATCCGGAAAAAGGCGACTTGGTGGAAGGAATATAAATAAATGTTCGATTGAAAATAAACGTTAGGGCAGAGTTTCATCCAGCCTCGCCAGGTCGTCTTTAGCGGAAAGCAGAACCTCCTGATCAAAAAATCGATTCAGAGAGCGGTATAAATAAAGTCGCGAGAAAAGGGGAGGACTCACCGTGACCACCGCCTGCCTCGCCTCATCTTTAATCTCCTTCCACCGCCCCTCGTACGTCCTCAGCAATTCATCATATTCATCCCTCTGCCTTCTGTCACCCCTCATAGCAGTCCTAATCACCGCACGAAGCACACAAATCCCCGCCACCCATTCCACCTCATCCGTCTCCCACACCGCGTCTCTCGCCATCATCTCGGAGAACGCCCGGCCCATAGCGTATGCATACCCACTATTATCCGCCTCCCCCACCCGGCCCATGCCGATTACCCCCAACTCGAGTGCAGCGGCGTGGATCCGCGCCCACTGGATATGGTCCTTCCGCCGCTGGCGGTCCATCGCGATCCGCTGCATCTCTTCCGAGAGGGACGAAGAGGATGACGACGCGGTTTGGGGTTGGGATTGGGGGCGTTGGGTGTTGTTGTTGTTGGGCCGCGGGGCCGAGGTGGGCGTCCACGTTGAGTGTTTACGGATCTGCATTTGGAGGGCGCGGGGACCGGCGAGTGGGCCGGCTACACCTGCATGGATGACGGTTGTTGGGAAATAGGTAGATGCGTCGAGGAAGCGCCGTAGATAAGGATGCGGATCTCGATTAAATGGGTTTTGGGGGTTATCTGCTGAGATGGCCTCGAATAACGCATCAACGATGGGGGTGAGGGGGGTTGGGGAGGGATTGGCGGCGACGAAACTCTGCGCCATGTTGGCGATCGTAGAAGAATTTAAACCTTGCAAGAAAGATTCACGCATATCGTCTTTGTTGATAGTAGAAGAATCTAAACCTTGCAAGAAAGATTCCCGCATGTCCTCTTTGTTAATGCCCAATGTCAACGTCGTGAGAGTGTGGTTTGTCGGTGGGGGTGGAGAGATGGCTGTGCTCATTGCAGAACTGGGCTGAAGACCGCCGTACTGGATAGGGGATATCAGGGTCTGGGATTGGTTTACTGGACTAGCCGTGCTGCTCTCGGCATGGGAGTATGGTACCACATTCGGAGTCGCCGCTGATGAGCTCCATGTCAGATCGCTTGCGACATGGTCATTTGAGAGCGAGGCAGCTGGTAGAAATCAACATGAAGCGGAGAAACTCGTAATATCTGATGCTCACCCTTGTCCGCAGCCTTCTTTCCTGAACGTGGTCGACCCTCCAGCTTGCGTCTTGTCCGCCCAACGGTGTTCTTGAACCAGTTGTAGATTTGCTGTTGGATTTGTCAGTGAGAAAGATGGGGTGAACAGAAAGAACGCTGAGCACCTCTTTGAACCTGGACTCTGGCTCCTCTACCCCGATAAATTCATCAGGGAGGCCGAACCGCACGATGAAATCCTGAGCCTTTTCCAGGGCAAATTTCTTTGCATCTCCGCGAATGGAGGCATGGGATCTACGCTCAAACTCTGGGAGGCTACTGCTGAGGAATGAGGACAGGGTGAGCAAGGGATTTCATGAACCATACCTCTTTAGAAAGGCAAGCTGCTGGACGGTGTAGGCTTTCGGGAGACGGGGCTTGTGTACCCTGGGATCGCTCGACATCTCTCAGTCCAGGTACAAGGAAGGATCTCCCGGACATTGCCGGGTTCGGATTTAATCCAAAATCCCAATTTCAAAGTAAACCAAAATAATGTAATCTATACTACTAATGGTATATGTAAGCGTGTATCTCAAGACCGTTCTGGGTTCCATTTTAATTGCTGGGTTTCCGGCTCACCACGAGGTACATGGGTGTAAAGAGCTAACACCGTCATCAGCAAAATCCATCCTCGCAAAGAGAATTGGCCATACCTTTTGTTGTCCACTGCGAACGAGAGATTCAGCAGCAACCTTTAACGACTCGCCAACATCAAAGGTACCCTTGGGCACCAAGCCAATGAATTCCATCAGACGAATGGCATTGTGACTGACAAGCATCCCACTCCAGCTCATTCGCCAGACAGTAATGTAATCCCAGAACGTTTGCGCCTTCCGAATGTCACCTTCCAAAGGATAATACCAAGGGATAGGGTCGGGGCGGGCGGCCAGGTCTTCTTCGTGCTCAATTTGGAAACCAACCGTCTTCAACGCATCCCGGGCCATGCTGAGGGGACGCATCTCGGGAATTCCGTTGCCGAGTTCGATTTGGTGGGCAATGGCCTTGTGCTCGGGAATAGAGGGATCCCAAATGTCAGTCATACACCACTCATAGACACCGAACTATTTTGGGTTCGTCAGGGGCGTAACAAATCCCAAGGAAAGAAAACTTACGGTTCCTCCGGGCTTGAGCACCTTGAAGATCTCACCGTAGACACCCTCCCAGGTGGGAGCGTGCACAGTAGCTTCGATGGCGTAAACTGGAAAATGTATGAAAAACCGCAAATAATAATTCCGACGAGTTCAAGCATACCAGCATCGAAGTACCCCTCTCCAAATTGTTCCGACAACTTCATGAAGTCTCCCTTCACGAACGTAACCTGGTTCTCAAGGCCCGCCTTTTGGGTATATTTCCTCGCGCGTTGGATTTGGAAGTCGTTGTTGTTCAACCCAATGATCTGGCAGTCTGTGAACTGAGCAATCTCACGAGCCGGACCACCAACACCACAGCCGACGTCTAGAACGCGCATTCCAGGGCGGAGGTTCATTTGCGCAGCGAGGTAGTGCTCGTGGCGAGCAAGGGAAGCGAGGAAGGCCTCGCCCTTGTAGAAGCGCGAAAAATGGAAGGATTGAGACCAGCCATACTCGTACAACTCCGTGGCACCGTCGTAGTACCCTATTGCCCAGAGTATGAACAAGGAATTCACAATACCCAAAAAGCAAGGCAAGTTGCTCACCATTCACAACCTCGGTATAGCTGTCCAGACGTTTGCTGTTGTCAGCTTCTTCCTCCTTTGTGGGGTCTGTCTTCCAAAACTTGGTATAATTCTCAACGCGGCTCTCAACGCGCCCATCGTTCAGTTGAACACCGGTAGAAGACATAGGAAGCTATAAAAGCAGAGCCTCAGCAACACAATTCGTAAGAGAGTGACCACGTCAAAGAAACGCTGCACGAGACCAATAAATCGACAAGAAAAGGTATAACCACTCACAGAAAATTGGCACGTATAGGAACGAAGAGGGGAGGTGAGATGAAGTGAAAGTCCTGATGAGCCGACTTTTATGTCAACACTTTTCTAAAATCAGGTCATGAACTTTTTTAATCATTCTCATACACGTGATCGCATCCCCGCCAGTCACAAATTTGAAACATTAGAAAACATACGATGAAGGGGATCCGGGTAACAGGTGTTCCAGAGACTCGCGCAAAACCTTGAAACATTTCTCCTTGGACTTTTATCATGAAACGGAAAGTGGTTTGCCGGTAAGTAAATCCACTGTATCCCACCTCTGGTCTTATTATGTAATATGATTACATAGTCAGGTGGAAAACGATCGTTTACCCCCGGGCTTCGCGCCATAGCTATGAAATCAGATGACAGCAACGGCAAAATGCTAGGTCTCCTCGAAGCTCCTCGAAGTTAGAAGGAAAATATCATCATCGTTTAGGGCCAATTATCTATCGGCGATTCCCAATGCATATGACCCGTCGTTCTCTTCCTGCCGTCTCCCGTATCACCCTAAATTCATCGCTTCTCTGGAACTAGTCGGATTCGCTGATTGTGAGGCCCCTTTGAGCAAATCTACGCGTCTCTCTGGTGATTCTGAGCGGTTTCTAGAACGTGAACCGGACCGTGAGCGACGAGAAGGCATGGGAAACAGGGGCCAACAGACAGAAGATGCATTGTTGCGACGCAGGCGCAATGCCCCGTATCTCGAAACCAGCAGCCGCCAAAGGGATACCCTGAGCACCATGGAGATGAACCACAGCAGGTGAAACCTCAGGATACCCGCAACGGCAAGGAATAGATGCAAGGGATGGAGGTGGTACGTCTTCAGTCTCATTTCCCCCTTTCTTATTCCTATCACAAGGAGGAAACCGCCGATCCATGGACCACCCCGCCAGCGAGCCATGACACAAGAGCCCCAAATGCGACCCCAGACCTGATGGCAAGGGCGATCAGAGTAGCGACGAGGAGGGCGGGGTGGTGAGAGGGAGGGCGAGCCCCTCACGAGCCACGGCACAAAAGCCCCGCCACAGCCGTCGACACCCAGATACGCTGACGAACCACGGGCGCGCTACCAGGTGCAGAGTAGAGCATCCACGCCAAATCCACGCACTCAAATTAACGTTAGTTGTTCTTCAACAACGGCCCACTCTTCATCTTCGCTACCCCTGGTCTGCTGGAATCGCACCGCCTCGACCAAATCCTCGACCCTCCGCGCCATCCTCGCACCGCCCGCGAGACTCAACGGCATGGAGGCGACGCTCGATGTCAGGCTTGCGGTAGCTGATTTCCAGCCTGTGGTGCATGTTGTTGGTGTATGAGTGCTTGCGTTTGAGAAGGACTGGCAACGACGTTCAAAATTTGTGGGTACACAGTCAAACATTGCGGTACAGTGGTAAATTTACAGATGAGTCCCGAGCTGTCGACATCAATCGCGAGGCGAAATGGGGAACCACTTATTGAAAACATTTTCAGGATCGTAGCGTTTCTTGATGGCTTGAAGTCTGGCATAATTTTCGCCAAAGGCTTGGCTTGGCTTGTCTTGGATTCCGTACATTTTGTCGACAACTGCGTCACAGCCTATGTATATTCAAGCCAATGAAGTTGATTAGCCAGGAGAGAAAATGAAACGACATACCAACGTTGGCGTATCCAAGGTGGAAAGGCTCGCCCGTCTCTGGTTGCGCAGATACGATAGCGTTTGCCAACTTGTGCGCAACGACCCTAGCCTTGTCCGTCATCTTCTCGCGCTCTTCAGAGTCAAAAGACGGCGACAAAACGGAGTAGTCGCCATCCCATTGAAGCACGATGGACACCCCTTGGGATGTGACGCGTCGGAAGGCCATTGTGTTCCTAGGGACGGTGTTGACCTTGTTAAGAGGGATAAATTCCCAATAAAGCGATGCAGTCATCTTGGTATCTTTCAAAGTCTCGACAATGATATCAAGAGATTTCTTCACACTTTCTGCAGAGTATGTCGCTTGTCTGACGCCCGGTATGTGCCTTTTACACTGGGAATCTTTGTATTTGCGATGAGTATAAGTCCTATCCAGAAAGGATTGGGGACATACCGCACCGGAATTAATTGCAATATATGGAAGCTCAAAGGTTTGGTCTACAATAGGGCCTGTGTACGCGTTTAATCACTACAAATCCCACAGAGAGAAAACGCTAAGTATACATACCTATGTCGAAAAATGGTTTGAAGACCTTCTTGCCCTCCTCTGCGGATCCGTTATAAAACGGTACAACCTTGACGACAGGCTGGTTATAAATGTCGATAAGCTGGTATCAATAAAGGAGGAAAGAAAAGCACGTACGGTACCATCGGGCAGGAGCCCAGATTCATGCATCATGGCTTCCTTCTCACTTGCTTGTGGGAACCATTTATTGGTTGCATCAATGACACTTACTGAGGGGGAAAACGAGCATGCCAAAATATACCGTTGGTCTTTGGGGGTGCACGCGAAAGGTGAATGCAGTTACGACGCCGAAATTGCAGCCTCCGCCTCTGATACCGAAAAACAGATCCGAGTTCTCCGACTCGCTCGCTCCGAGAATGTCACCATTGGCTGTAACTACAGTGACCTTAACCGGAACATGTAAGAGTGTTCAAATATCGAGGCTGATTGAGGTCAAGACTTACTTGGACGATGTTATCGATGGCAAGGCCGTGAGCAGGGGTGAGCCACCCTAAACCGCCACCCTAAACCGCCACCTAAAGTAAACCTAGCATATGGTATCAGCAGTGAGAGAAAATAATTATGGGTAAGTCATACCCTCCAACGCCAATCTAATCCCATACATAGGTCAGTTATTTAGTCAACTTGAAGAATGGGTGGTGACACGAACACCAGATTCTGTTGAGGCAACAGCCGCCAACCCATGTTGCATGGTTGCTTTATCCATGGTTCTGACCACATCGCACCCCCTCCGACGTCAGCAAGCCTATTATCCGGATCGACCGTTATAGTGTTGATATACCTAGTCAGGTCGATGACCAGCCCATCTTCGCTTGAGGCGCCTGATGGATTGTGGCCGCCCCCACGGACGGCAATCGGGAGATGGTTTGCTTTTGCATACTTTATCGCACGTGCGACGTCTTGACTTTCTTTAACAAAAGCTACAACTTTGGCTTTGCGTTCCGCAGAGGTCACCCAGCGCGTAATCGCCGCTGCATAGTCCTCATCAGTTGGAACAACGATGTCTCCTTGGAACTCGTTCTTGAATACTTCGAAATTTGACATGGCGGTTTGGAGATGTTGAGTTTCTCGAAGTCTTCGATGTGTAGGAGGGTTACCTGGTTACGTATGAGAACTTGGGTGTAAAGCCAAGCAATGCGCACTGAGTATATAGGAAATCAATGGCTAACCTAGGAAAGCCACCACTAAACCATATGCTTCCCAGGATGGTCAGAGTCAACGATTCTGAGCACGATTACAAACTCGATTCATGTTTCGGTTCTGGACAGACTTTTGGAATCATAATCGTGCGATAATCTGGATTTTGATTATCGCACTAGAAATGTCAGGGAATCCAGAGAGAATCACCCCATATTCGTGCGTCTCTATAGCACAAGAATCTCGCATCAGGAAAACTATTTATCTGGCTCGTCTGACGCCAGACACGCCAGACGCTACCAATCTGCCATATCCGGCACGGCGACATAATGACGCTCCTGACGCCATAAAAGTTTTAATAATATTATAGCAATTTGCAATAATAATGACCCTTCAAAAAAAAGTTTTGAAGTTCCAAAAAAAATCTGAACAGGCTCAAGTGAAAATTCGGGTGATATTTGAAAATAGCAATAAAATTTTCGCACCCTAGAACCTGATTCCGATGCCGAAACAATTTCTGGTGACATAGTGGCTTCTGACCCAGGCGTACCATAAAATTGTCCGCTTATCATTTCGATCGTCCATTTTTCGGAACGGTTTTACTAAGGGCGTGGTCAATAGTATATTGCATAGGGAGCACAATAGGAATTCTAGGATTGGACTAGAACAGATCTCACCCTGCACCCGTTCCGACTCGGATAGCTTGGCGACAACTTTGCAGTTGTGCGTTGTGAGTGCCAAGTTCCCGGTTTGCTACAACCTGAGAGCTCGCTGATGCTGAAGATAGAAATTTCCAGTCAGAAAAAGGATAATGAAGCAAAAGTTCATCAGTCTTCAAGTTAGTGATAGCCTCGTGCTGGGATGCTACCAGTGCTGTACTTGCAGGGAGGGGCAGTGTGCATGAACTCACATGAGTAGTTTCGAAGATAGGACAGCTCTACCGCGACCCTGCCCTTCTATTCGCCCCCTCTTTGTCTCTGTCACTGCTTCCGCCGGACTATTTTGCTGGGGTGTCAAAATCGAGAGCAAGTTGTTCAAATTTTGCCATCACCCGCCTTATGAGGACAACACGTGACCGCAAAAAGATGTACAACTTGCCAAAGGATTTAATTTGACAGGGTAAAATAGTCCGAGTGTGTTAGCCTATCGGTGAAGCGCTTCCGCGCTAGCGCTGGTGTTATCGCTGTGGCAGTTGTTATGCTCGATCATTCCTTGCCCCAGCGTGAGCACTCGCAACAGACTCACCTGTACTTAGTTTGCTCCTTTTGTTCCGGATGCATTCCACTGTGCAGGTGCCAGGTGGAGAGTTAGGAAACGAAGAAGGAAGAATCTCCTTCTAGCACAAGAATCCCAATCCCGATTACGGGTTAGGATTTTTAATCGGCGTCATAATCGCCTCATCGAGATGAGATTGACAGTGATGAGTGACTACCCGGATGTAATCGTCGATGAGAGAAGTAACAAGTTCCCAAATGAGTCGGATCCGCTCGGGACTGAATCAAGGCTACCTTGAACCATACGTCAAAATTTTTTCACGCCCTTGGGTGGTTTTACATAAGTCTCGCTGAATGTATAGGGGGTACATACACATACAAAAAGTATATCATCGTTGCAATGTGCATGCTCGTTAAAATAAGAATTTACATGGGCCGGGGATCACGTGCCTGTGTTTCCTCGTTTCCTCTTTCAGACAAATTGTAACGCTCTGGACGACACATAGTACGCGCAACATAGAGTAAAAACCGAACATGTCGCGCAGTAATTGAGAACTGAGGACTTCTATGTTTTCTGACAGGAGTGTTGGGAGCAGGATAACTTACAAATTAAACAATGCCAACATCATGTTTCAGCCTTTCAGGTCCTGACTATTTTTTTTTTTCGATCCCCGTTATTCTTGAGCCTATGTCTATCCACCTTCCAAG
>Ga0307513_10003828_pt1 | contig 20270 bp, 17 predicted proteins | sample 15_EM_MG_FD_202174 | JGI IMG/M metagenome (GOLD analysis project Ga0307513, IMG submission 202174) | Populus trichocarpa ectomycorrhiza microbial communities from riparian zone in the Pacific Northwest, United States - 15_EM | ecosystem: Host-associated > Plants > Roots > Unclassified | place...
GGCTTATAATACTTCTATAAACCTGAAAAAAATTGGATTTAAAGAGAAAGTGATGGTGGAGTTACGAAGCAAAATGTGTCGATTTTCAAACACTAGGTACCTTTCAAACACCCGACACGTGATAGTAAGTGCCAAAATTTGGCAGTTTTGGATCGGACATTCAACAGCATATACCAGTGTTGGCATTAAGATCTAAGACCTAAGGGTTAGATTAAATTAAGGCTTAATTGATGTTAAGGTTAAGCCTTAGTATCCAAGGACAATTTCAATAAGCCTTAATTAAGCCTTAATAATGTAAATCACGTGACATATATCTGGTAAATGAAGGAGGTATTAGGTGAAGTTGATGGAATTCCGGCTGGTATCCCGTGTGTGTGGCAGATACCGGATAGCGGATAGCGAGTATTACATAAGTAATAAAAGACATCATCCTCCATCGAGAGCCATCGCTTGTGCCCTTAGTCAATGCCGATATATATATTTATTCTCTCCATAAACCCTACCAACCTTAAGCAATTCCCAATCAGACACGGCTGCCACCAGGAAAAAAAACATGGAGAGCGCCGCAAACACAACAGGGAATGGGAACCAAGCTCAATCTCTCTGGTTCGTTCTCAGATTTTTTCCCCTTTGTTTCAAGCTTGCATTGACATTCTCTCTACAGCCCGAGTTTCCCTACTTCACACGACCTTTCCGGAAGAATTACTACAGGTGATGCCAGAGGTAAGCAAACCAGCTCATCACAATGTCAATGATAAGCTCACTAATAAGTAAATCAGTTCCCAGTGCACACGTCTCGAACACAGCTGGCACAAGCCGGCTCTTCAAACCACCCAAAAATGGTCAAGAAGCCCGTCCTAAACGGAAACCGGGTTCAGGTCGCCCAAAAGGCAGTACCAGTGCCGTCGCACTCCAAGATCGGCCCCATCGACTGGGCCGGCCACCTGGAACTGGCCACCTCCAGAAAGCGAGAGCCCTTGCAGGCACACCTCAGGAAGACAAGCGGCCTATAGGACGTCCTCGAAAGATACAAGCAGCGTCTACGCCTGCAACATCAATCGATTTTGGGCCATTGGTACGTTCTCCAGGAAACTTTTCAATTTACATACATTAAATATTCTACAAGGTCATTCCAGGGACACGGCGTATGACTGATGGGGCCCAGGATGCCCCCACAACATGGTCCTCTCTCAGACTCGCATCAAGCACGCAACATACCCCAGTGCCGCTCACTCAACCTCACAACCCATCCCGCAACGCAATGCCCACGACTTCCCTCCAGAAAAACACTTCCACCACACCTATTAATCCTGAACACTCGCTTTCCAATCACCCTACGGCGCCTACACAGACCATAATCGCTGAAGAGGACCCACAACGATGCGTCGAAATTCCCGAGGACGATGAAGATGATGAGGCAACAGGAGATGGTTTAGGGGAGGAGGATGGTGACCCGGATGATGAGGATGAAGTAGACGACGAACTTGATGAAGACGTTGAGCTCGATGACAGGGGATCGGCTGGGAAAGCCAAACCAGGTCGTCGGCCTTTACCACATTGGCTCCTCGAGCCATTCAAGGCGAGAGTTGCGGAATGTAGCAGCCAATACCGTGATGCTGCTGGTCTTCCCCCACTCTACGCCTGCCACCAAACGTTCTGGTTCCCACAACCGTCGACATACTTCCTTATCCGAAAGGGTTCAATGCCTCAGCAAATTTTCAACCCCCTCTTTTTTCTTTGGGATCCTGCTGCCCTCTGCCCTGACGGAATTCCATGCCCAAACTGTCAGCGAGTCCTCCACCGCCACCAGGCTATTTCTCGGCCTCGTCGATGCATTGGCATTGACCGGACATTTTGGATTATCGGGTATCGTTACCGTTGCCGAAATTGTATACACCCGAAGACGAAGAAGGCGACTGTTACATTCCGAAGCTGGGACCAAAAAATCCTCGCAGTCCTTCCACCTGCCCTTGCTGCTGAATTTCCTGCACAGTTGAGTCATCGAAGTGCAATCTCAACATCCCTTCTCTGGTGGATGCGATCTTCTTTCAACTATGGAATGGGTTCAAAACAGTTCGCGGATGCGCTTCGTATGCAGCATGTCCTCCGATATGACATCATGGAGCTCCAGTATCTCGACCACATTGCAAGCTTTGCCTTAGATGCATGGTTGGGTCAAAAGTTTCAATCATTTCTGCCGTTTGACGATCTCAGCCCTATCGGTCCACACCTTTACACCCCACATGCAAATCTTTGTCGTAACTTCTATGATAATTTCATTGACAAACATCGTGCTGAGATCAACCAGCATACCGCCATGCTGACCGCCAATATCTGCGCGATTGATCATAGTCATAAGGTATGTTTCTTGTCCAATCAATATATATAAATTCCAATATTTTTTGATCAGATCGCCAAACAAACTATGAGGGTTGGAGGTGAAAAGCCCTTCACGGCGATATTTACTTTAACAAATGAGAAGAATGAAATTCGCGTATGTAATTTTGTGGCAACAAAGTCACACTCGCAATTTGAGTTGGCTTTGAAGAACGTGCGCAATTCATTGAAGCTTTACGGGCACCCCGAGCCATCGCTTTGCTACACCGACAATATTTCCGATTGAAAATTCCTTGAAGACTGCTTCCCATCGCTTCGTTATGACGTCACTCCTGTCGAGAAATATGGACAGTTGGACGAATTAACAATTCCTTCCGAATTCCCGATACTTGTGAAGAATAACATCAATGCAATCAATGATGCTATGCGCACCATCCTCGATGACATCCCACAAGACCAAGGTTCAATAGTAATTGGATTTGATTCGGAGTGGAACGTTGATGTTTCGGCCCAAGGAAGAGTGACACGTCGAGGGCGCACAGCTATTATCCAAATAGCATATGAAAACCGAATATATATTCTGCAGGTAAATTTTCAATCATTGCACTATTTGAACTGAAATTGACGACTCAATTTTAGGTAGCAGATATGCTTGCTCGAAATGAACTCCCACAGCAGTTGATACTGCTTCTTTCTCATCCACGAGTCCTCAAAGTTGGCCGACTGGTTAATGGAGACTTGAGTTATCTTCAAAAGGCATGCCATTCATCATATCCTTTTGTTGGCGGAATCGACCTTGCAAAATTTGCCAAGGACCGCCGTGTTGTTCCCAATGCCCAATGTTCATTGGCTGATCTCTGTGCCCTTCTGTTGAAAAAGCGGCTAAACAAGAATGTTCCAGAGCGCATCAGCCAGGCCTGGGAGGACCTTACATTGTCGGATGAGCAGTTGAATTATGCTGCCTGTGATGCTTATGCATCTCTTGTAATCCACCAACGCCTTTCTGCGATTGACGTCCCCCGCCACCTTCCTTCTGTCCTAACAGCACTGGTCCCAGTCCTTTTCTACAATTCTGATAACACTGTGGTTATTGCGGAAGGCCAGATTTCAACTCATTTCAATGATTCGCGGCATGATGGGATTAACATCACTTTAACACGGACAGTCATTGACGTTCTCAAAGTGCTTGTTCCTGGGGCCATTATTTCCTCTCATGGGAAACGTGCCTTGAGCTCCTTTGGACCTGCGCCATTCTCGGTTGTCGCACTACGGAGCCATTTGCGAACCTTCAATCCAGCAACATCGTTTCAAGGTGACACCTTCCATCAAGACCACAATAGTCTTTCGGATGCTGGAACAGTATCCTCACAGCCCCCCAATTATCTTGAAGAACCCGAACCAAATGATAGCAGTGCAGTTCCTGTTGGGGATTTGCTTGCAAGTGATTTCTCTCCTACACAGCCATCTGCTTCAGATATTTCACTCTCGGTGGATGCAGCTAGTCTCGCCCTTGGAGAGAAAATTCTTGGACCTGAGCCTGAAATGCCGGATGAATCTGAATTTGACTCAACTCTCCGTAGCCGTGTTCTCAAGGACCCATTTCATGTTTTTAATATGTTTTATATTTCTGCAACTCACTCCCTCCGACTCCAATTCACACGAGAGCTACGTGATGTGATATTTGTCCCTGACCAAGCTGACAAGTCACGTATCGATAGTTGGGGTGCAATTCAAAATCCTCCTCAAACATATCACACTCTACGAAATTCCTCACCTCAATGGGTTCGAGAGCGATGTAAACACATTATCCCAGCTCCAAAAAGGCTTCATTATCTTGTTTCTCGTGTTTTTCGAACTTATGGCCCTCTCGTTGATCCCAAATCCAAAAAGTCCCTGTTCACAACTGACAACTGGAAAACCGCAAAACATGTTCTTGATCTGATTCAAAATGGGTACTTATCTGATCCACCTGGTATCTCACTCTACACTGTAGTTGGTTTGGACAAAAAGGCTGGGGGTTTGCCCATTTACCGATGTGCCCGTGGAACTAATGCAACAGAAGGAGGAGTCCACAAACATATCCGAGCTCGGCTACCAAAATGTGGTGCTTCGCTTCGTCACGTCAACGCCGCATTACATGATTTTGTCTTATATCACAATCTCTCGGTATGCGTAAATTCTAATCCGCTATTCAATGGTCAATTACTTACACCAAATCTGAAGGTTGGAACCAAAAACTCAACTGGTGAACCCTATAAAGGGCACCTATGTATCTGGATCACCAACGACCTTCAAGACCGGCGCTCAGCTCTTCAAAATGTGCTTATTAATGCAATCCAAATTACAGGCTGGGTTAATGGAAACCATTATGTGCCCACCGTTGAGGTGCTTGGTATATTACCGATCCCACTAGAGACCCGGGAATCCAGTGGCATGGCGGCCTACGTCTTAGGACCCATTGTGAATGCTACCACTGGCGAAAAGAAGAAACCTCAACGATACGATTTCCTTGCGCGAATGCAAGGTACACGAAAACCTGTACTCCCTGTCCACATGATGGCCGAAAAGCTCATGTTCCGAACTTTAATGAGCAGCAACAGGGAATTCAACCCTCCGAACGTCTCTGAACCACCTTGGAATCAAGCGGTAAAGATCTGGAATGCCTCTGTTGACGAAAGTGGTGAATTTTCAGGCTTGTACTATAAGGTAATATTCATACCGAACACCGCTAGTGGGCCCTGGCTGTGGTGCAAGATCTTAAAGCTGATCAGGTCTTTTTTTCAGCTTAACGACCAGCTGAAAGTCTATTATGCTCAGTGGAGGAAGTCGTCGGATACAAAAGAGGCTCTTACACGTTCATCAGGTGTCCGGAAACCTCTGACAGACACCATCCATGACCCATCACGCTCAGCAGCGGCCCCACCGATCCCATTCCAACCTGCAAAGCTACACGCTGTTGAGAAGGGTTTTCTTGAATTTGAAGAGCCCTTACCCACCTCTTCTGCGCAAGCACAACTCCTATCCCCAAGCTCAATGTCTGAAAGACCAAAAACGCCTGCCATTACGGGACCGAATGCATTATCGATGACAGCGCGTGAAACCACCGAAAGGCTGGCTCGAAAACGTGTTGCAGATTCTTTAGCAGAGCGCCAGCCTGCGAAAAAGGCCCGAAAACGTCGCACTTGTGTGAAATGTGCAGAGTTGAGATGCTCGGGTAGCCAGTCCGTCAAGAATTGTAAGAATCCATGTCGGGACTGTGGGAAAACGATATGCAGGGGGAGGAATTCTAAAAAGCCATCGACACCGTGTCATTTGGCGTGGATTTGATAAGCTTATCGTACCACATCTAATCATTCAATCGCACTGTTAACCGAGCTGATGAGTTTGACAAATCTAAGCGAGTATCAGGAAATGAACCGAACCTGCTTACATTTAGCCATGGATCTAAGCGGGTATCCTTGAATTCTTTAATTTAAGGGTCTTGCCGTCTCAGAACTGGTAATGATTGTGCGCAGCTCGCACTGGATGGGCTCGTATGCAGCTCGGGTGAGCAGGACTTGCACTCGTTCAACATGAGTCATACCTATGAGTCATCCTCCCCTTCCTTTTTTCTTTTTTTCTTTATTTTATTATTTTCATGCCACACACACCGCTATCGAGCCGGAATTCCTGGTAGATGAGGAGGTAGAGAAAGAAAAAATGTGTAATGCTGGGGAATGAGAGGCTGACCAAGGGTTAAAGCAGTGTCTGCAGTACTTAGCAGAATTTGTCTATTTTTAGATGAAGTGTTAATAACCCCTTAGAATCAAGCCTTAATTAAGGTTTTATTTAAGGGCTAAGGCTTAAGAAAATTTTTTGGGGTTAATAACCCCTTAGATACCAACACTGGCATATACCAGGCCACCGTGCTCACACCTCCATAATACACCATCCACGGGTCCTCTCGACAATCCAGGGTGCCCTTGCACACCATCTGGTGACAGCCTTGCGTCTTCTAACTCCTCTGGCAGCAACTGCGATATCGTCACCGCGTTACCTCTCTCAACCTTTCACTAACCACAAACTTCTATCATTTTCTACCGCTTTCCGGCATGCAACCCGTCTCAAGTACAGAGCTTTGGTCGATACTGAAAAGTCTCAGTCAAAGTTGCGCACAGTCCTTGGAAGGAGTATGCAGGCAGTGATAGGCCAGTGGGTCTCAGACGTTCTGAAAGGCATACATGGCAGCCACCCGGGCTTGAGGCTTGCCTCCTATAGCGGACGTCACGTAGGTGTTGAAGATGTTAGGATAGGAGAAAAAAAAGAAAAAGAATGGACGCGGGTAACGCCAGGACGGGAGTCGAGAATGAAACGGTTGTTGCCCTTGCAGAAGTCATGGATATTTACTTATGCGTATGCCACAGGAACAGTGTCGAGTGGGAAAAGGAATTTCAACCTGCCAGGGTACGTTCTTTTAAAAAGTATCATCATACCTGGCTGACATCAGTGTCAGATATTCTTTCTCTAGTGCTGATCCTGGCGTCTGAATCTTTTCCCCTAGTGGCCGAGCAAAAATGGAAAGCCTTGCCTTTCCTCACCACCCTCGCTCGTCTCCTTACAACCACGATATGTTCCACATTTGAATTCGGAACGTTTTTGTCATCCGTATCCGCGTCGGTGACCCTTTCACCCCAACATCAGGTTCATATCTCAGTGTGTCCTTCTGATAATCTTACGACGAATAAAGCTAACACTATTATTTGTTAGCCTTCAACCCCTCTTCTATATACCTTGCAATCAATCTCTTCATCTCGCCTGACAATATCCATCGCGTCAATATCGAGGCTTACAGCCAATATATTGGAGTTATCGATCGATTCCCTGTCTTCTTCGCGCCTGAATGAGGGAATGGACAATATTTCTCAAACCCTGGACGCCCTGTGAAAATTAGTGGAGCGGGATTGGATCGCACGCCCTTTGACGAGTTTCACGGATCGAGATATTGGTATATAACATCCATCTTTCAAGGCAGCTACCTCCGTTTACCATGTGCTAGTTTCAAGACTCAGAGGGATTCACAAAGTCAATATGGACGATGCTCAAAGCATTGCTATTCTCCAATATCATGCTTGCGGAAGCGGTCCTCTCAACGTCTGTCTATCTTCGTTCTGGCTCGTCTCAAATCCTCAGCCTCGCTTGCACTTCAAACACGGCACATTCTATCCCATCTTTCCTTCATCATTTCAAAATTTGGAGGTGTCACCACACCACAACCACTCAAGGGTTTGAACACCTCGAAAAGGTGTTCTATATAGCATTGGATATCTTGGCCCATGGTGATGGCGAACATGGCGACTCCGGTATGAAAGTGGCCCAGGCTTATGTCCAACAATCTTGTTTTGCTCTCGATTAGCAAAGGGCAGAAAGTGGTAGGTACTAGTTTTTCAAAGAAACGTTTACGTTGATTCTAATGTACAGGAACTGAAATCAGCAGCAACAGCCCCTCGTCAAGCGCAATAAACATTCGTCCAAGCGACCATCGAGCAACTAGACCCGTACTGAGCGACAAGTGTATTAGAGACTGGTTTGGGGCGTTTGCTATCCGTAAGTTAACCCATTCTTGATGCATTGGATCTTTTAGATCTCCGACAGACTTCGTTCCCGGAGTTTCATCCTCCTACTTCTGCCTGCCACTTCTGTTAACACCTCTCCATACGTCACTTCATCCGCTGATTTCTTCCTTCCTCCCAACAGGCACCTCTCAGACCCGAAGCATCGCCAAACTGCGCATTCCGCGAACCTTGCCGTATTCGCATCCCACGCACAGCGCCAGCAACAACATCTTATCGGAAACCACCTGCCTCCGCCGCAAGCATCGCTAATTATCACCGACTGCCACCCCCGGTGCAAATCCCGGCTCCGAGGGTGGTATGGCGATCTCGAGAGACCCAGCTCTGAGTGAGGAATCTAGGATTTTGGCGCTATCGTCACTGGTTGACTACTATTCTTTTTAAGTTCCTTATAGAACTTGGTCGATGGGATGCTCAATGTGCCTCAGCTGCGACTCGCCTATGCCGCGCTTGTGCGGAGTGCGGATGTTAGTTCATTCACGTCAAGCGGTGCGCCAGACGACGTGTACACGCTGGCGTGGTACTGTGTCCGACTGATCCTAGACACTATCAAGGAGCTCTCATCACCCCAGCCTCAGCACTCAAACGGGAACAGAATACAAATGAGAATGCCCATACAGAATGGCCTTAACTTGTAACCACCACCGTCTCCACACGACGACGTTAGCAATCTGATTTTTGGCGTTCTCAACGACCTTGTCGTCCGCTAGGTTGCCTTATATCGGCTCGCCAATGGGATGTATTATCTTCAGCAATCCCCAGGCATCCCGCACAAGTTGGCAAACCATTACGACAGCAACCCCTGGGAGCTGCCAATGTTCGTCCAGCAACGAGGGTAGCAGCCAGGCGTCTGCTCTCCCACCGCCGTCCCTGGGTTATGCGTTGTACACAAATGGGGCCATCCCACACCATCCCGGAAGCCGTTCTCTCCAGCACCCGCCCCTACAGTACCACCACCCATCATCGCCGAACCAATGCACCACCAGTAGCACCTCCTTGCAGCACAGGGGTTGTCGGCCAGTACGTACTACGACACCCGTCGTATCTTCTCGATGGCAGCAGCAACTAATGAAAATTGAAATTCGAGGTCAGTCTGAAATCTATTTTATGTAATCCAAATCTATCATGTTCATCTGTGTACCTCCAGATGATGTGTGCGTCGCGCTCAGCGCATCACCGGGCACGAGCGAGCGCCATGGCCCCCCGCGCTGTCACTACAGATGATCTGCCTTTCTTATCACAAATCTCAACCTCATCAAATCACCGCCAACCCCAGACCCGAAAAATGGCGGCCCAACTATGGGTTCTCCAGATTCTCCTCCTAATGGAAACGGTATTGTTGTTTCCTCTCAGCCGATCGTTATCAACATACCCGATGGAGTCAACACCAATAACCTCCCTCTAACATCTGGCCTCACCAAATCTACACTCCCTATCAGCCTCTACCTCAACCGTAATGGGCTATCGTCCGTACCTCCGGAACTTTTGAAATTGTGTCATCTCGAACTCCTCAATCTACCAGGGAATAGCCTCATCCTTTTACCCCGCAGTTCGAGATACTCAGCCGAAAGAGCTCTATCTATTCGACACCTACTTATCGACAATCCCAACCGTGTTCGGTAGCTGCACCGACGGAAAGACAGTATACTAGGCATCGAAAGCAATCCGCACGTCAGATTCTGAAGTCAATCATGCCGAAGGACGACACACCCGCGCATTGCTACGACTCGTCGTCCTGCGGCGTGGTTGTCCGGTCTTTTTTCACCGAGCTAGGTTATCGGTCATCGTAGCGCACTTTGTCAATTTAGGCAATTTTCACGATGTCCGGGTGGCTCGAGCAGGATTGCCAGGCGAACCAAAGTTAGACTCTCTGGAGTCTGGTATAGAATATGGAAGCGCAAAGCCGCCCTAGTTGTGTGGCTTTTGGTCAGAGGTGGATTAGATAGCTGGCCGTCGGTGGATGGCATCGGTGATTCATTCGGGGATGAGCCCGTGTGAAATTCAATTCAATCTGTCCAATTACCGTTAGACCTCTGCTTGCCTCCCATTCCCATACTCGGGTCGCAGATGGACCTATCCTTTCCAATGAAGTGGCCAGGTAAGGCCAAAGACAAGCTTAAAACCAAAGGCAAGGAGCTCAGGAACTTCTTTCGGCCTAACCATCCGTCGACGGGTAGCGCTCCGAGCGTTCTCAGGCTCACTCCATCTAATTATAACCCAATCACTCAAGACGCTGACCAACTGAAGGAAAGCCCGGAATCCTCGGAACGTCTCTCAAGTCCTCCCAAACGCACATTCGTCCAAACTGCGAACCCTCAGTACGATATCGCTGTTCTTCATATCGCATTTATCCTCAAGAACTCCCCCGATCTCCGGGAGCTCATCGTTGCCGTCGAACAACTCCAATAACAAGCCATCTGTAAGATAATCCTTCCCTTGCAGTACTGCACCTGCTTGACGCACAGGGACATAGTTCAATGAGACCATTGAACCTTGTGTTCAATTCACCACTCAGTTGATTGAGGCTTTGGACGCTAAAGTGGATGGTGTAGACAAAGCTATAGCGACGTTCCTCAGGTATGCCTTCACTTATCGGCCGATTGTGGTGACTGAACTTCTTATCCAGGATTATCAATGATGCGATCTTAAAAGACTTATCAGAGACTCAGATGTCGCCGCACAAGATCAGTGACACAATCGCAAAAATCAAGGTAACGAGTTCGTTCAACACAGCCCAGCACAATCCAACCCCCTAGTTATAGGATGCCCACCCATATATCTCGACAAAAAACAAGTATTCAAGCTGTCTCTCGATAATTGCAAGCAACGTTTTGGGGGTCGCTCTACCAATGTTTGATATTATCAAGGAAGCCAGCTCAATGATTCCCGTTCCGATGGTTCAACCTCTCATTGGAGTTGTTGCCGGATTTCTGAAGGCGGCTGATGTAAGTTCTGTGATGATAATATTTTCCGGGGTGCTGACCCCCCACCCAGCGAGCCGCTAATAATTTTGAATGGATGAGGTGGTTTGCCAGCACGGCTGCACAGTATGTTGTCCGCGTTGCCGTGCTTAGTCCCGAGGAAGTAGAGGAGCGTTGGACTCAGGCGATAAGCGCCCTTCAACAGTAAGTTACACATACTGCAAATCACCAACATCTCTCACTTCTTCTGCAGGAGGCTGTCTCGGATCGTACGCGCAGCCAACAAATTTTCTCGCCGGAGCATTGCTTCTCGGTTTCTCCAGCAAGGCCGTGACAAGGGTGACATCGCAAGGATGAAGGATGACCTCAATGCAGCCATGGACCTCTTCAATGTATGATTTCTCTTAATGAATAGTCTCATCCAACCAAGATTGACAACAGGTGGAGGTTAATTTGAATATAAAAATTGATCTTGAACCCATTTCGCGGAAGAATGGTACGAAAGCCCTAGACGCTCATGTGCAAGACTCGCGCAATTACACAATTTCCCTCGGCAATCTCGGTCGTGCCCTTCACAGACGTTTTCATCATTTCGGGGCCAACCCAAGAGACCTAGAACAGGCGATTGCCCATCATAGACAAGCCCTCAAGCTGTTCCAACCTTCTGAGGATCCTCTTCGGCCTTCCTCTCTCTGCGCTTTGGGCAACTCCCCCATTCAGGCTCATTCCCTGGCCAAGGACAATTCAGATTATTTGGAGGAAGCGACGTCTTTATTCTGTGTCGCCACGCAAATCTTCCTTCAGCCATCCGTTCTTCGAATTTATGTTGCGAGGAAAGGTAACCTGATTGAGGTATGTCAAACTGTGGCCCGGCACATGCAACACCCAGGCTTCGAATTTCGGGGTGTCCAGCTCGTTGGGCCAGATCAGGGCCCTCAAATACAGGTCGACCTCGAGGAGGGGAGAGTTGTCTTCAAGATTTTGGATCCCCTGCTGAGGAGGCATGGTACTCGATCGTCATACAATACGAACAGTGAGGTAGATGATGACAATGTAGACATCGCCGACCTTGTTATCCAGGTTGCAGCCTATTTCAGATCCCTTCAAGTTGACGACGTCCAGATCAGCTGTGCCGGATTCTTACGGTTCTTGGATCTGTGAGCGCCTTTCTACGCCTCTGACCTGTCATTAAGCGCTTCCGGGTAGAGTCTATGATAACCCAGATGCTATCACAACAAGAAGGTTCGTCAGCTCTAGTAATTCTGGTCGAACTAATTAGTCCATGCACATTTAGATATCAAACTCAGAATCTCGACAAGAGACAAGGGAAAATAAAAATGTGCGTACTCTGTCAAAAAAAAAAAAAAGGTTGCGGATTACAGTCAAGTCATTCCTCTGATATGTAATTACCAGAACCGACCCATCTCGCATGTTTGCGCTCATCGTCGGTATCGACATATACAAGAGCAACGACGTCGCTGATTTATACGGGGGAGTTTCCGATGCTCGAGCTATCGAAAGCTATCTCACAGACGGCCTCGGAGTGGACAAATCGCGGATCCGAATGCTCCTCAACGAAGAAGCTACTCGACAGGGTATTATCAACGCCCTAGTTGCCCTGAGGGACAATGACGATATCGAGCATGGCGAAGCTATTCTGATCTATTATTGTGGCCATGGTAGAGAAACCTCCGTACTAAATAAGTGGGCAACAGACGGCACAGAGAAACGAATCATGATTCAAACCATCATCCCACAAGAGGGCAAGGAGATTACTAATCAAACCTTTGTTTGGCTTATCGAGGACATCATGCGGAAACGGGGTGACAACACTGTATGTCCAGGAGAACATATCTTCGCGTATACTCCTAGTGCCCTTAGACCGTCATCCTCGATTACTGCCACTCCGCGGGGTTTGGCGGTTCCTCGCACGTTTTACTCGCAGCCTGCGGTGCAGGAGAGAAAGCGACGGAATTTAAAGGCAGGGGTGGCGAGTTCACTAATTCATTGATAAAAGCTCTGCATTACTTTTCGCCAGACAAAGTGACATATGTCCAGCTCTTGAACCGTCTGCGAGATATTAACGGGTGAGTAACCTCAGAAAAAAAGTTTTAATATTATTCTGAATTTCTTTGAATTTCAGACAACATCCGCAGCTCGTGGGCGATAACAAACATCGCATCGTCTTCAACTCGAAACCTGCCGACTGGGTCTATACTCCCTACACGCTGCGCTTGGACAACTCCGAAAAATATATCCTTAACACTGGAGCAGTCGATGGAGTGTGTCCAGACGTTGAATTCACCGTATATGCAGACGATGACGGTCTTCCCAGAGGACCCAACCTCGGTGTCATGGTTCCTGACAAGGTCGAACCGTTCCAAACAATTATGCGGCCACTCTCTGGAACTGGCCCATCCCTGGGCAAGGTAGCATTTGCAATTCAGACACGGCCTGGTGACCTCCAGGAGCTGAAGGTTTTTATCCCGCTGGAGGACCCTTTTATCCCTTCCTTTGAGGCGCAAATGAAGACTCTTAGCGACCATCGTCACAGGATAACGCTTGTAGACGACCCTTCAGTCGCGCAATTGGCGATCGAGAGAGAAAATGACGAGATCGCATTCGTTTTCCTTGACAAACGTATCACTGCATATGGCATAACAAAGTACGCTCTCAAAGCCAAGACAGACGACATGATACCCGTCCTCCAAGGCGCGGCACACTATCACTATCATCTTAACCGGTCGTATTTGGCTTTCGAGGGCATGGGGGAAGTGATCAAAGTGGAAGTTTTCAAGCTTGAATTTAGCGGCCATTTCGACGAGGGCACCTTTCGACTATTAAGACGTCCTTCTGGCGAAAACCTCCTGAAGGATGGCATAATCACCTTATCCCTTCGCGATGGAATCAACGACGTATTCGGCATCCGAATCATCAATACCTCAGGGGCGGATCTTTACCCTAGCGTCTTTTACTTTAATAATAGCGAATTGAGCATTAGTGGGTCGTCTCAGTATTTATATATATGTTTTTCTCTAACCTCGACTTGTAGCACAATATTTCGGATCTGGAGGTCCATCCCAGTTCAAAGTCGACTCACCTCTGCCAAGGGGTGGTACGCTGAACTTGGGTTTCGGTTTTAGGCACAGAAGAAGTCATAAATACTCCATTCCCGATGGCCAAGACGTGGATGTTGGATTCTTAAAATGCTTCTTTCCAACTTCGCCAGTTGATCTATCCAAAATTGCAACTTCGTCGGTTGACCTATCTAACATTACAACATTGTCGGTTGATCTATCCAACGTTCCAACTTCGTCGATTGACCCATCCCAAACTCCAAGTTTGCCAGTTGATTTGTCCAAAGCCGTTCAACATCCACCACTTAGATTAAGGGGTGGTGCCACGTCCCAGTGGATAATAGAGCGGGTTGAGGACTGGGGTTGCGTAGTTATACCTGTCGTGCAACGGAGGGTTAAGGAACAATGAAGTTCAGTACCTAGTTTGTTAATACTGGAGTTCAACGTTCAATGTCCGGCCGCTAATTCGAAACAAAGTATCCTTTGTCCATCCTTATGTACCGAGATATCTTCGACCGCCCTACTTCTTCGGCGTGTTGTCATTGGGGAAGCAACTCACTGCACTTGGAACCCACCGCAACGTAAAATGTAAACCATCAACTATGTCATCACCCGCCCCACTAAACTACGCGTTTTTGTCTAATCCCAGGGGGAATATGCCGCCGCCGACTTCCGGTAGGGCGTGTCGGACGCTAGAGTCGTATCTCTCAAGCTCCCTGCCGTTCTTGGCGTGGGCCCGCTGTGCTGCTACATCCTCAAGCAGCTGGCGAACGAAAATCTAGCAAGGCATTATTGTGTTGAGCACGGCGAAGCTTCATGGCGGGTGGGAATTCTGTCTCTTTCTTTTTCTTCCCATTTACGTTTACAGTATGCGATGTGTCTAGTTGGTCTAGGTGGATGATCTTTTGCCTAGAGTACTAGTACATTGGCGTGAATACTGAACTAAATTACAGAAAAGCACTGGGCGTTGTTAGTCTTTACCCCGTTACGTTGAGTTTGGGTCCGCTTCGCAGACCTGGTCGTCTTGGATGTTGACCTGAGAGTTGTGGATTGGAAGGGGTAACATTGCTCGTTGATGACTTACTTTTTTTCTTAACCGACTCTTCATTCGCTCCTTCCAGCTTGCGTTTGTTGTAGAAATTTTTTCCTTTGGGAGGGAGGTGATCCACGGCCTTGTCGTTTTGGGGCCACGTTTTTTCCAGAGCGGCCTGGAAGTTTCGCTCCAGAGCGTTGTGATTACGCAAGGGTCGATTGCTGAGCTCCAAGCGAGGAATTTCTGGTGACATATATTTTATCGATTGATTCAAGTAGGCATACCAATCCGCGACGAATCTCAGTGCCATCTCAATCCATGATGTGAGAGGTTCATTGTCGGTGAAGTCCAGATCCTTTCCTATGTAGCCTCGTGAATGAACCATGGAATCCTTCCCATTGCCGCCAAGAACTCCAGATGGCACGTTGTAATGGTGTTCAAAAACATTCGCCATAATGGCGGGCAGCACTGACACCCTATTGTGGGGCAGGTATCGAAGTGCGAGGTACATGACGACGTAGCAGAACGATTCGAGGTCATCTTGGAGTTCGTGGAGGTCGGTAGGATTGTTTAGGAGCTTGATGGACATGAACAACCATGTTCCCTAATTACGAAAAAAGAAAGGAAAGAAGTTAGAATTATGATGCGATAGTCGGCCACCGCACTCACAGTACGACCAGGCTGCCTTGGCCCTGCGCGAATATCTTTGACTTTGCGAGCCATGTCCCAATCGTTCAAAATACCCGTTCCTTCTAGGGAAAGGAGAATATTTCCCGCGCTGATATCGCGATGAAGAATGCCGCAAATCAAAAACGCATCCGTGTGAGCTATACGATTGGTCAATAACAACGTCTCGGCAAGGGAATTGAAACACACCAAGATATGCATCGTAAATGGCTTGCATGAGTTCACGCGATGACTGAAATTTCGAGATACGATGACCAACAAAGTCGGTCAAAAGACGGTGGTGGGCCCTCTTGACTCCGGCGGATTCAGACGTTGGCCCTGCCTTCCAAACTGTTCCATTTTGAACAAATTCCTGTGTCCAGGTGGATTGACCTAAATCATCACCACAAATATACTTGGGCACATTGCGGACTTTGGCATCGGTGAGCTCCTTCAAAATACACGACTCCTTTTCCAGATAATCAAGGAGAGAGCGCCAGCTATCTTTCAAGAAGGCCACCTTTTCCGCCTTCAGGTCATAGACCGGCCAGCCTCGCGTTGCCCTCCCTGTGAGAGACTGCGCGTCGGACATCGAACCCCAAGCAATGACTTCTCGAAAACCACGTTCGTCACTGTCGTCGGGGACTTGAAGGACCATAACCGCGCGAAACTCTTGAGGAGCCCATTGACTTAAGTGCTCCCGAGCCAGCGCTTCCTCCCCAACGCTCGCGGGTCGAACAGTAGGATCTAACCCACGGGTAACATGCGAGACATGAGAGAATCGCCAGAGGAATTCGGCAAGAAGCCGAGAGTTGGTGCGATAATTGAATGATCTCGAAACCAGTATTCCTGTCCGGTCTGCTCTAAGAAAACGAACGTTGGTGTCGGTCATGAAAACCAAGAAGGCATGTGTACGATGCTGGCGAGCGGAGATTTCGGTGAGGTATGTGGCGATTTGTCCCCGAGTCAACATCCCCGCGTCTGTGTCCGTTTCGAAGTCATGATTCTCCAACTCATCAGGGGAGGCGTTTTCAGGAGGATCGGAGAAAGGTTCCGCTGCTGATGAAGGCTTGACCTCCCAGGGAAGGAGGTCTTTGTCCAATTGCGTTCGATTGATCGAAATATCGACATCGTCCGAATATGTGGCTATGTCTTGCTTGATCTTCCTGCCTACTATGGAGTTCGCGTCAGGCGAGTTCGAAGTGTTGACCATTTGAAAGCCTGGCAACAGTCCCTTGGCCTTTACAAGTTTGATCTAACAAGAAATTATTCAAAAGCTGCAGAGACGTTCAAGTAAAACACTCACCATTGGGTCGTACATATCAGACTCTTTGACGCCCTCCCCTTCAGGCATAGCGTCGAAGTAATCTTTCGGAACCTTTGGCATGCCTTTGAGGTTCGAATCCGGGAGACATTCTTTAAAGAACTGCTTCACAGGCATCGGCCCTACCCACTGGTGGCGAAGCTCCACTTCCATTTCCTGTTGAACTTCTTTGGCGGGGCGAATTGTAGTGCGATCACCGAAAGTGCCTTGCTCTTTCCGCTTGAAGGGACTGGATCCGCTACCAAGGGAAGGACATTCGTCAGGCCCCAAATTTTCAATCGCAGCCATGGTGGAGAGAAAAATGACTTACTAGGATGCCTAAGAGTGCGATTTATATGTGGTTGAAGTCAAGGGCCAAGAGGCGTTGATGGGCCAGACCGGAAAAATCTGAACAATGGGTCATGAAAACCAATTCGAGCCAGGCTGGAAACTCGACCACGGTACAAACTTATGCCCAAGTACGACGTGTCGTTGTTCTATATGTTCGAATTTATGTTGACCGAAAATGACAGCACCCGATAAGTACTGTTTAAAATATCGTTCGGTGGCGATATGTTCATGTTGATGGTGATGCGACCTACCACCGGGCCGGAGTCGCTGAATCAACTCCCGTGATCTACTCTAGGGCAGGCATATTCGCGAACTGCTAAATTCCATTCGGAATTTGGGCTGGTATACGGTGTGGCAGATACCAGATAGCGGATACTGTATATTACCTAAGTAATATTATGTAAGCCCTGTCGCCATTTCTGGTGTCTTTCAACCATCATCATTCGCCCAGCTCATGGCCCACCACCCCGCACTCCCTTTCCGCAGCCCCTCTTACTTCCTATCCAACATGGCGCATGGCACAGACCCTCGTGAAGCAGGCTCAATGCCCCACCCAGGGTGGGGCATTGGTCCCCTGGACTCGCTGCCACCTTGCCTCTCCCCTCCAACGAGGGATGTAGGCCACCCGATGGCGATGTCAATGGATTTCAGGAGGACTTGTGGGTTGGGGGCAGGTAGGAAATGTGAGGGGAGACCCATGGTGTGGGAGACCTGCAAGGTGTGCGAGGAGGCGAGCCATACTCAGTTCGCCTCCCTTTACCTACTTCTCTGCTACCTACTAACATCGAAAACACGTTAGGACACGCACCACCCTCTCACGCGCCCCGCAGACGTCCCTCACATGCAAGGGCGAGCCAGAGGTCGACTGCTATCGCGTTCTGCCGCTGTTTCTGTGTCTTCCACCTCCCTCGTGTGCAAAAGCAAGCCGGAGGTGGATTTCCGCTCCTCCACCCCCCTTGCAAGGTTCTCCTCGCGTTTCAACGGTGCTGCCCCCTCCTCCACCTCCTTCGTGTGCAAAAGCGAGCCAGGGGTGGATTTTAGCACATTTTGACGCCGTTGCCGCATCTTCCACCTCCCGAGCATGGAAGACAAGCTGGAGATTGAACATGGCTGTTCGTGCCGGCACTCCACAAGTGATGTAGAATCGCCAGACCACCCATCATAACCTCGCAATACTGCATGGCAGTGTCAATTGACACTTGCTTCGCTGTTGCGAGGTTTTTCGGTTGGTTTTGGAGGGTGAACCCGCATGGGTTGGCGTACCCCCGGGTTTACCAAAAACCTGCACCCCAACCCGCCGAAACCCCTACCCCTGGGGCGGGTACGGGTTTTCGTGGGTACAGGTGCGGGTAGCCCTGGAATACCCCAGGGTTACCTGTGACAATCACTACCCACCCTCGTTCAGCACTCATCATATCAGTATCAAGTGAACAACCACGACACAAAAACAGCAGGCACAGTGAGAAGCGCACATTCCCATATTCAGCATGTATTCAGCCTTATTTCCAACTCATTTCCCACTTTCTCACTCCTACCGAAATCCTGCCTCATAGGCCACAATGAGTAGATCCCCGGACAAACCTGCCAGCAAGCCCCGTTACAAGACCCCCCACCACATATGCCGCAAACCAGACACACTCAGAGACCATAGGAGCACTACCCTCCGCCGACAACAACACAACAGGCACACCAGAACCGAATGCACACAAACTTGGCTGTTGGCGGCGATATGGTAGTAGGAATGTGGCACCATGGACGTCTGAGGGGCCTCCGACTACGTTGACAAGCGGCGCCCTATCATGAGGCCATACTTTACTTTTTCTGTTTAAATTTATTTCATGTATAGTAGCCCATCTCTACAGAATATCATTTACTTAAGCACAGAAAGAGTTCGAACTGAAAAAGAAACAAGTATTTTTTACTATCAAAGTCCTGTGGAATCCACCATAGTATTACAGAGGACTTCAAGAAATTCCAGGAGACGATGATTGAAATTTGAGAATCAACACACCTATTGATTCAAACCACACTCTTGGCATCAGTGTGCCGCAAAGGCGATTGTCCAGAAGGAGTAGATGTAGATCTAAGCGAGTATCTGAATGAAAATGAACTAGATTTGGCTCGAAATCCGAGCTGCTCATATCTAAGCGACTATTCTTGCATTCTTTATTTTGAAAAGGTACACCAGCTCAGGCCTAGCCCCTACAGTAAGTTTCAAGCTTCAAGAATCACAAGTAATTCAGACGCTATACTAGCCTATAGTATACAGATGTTTCCCTCCCCTTTCCTTCTCCCCCTCCTCCTTTCTTTATTTCTTTATTTTTTATTATTTACCCACACACACCGCTATCCAGCCCGAATTATATATCAAGACAAGAGCAATAGGCGCCTTTCAGGTACTTACTTTCATTGACCTGAATGGATACCAAACTAATACATTGCTGTTATTAGCTCAATGGATAAATTCCGACAAGCACCCATTCATTGCGTTCATATCAAATAATATATCTAACGAGGAGTGGCGCAGCGTAGTATGCCAAAGGGGTACTTTTGGTATTTCCCGTTAAGCAAGAGTGTTGGAATTGTCCCAAGCCTGAGAGCACATTCTAAAGATGGCTTCCAAGTCGTAAGACCTTTTTTTTGCAGAATAACCTGAATTTAATTTCTTTCTAGTATCTCGACTCGGAGGTGTTAGTCTCTCCTAGACAGACATCGATATATGTGATGTTTCCTTCGGACTGCTCGATGGTTTTGCATTTCCTTTCTACTTATACATGTACATATACAACATATACAACTTGCGACCATAGATGCTTTATGTTTACGTCAATAAAACGCCTTCCCTCCCTTCAGTCCCGGGTGAGTTCGATGACCGTCGTGACTTCCACTCCGCCCAAGTGCGCGCTCGGCTTCTCCGTCCGTACTCTAGTTGTAGGGAGCCAGGAAAATTCCTTCCGCGGAGAAAACTCCGCC
>Ga0307513_10003829_pt1 | contig 20270 bp, 20 predicted proteins | sample 15_EM_MG_FD_202174 | JGI IMG/M metagenome (GOLD analysis project Ga0307513, IMG submission 202174) | Populus trichocarpa ectomycorrhiza microbial communities from riparian zone in the Pacific Northwest, United States - 15_EM | ecosystem: Host-associated > Plants > Roots > Unclassified | place...
GAGCTGCGGTTTGAAGGGCGCCTCCCCCCGGTGAATATTGTCCCAGTCGATTCCTTTGAACCACGCGTGCGCCTGCGGTCGTTGAGCCGTCGGGAATACCCGTCGTGGTCACAGCCAACCGCCGCGAGCAGCCGCAGCAGGGAATCAATCGCGGATAGACGCACCCGGAGTACCCACGATGCGTTTCCCGGTAGTACGGCGCAGGAGCACGGTGATTGTGGGCGTTTTGGTAGTTGTGGTGGTCGAGTGAAGCAGATCGAAGAGCGAACCAGTCAGCTTTCGTCCAGAGGTTGCCCCCATAGTACGGGTACATATAACCTTACCTTAATCTGTTCAACACCATCGATACTTGCACCGCCGCCACCACCCATCTGGCCGAAGAACCCACTTCGTCGAACGCTGACAATCAGCGAATTGGGGCGACTCGTCGAGACTGTAGACTGGCTCCCTAGTCTATCTTCTGGTTCGCAGAGCAAGCGCTGCATGAGGTCCACTCCTTCATTTGAGACGCGGGGTCGGGACGGGAACCGCAACGCCTGTCTCCAATTGAGGATCTTCTGACGGGTGATATGTCGCGAATTGGAGACGAAGGGTGGGTATCTGGTGTACACGGGAGGAGGAGGAATGAGCGCCGCTCGTACAGACCGAGAAATCCGCGCCATACCCGTAGAGACATTCGAACAAGATAACACCCAAGCTCCACCAGTCGCAAGAAAATGAGTATCCTTGACCTACGGAATAATTAGGGGGAAAAAGTCATACTAGTAAGTAATAAGCCAGCCAGCATACCTCGAATAACCTCCGGTGACACTATGAACAACATGAGCGACTGGGACGCAGACTTAGGCGGGGTGCAGACGACTCACTGTACGAATTCGTCCCACAAACAGAGTAAGCAAGCTACACAGTGGACGTGAGGTATTGGCAAATGTTGCTGGTCAAGAAATCCGAACCAAACGTACCTTCTTGCGGTTCTTTTCTCTCCAAGTAAAGACGCCACCGGGTCCCTCGCCCATGATCTTCTCAAGATCCTTTCGGTCAATCCGCCTGGTCTTCGTCCCATCTTGATTGCCGTCTTCGAGGTCGATGCCATGCTTCCTGAGAAGGTCCCGACGTTGCTGTTCATAGTCTAGGGAACCATGCCCGTCAGCTCCTTTTACCCGCTCAGTTGACAGGAGGCCGACATACACGACGTGTCGTGAGCCCAGTGCAAGTCAGTCCTGGGAACGGGTGTCGTGCGTCAGCACCACTCGACCGAACCTCAGTAGCTAGTACTCACGCCAGCCCGAAATCGCTGAGTTTGATATGACCATTCGGGTCAAATAGGAAGTTCTGTTGTCAGGTATGTCAGTAAGAAGACGTCCTAGATATGTCAAGCGCCTGACATCGGGCTTAATATCTCGGTGAATGAAGCCTTGCTTATGGCACTGCTCAATTGCAAGAATCATCTGGAAAAGGCCCCACGGTTAATATGAGCCCAGCTCCCAGAGGAATGGGGTTGCACCTCAGCAATGTAGAATCGGGCAAAGCCTTCTTCAAAGATATCCCTCTGGATGAGAAGGTTGAGCAGGTCTCCTCCGCCCATGAATTCCAATACCTAAAAATGCGGTTAGCCGATCGTGAGAGCCGAGCAGGCAGAATATGAGAGCATACCAAGTAGAGATGATCACGATCCTGGAAACTATAGAACAGCCGAACGATCCACTCGGCACCGTTGGGGTTTCCGACGAGCGCAGCACCCTTGAGCACATCCCTCTCAGCACGCACATGTCCTTCCTGGCCTTTGCGCAGCATGTCCGTCTTCCTCAACTGCTTCATAGCGTACAATTGACCAGTACCCTTCTCCCTGACGAGAGAAACCACTCCAAAGGCACCATGTCCGATCGTCTTGAGCTTGACAAACGAATTAACATCGACCCGGGCCCTGCGCTCGCGCAAGTACTCAGTCTCATTCTTCCTCCAACGCTCCCGCACCACCATGCGCTGGGCCTCGTTCATCCTGAGCTGCTCCATCTCGCGCTCCATCGCTAGTCGGCGCTGCTCGCGAGAGGGCTGCTGACGCAAGACTGGGAAGTACAGGTTTTCGAAGTAGATGCGTGCAGAGACGGCCTTTTCGAGAGTCGGGAGAGAGGGTGTGATCTTCCGCGGGCGGAGTGGCTGGATGGTAGCCGCACGCCGCGCTGCCCAGGGGTCGAGTGACGCATTGGGCGATGTTTCCTCGTCCTCCTCGTCCTCTTGTGGTGTTGGGAGACCGCCCGCTAACTGTGCAGGGATTGGGGCACCAGGCCAGGCTGATGGTGGTACTGAGCTTGCAACCGTCCCGCCAGTAGGGCTTGGCTGGGAAGTTGGGCTCACGGAAGAATGGGTTAATGGGGAAGAAAGCCTGATAGTTGTGTTTGTTGTCGAACTCGGCGAAGGGAGGCCGTTCACCACGCGAAGTGGTGGACCGCGGATAGTAGGGTCGTTGCTGCTTTCGGGGGTTGCTTTCATGGCTCCAACAACCTCCGCTACGGCTCGAGCCTGGACGTTCGAACGAACGAGTGACTTGATTGGCGCTGCCCATTGTGGATCTATGGGCCGCTTCAGTACTGTCAATCAAATAAAATTACAGATTGTGGCGCACTGCCGAGCTTTCCGACTTGATCAGGTCCCCAGCGGGTTAACAGAGCTTCAGCTTGCTGGTGATCCGATGCATGAACCAAGTGTCTGACGGGAAATTATGCATGATGATTATAGTTTGTTGTCGAGTATACTCACACAAAGCCAGTAGGACTTCCAATCATATCCTTCGCTACCCGTCGTCCCTTCTTCAGCGGGGTTGGCGCACCTGGCGGGAGGGTTGGCACATCGTGAGCGGTGTCCACAACTTTGGGTGGTTCCCCGGGCCTGATGTCCTCATATCTAGGCCCTGCATTCAACTTCGAAACTGAATTGCTTCCTCCGAAGCCGAGGAACCTAGACGCCACCGGAGTCGCAAGCGCGAGGAGATCATAGAACCCCTTGTGAAGAAGAGTCCCACCCGGTAGAGTTGTACGCGGTGCATCATCTTCTTGTGGACGATAGGGAGTGTAGAACGGCGGGTACGACCATGCGTTTTGGATATAATACGGGTGATATGCGTCCGCCGAGGAAACAGGCGAGCGCTGACCACCATTATAATCGTATACTCCATAAGTATTTATAGGAGGTGTCGGAAGAGGCCGCCTTGACGTGTAAGCCATCTGATCGTCGAAAGTATTGGCTCAGCAACTGGTCGTTCTCGCGTCCCAAGGCTTCAAACTCGCCTTGGATTGAATCTTCGCAAACCCCAGTACACCAAGGTATCGTTATACAGCACTTGAAACCGTCCAAACACAGTACAGCTTCTTTGTCTTCTTACTGTTCGGGTGGAGCGTTCCGTCGTCTTGATAAGCGTACACAACTGCTTCCTCAAACAGATCGTGCGCTACTCCGACCTTGGTAGCCTTAATTTGTCGTGCCTGCTTAATTCGACCACGGGTGGCTAGTGGCTAGTATGGTCGGAGGCCAAGCCTTAGCCGCCGAGTGTAAACGGCAGTCTCACGTTGTAGACGAAACAACCACAATAAGAACGGTTGAACACAATGCTCGTCGTTTGCTTGTTTGTTTGTTTCGGGGGCGCTGATTGCGAGTCGAAGGCGTCCCGATTTGGGTTCGAACACGTCATATCGGGGGACTGTAAGGTGGTCGGAGGCCGTGATGGCAGACAACTGTTGAAGACTAGGTCACAGCGGTCACAGCGGTCACAGCGGTAGAGCCGGTGGCCACGAGAGTTAGACTCCAGCATGTGAGCAGAGACAGTGAAGGGTAGACAGCATTGAAGCATGCAAGTGTACTAAGCATAGATCAGGTGTGTCAGAGTCGGTCTTACACTGCACGTCGAGACTGCTCCAGCCTGGTTGATGAAAGGCGTTCACCGTATGAATGCGGTGTCAATACTGGCCCAGCGCAACGCGATAATATTCAAGTGAGATAGATTCGAGTAATTTTTCGGAAACTCTTTTGGGCGAGATACTGAACACTGCCTGGGCAGTGAAACGTGCGCACCATGAGGCGGTATCATCCCAATCTGCGGCCTGGGAGGAAGGAAAAGGTCCGGTTAGAGTGTGTGAATACTGCTGACGGTTGTGATACAGTTATCGAAGGAATGGCTTACTCTCCGGCGGGCTGAAGAGCGGTGGGGATTCCACAACGTGGATTCCAAACGCAGGTGACTGCTGGGAGCGTAGTTGGGAGGGTCAATTCTGACATGACTGACGTCTATGGCCGAGAAGGACGGCATGCATTAAAGGGTTGGGGGTCTCCCCACTTTGGTCGGTTACAGGCAGGCAGCCTGAACGATTACATACCTATTGCGTATTCGCTGCCTCCACACGTGGTAAATTTGGTGGACGTTGGAACGGATCGGTCAACACCCCTGCACCTGTACCGAGGGCAAGGCTCCCCCAGCCTACACTTACACGGATGAAAGGCTTGGTCAGAATATGAAAAGAACAGGTGGCCTCTATGCATGGCAGACCACGTCGCCCACGCACAGAGTCGGTTCTTTCCGCTCAGTGCCAAGGAGGAAATTACGGAAAACATGGAATAATCACACAAGGCACATACCGGTCCACTTTGCACGTTCTGACGCGTCAAATGCACGTTCTCGAGCACGAAATCCAACCCCATGAGCCATAAGGAATTCTCAGACCTGCATGAGTATTGTTCGGGTCCAATATGAGGTAGACGAAAGCCATAGAATATTGTACGGGTATTTCTTGCGGTTTCTGAGTTTGCTCCGATATTTAGATATTCGAGGGAGGACGCGTCCCATTCCAAAGTTGATGCTTCTTGGCTCCTTATCATCCCACCATTTCTCTAGATCAGCGGCATCTGCAGCCTTGCACGCAGTCTGGGACCCTCAATGAGCTCGAGACGTTGTAGTCCGACTCTGTATCTGGGTCTCCTCCCACTCCGGCGTTCTTGCCCTGGGCGGTTTGCTCCAGAACACCGTTTAGCGCATTGCGGGACATTCTTCTTTCCTTAAATGCCGTGTGGTTACGTACCTGTCGGACTAGGTATGCTCGCCCATCTCCCACCACTCCGAACTGAGCCACAAACTCATACCCTTGAGAGAACTTCACTGATCTTTTTTTTAAACAGTAAAAAAAACACCACGGGTGCTCCCCAACGAGCCATTCCAATGTCTCATTTGTGTTAATGTCTCAAGCCGTGATGATCCGCCCCTATTGTCCAAAAGAAACTGGGAACTCGCGGGGGGTCGGAACCGCCGCAGCTTCGTCTTCCTGTTCTGGAGGATTATACATACAAGACCCTCATTTCCTCTCAATGAGCCTCGGGCGTGCCATCCGGAGACTTTCGATCCTGGAACCAATCACTCTCGCCTCACACACATCGCAAGTCCAATCGCAGTGCATCGCATTCTCGGTCTAACGTACGTCGGCCGAAGGTCCCGAACTGTCGCGCCATGCGATTCCTCCAAGATTTCTCCGCATTACCCTCTGAGCCGCTGCCTTCTTGCGCAGGCCGAGCTACGAGCTCACGAAGGGGTATCCAGTCTCCAGGTTTCATCAATTAGGCGACCACCAGATGGTGAGCCCCTTCTGTTATTCTGTGAAGTGCGCGTTGATTGACATCGATGTCACAGTTCCGATCGTGGAAGAAATCGAAGGACCCATTACGGATCAATTGCACTCAGGACAGCTTAATTGATGACAACTGACCCCGAATGCGTTGGCGTCTCTCTCGGCTCTTCAATGGACTCGCAATTCCGAGATTGGCCGGGCAGTACAGTCGGAGCTGGACGAGGAATAATCTATCGTGTAGCACGTTTCCTGATTTCATTTGGAGGAGAGGCGTTGGCCCATTACAGATGATGGCTTCCAGAAAACCCACTGGAACCGGATCGCGAAGAGGAGGCTGTCCCCTCGATCGGATCAAAGCATTTACAAAGTTACATGTGGAGATCATTCCCAGGAGGTACCACCTCCCACCAGGAGAAGGTCAAGTGTCGTAGTTGAATATGTGTCCAATCCGGCAATATGGCAGAGAGGACGAAGCAGGTTTTAGGAACCCAATGTCAAAGGTGCATAACACTGAAATGGTGCTCATAGACGCTGTGACTTGTATTGACTCATCAGCCTGGAGTGGATCGCTCATTTACCCTGGCTCCGTTCTCGCCTCGCACCACCCCAGTTCCTCACCTTTCCACCCTCTGGTCTTACTGCCCCCTCTTCTCCTCCACGCGCGAGATCTCCGCAAGGGCCTGAGGGCTGCCTGCATCCTTCGTTGGCGTCATCAGTGGAGTGCCGTTTATTCGCCAGGCACGATTCTGTCGTGCAGGGTTGAGAAACTTGTCAAGTTGTCCACTTCGCGTCGAATAAAACCGGACGCATCGTCGTCCAAAACGCAAAGTTTCGACGTGGACCAGGCGAAGAGGGCATATGATCCCAAACCCGCGGCTTCGGGCGAGACTTCGAGACACGAACGCGCCGCACGGAAGGGACTGCCGTGTCGTGGAGCCACTTCCGGTACGTATATGTTCCACCTGGCTGTATTGGCAGAGTAGCCGGCGATCCGTGTAGAGGAGCCCATCTCAGTTACTAATAATGGCCCCTCCCCCTTTCCTGTTACTCGTCCAGTCGACAGTTATACGCCAGGATCTCTCCGTCCTCAGACGCCATGTGCCGAGGCCCGTCACGAACACCAACCTTCCCTGTACAAGCCTTTTCCCGGACCTCCAACTATTTCAACCTCAGCTGTTCGCCCCTCAAACTCTTCCCCCTTGCCAGCATCCTCTGCACCAGCTCATCAACCAAGTATGAGCACGGCAGCAGCAATCCGCTCGCCGCTTTTCCGTCGACCTGACCCCGCATTCGATATGCGGGATAGCTCTGGAATCACCCTTCCCCCTATACGTGCCGCTCACTCTTCTCGATCATCCCTGGAGCTACCTTCCATGAAGGCCATCCTCGCTGCTGCGTCAAGCCACCTCTTTTCGACCGATCGGCATCATCACTACAACCAAACCTCGTCCTCCGAACAGAGTGTATCTTTATGCTCGACGTTTCGCTCTCAAACCACCTACTCGGCATCATCTACCACGCGCTTTGAAAAAGGACCACCAGCTCATCCTCCTTCCATGTGTGAGTACCTTTGTCATAGTATAGCCGCCTTTGCCCACAATAGGTGCGGGGATCTATCGCCCAGAGCTTCGCCGTCATCGATCTGCCCTGTCGTCTTCAACTGAGCCCGTGGCTCCTGACTCTCCCGAATCGCCCTTTGTCCACACTGACCGCGCAATTACCACCCTACTTCCTTATTACTGAAAAGCAGACAGTCGAACTGACTTTGGGTTCTTCATTTCCCACAGCAGGACCGCCTAGAGCTACGCCCGCAGCTCCAGCTGGATCTCAGTTGCACTGCCAATCGGCTCGAGCACTCCCCCCAGTTCGCCTTCCAGAAGCAGACTTGATTGTCAAGGAATTGCCCCGATTCGACTCATTGATTGACGCACGACAAGCCCAGGGGTTGAATTCGAATAACCTTTGGAGGAAAAGACCGATCCACGCCAGCTCGGGCGGAGAGTCTCTTGGCCCTCGATTTGATACCGGTTCTGCCCGTTCGCCAGTGCATGACGACTCTGACTTGCGAGTTCGAGAGGAAGGGGCTTCCAGCGCTCTGTTGTCCCTCTCTGCACGGAGACACGCTGGACACCAACATCACAACAGTCCTTCCCTGGAACCCTCCAGCCCCTCACAGCCTGTATCATTGCGTGTTTCAAGCTTGGGCGTCTCCCACCACAGCCCCTTTCTGCCAGCTTCCTCCTCCAGAGCTCCGACCTCACCGTATGACCACCCTATTCCCCCTTTATCTCCCTCCTCATATGCAGGTGCAGCTCATGCGTCTCGGCATCACCATGACCGTCACCACCGCAATCAGAGGTCGCTTGTGGACCCCTATCCATCGCCTCACTCCCACGTGAGCGGTCGTCGAACAGTCAGCCCTCTCAATGCGTTGAGATCCGGTGGTACGGGCTCTGGAACTGGAAAAGGAGCTGGTGAAACCGCTGGTGGAAAGAAGCGTCGCGCGAGGGCTACGCCAGAACAGCTGGAGATTCTCAACCAAGTATACGCTAGGACTCCGTTCCCAAGTACGCAGGAAAGGATTGATCTAGCCGCTACTCTGGGCATGACGCCCAGGAGCGTGCAGATTTGGTACGTTATGATTTCATTTATTGCCACGGTTTCCCTTGGTGGAGCCTCATGGTTGCACTTGAGATTTATTCTTTTTGACTAACGGGTTGCTTATTTAGGTTCCAAAACCGACGACAAGGTGCCAAGCACAGCGAAAATAAGCGGCGAGAGCAGCCGGCACTGGTCTCGTCCAGCACCTCCACCACCAACCTATCAACTCCCCTCTCCTCTCCGGGGTACGGAAGTCCAGGATCTCAGTCACAGCACAGCGAGCCAGGCGTTGCCCTGCGCGCAGTCGAGCCTTATGCTCATGGAGGTTCCAACTCACCGGTTCTGGAACGCTCTACCGCATCCTCCTCTCGTTATTCAACCTCACGATCGCCCGTACACGAACTGAGGGCGCGGGCCCGTGGGCAAACGGCGTCTGTCGGTGAGGTACTCAAGAAGGACGACGAGAGCAGCGGAGAGGATAGTAACACCCCCGAAGGGGCCGTGAGGAGACGCCACCGTGACTGGGGGGAAGACGACGAGTGGCGCCCGTCCGCCCGGCGGGCATAGACTTAGAGGCCCTCGGAGAACCAGTGCGGATTTGTCGACGATAGACCAATCTAGGAAAACTTCCGGTCCGTTCACTGTTTTGGTTTACAACATAGAGAAGTGAGGTCAACAGGACCCCAAACAGGTTGGGGATGGCATATGAAATTTGACGGGGAGGTCGCAAATCACCTCAGTACGGAGTCTTGTATTCGTCACGATCATTTCCAACCCCTTTGCTTCTTGTATGTGCACACGCCTCGCGGCATCGGCTAACCTTACGCTCTCTACTTGCTGTTAGCCACGTTTCTCTTCCTATTCTCGTCTCTCATTCGTCTTTTGGGTCTGTGTACTTTGTATTCTCTTAGCGTTTCGCGATTAGCGTGCTAGACAGTCGTGTACAGTGATGTACTCTCCTCAAATCAAACATGATCGTTGATCAGTCGTGCGATCTAAGGGTCTTAAGGTGGAAAGAAGTGAGGAATTACAGTACTGTCTATATGTCGGATAAACCTACCCTATTCTTCATCCGAAGAAATGGGGACAGGGAGAACCTTCCAGATGGAACAGCGAACACTGAATAACCTCAGTCTCTGGGCCTGACCTGTAGAGACACACAGCTGGTTTTCCAGAGCATTGTAAGGCCTAGTACTCGTCAATCCTCTGTTCGGCCGCAGCGCTCACAATCAAATTCGGCCATACCCCTCGTACCTTCAGCGGGGGCCAGGTCTTTCGTTTTATCTGTTCTGTCGGCCATATGTTCGATTCTACTGATGTGCTGGAAGGTTCGAGGTTTGTAGAACGCTGGAGGCTGAAAACTCAATCCAGATCGATTGGGGCAGACGCACGGAGGGACAGCACTAGTCTTGTTAGTCACGGAGAGATTATACTTGGGCCTCTAGCAGTGGTTGTTGGAGGTTGGTTATGATACAGTCGACCAGTAAAGTCCTCCAGCTCTCCATTAATACATTGCAAGGGGCTCTCCACTCACTATTGATTTCTATAAGCGTCCTTCGCTTCTGGAGCCTTATTAAATCATCGCATTGTGTTCCCTTGTTATTTTACTTTTCTGCCTTCGACGCAAATATTGATTCGCTGGTCTATATGACCTGGCATATCCCGAGTATGTTTTCTCTTCACTCTGGTTAAGCTATAATCGCATGAGTCATGCAAATTCCCCGATAAATGAGCGAACAGCAAGCGTTGTGGAGCACGACTAACTAAGTAGGCGTAGCTTAGAGACGCCACACAGGAACAGCATCTCTTATCCCTAAGGGATCCGTTCTGTATTCCATCGCTCAAGGCGTTGAACGTCAAGTGATGATTCCTTGTCTAGCAACTTGTGTCCTGTACTCATCAAATGTCATATTGTACCTCCTCAATTACAGTAAGACGGCTGGATTTACACCCTGGCGTCCTTCCAGCGACTTTGTGGTGCTCGATGCACACATCATATTTTATTTGGGCGCTCGCTGGTATCTGAGTTTCACCCGTAGGTGTCTGCAGACGGAGGTTGTATCTATGTTCTCGTATTATTCTCAAGCGTACACCGCCTTTGGAAGTCTCCTGGATTGAATTAGCTGCAATTGACTCTAACTTGGTTGCGCACAGCTTCGACTCTGTCCGATTATTTCGGCGCGCGGCTACGATCTGTCTTCTCGCGGAACCCCCTTGACACTCCCAAACCCCCTTCTTGGACCCCCCAACGCCGGCCGTTTCCTTCGCTGTTTGCCACACCTATTTGTCTCTTTGTTCTCAGGCCACAGGTGTTAGACGCCACAGGTGTTAGACAATGCCGGGCTTCAATCTCACCGTCCAGCAATATACCCCGCTCATCCGATATGCCCCGTCAAGCGCATGGCGTCCAGGCACTCCCGCTGACAGCCAGTTCTTCAAATATAACGACGGATTCAGGCTTACAACGGCGAACGAATCCACTGCCACATTCGACTTTAATGGTACTGGTGTCTGGTATGCATTATACATTTAACAGCCACCCATCTGGCTCATTCGCCGCTTGATTCAGGATATATGGCGCATATCGGCCTAACCATGTTTGTAAACTTCACCATATACCAACCACCTTGAGTGCTGACACTAATCCTTAAGGGAAATTTCAGTGTCGCACTTGATGGCATACCGCAAGGGGCCTTTAATGGTGCAGCAGATGACCAGTTTCAAGTCGTACTATTTGGAGCTGGAGGGCTGGAGAACAGAAAGCATTCCATAGAGCTCACCAATATTCCCCTCAGTGCCAACAATCCTTACGTCGATATTGATTTTGTACGTACATGCCTTACTCTTTTGAAGGCTGCATTGCTCTGACGTATTAGGTAATAGATAATTTATGAGATGCAGTTGGATGGAAAATCTAGAGCGAATCCGGTGCAAGTGGATGTGTCCGCCGGCAACTGGACTCACGACGATTTGTGGAGCCTGGAGACGGATTCGACACAGGGCGCACTCCTGTGGGTATTTCATAGCTTCCATGAGTATGTTTACCTCTGGCCACTGACTGGGGCTTTGAATTTGTGATGTCTAGGACCTCAACGACGTTAGGCGCCAAAACTACTCTGACCTTTCAAGGGGAAACTGTGGAAGTCTACGGATCTACAGGACCACTTAATTCCCGATTCGATCTGTCCGTCGATGGTGGCGCAATCACTACACTGGATAGCTACTATGATGAGTCCCGACCTTCCGTTTTACTATGGAGCGCCAACTCGTTAGGGGATGTGCCCCACAAGTTGGAGATCACCAATCAGCCGAATAGCACGAGTCAGAACAAACTGGTGTTGAATTATGCGGTGGTACGAAGCGCAACCAACCAAAAGACATCGAACGGGTATCCTTTATTGTTTCATATCTCGTCGCCGGTCTTCTAACTCATTCTTTATTTAGTGCTAATGCGCCGTCGACCACAGCGTCAGCTGCTCCGAGCATAAGTAATCGTCCTACAGAGAGCGCTGCGTTCAACAGCAACACTGGTGCTATTATAGGAGCTGTCATCGCTGGTGTGGTGATCCTTGTCGTCGTAGCCGCCGCTGCCTTCCATTGGCAAAGAAAGCAGCGACTCCTCGAACGTCCGACATCGTCCTATGTCCCGCCCATGTCGAGCAATAGGGATATTCTTCCCACCACAAACCCATCAGCCGGAAGTGGGTTACAAGGCAGCCATCCGAAGTTCGGCGCACCTGTTCAAACAAACGCTGCCAACAACCCTGTCTCTTCAAATAACTCAGGTCTATTGAGTACACCGTCGAACGTCACACCCCCGTTGCCTGTGTCCTCCTATTCCGGGGCTAGTCACCAGCCGCGAGAGCAGTTCGCTCAGCCGCTTTCTTATCTCCCTGCTACTTCTGAACCGCGAACACAGCCTTTCCCTCCAGCCCAGTCACACCCACCAACTGAGCCTGAAATGCGAAGTTCATACGCGTATCAACCACATCCTCAATCAATATTCGGCGACTGGGATGACACGCCTGGTCGTTCTGCACATCAGGGTAGGGTTACGAGTCCTCCACCCGATTACTGGTCCAGTGCTGGCCAAGCCACTCGCTAGGGTCGTCCTGCATTTGAAAGTCTCGTTTCCATGATTGCTTACAGACCTGTACTGGTACAAGGATACGGACCGGATGTCTGAGTTTATTGTCTCTTCTATAATAAAGGTCCTCTAGTTACTTAGATTCACGGTTATTACTCACCTCCTATTCGATGCGGTTGCCCATACGCCTGGAGCCCTGGATCGCTCGAGTGGCGTTCATACTCGCCGGTATAGGTCTATGGCAAACCCACCTTAGACTCTCGCATCAAATTTGGGACTCTCACTAAACACAGAGCCTATGCGGTACGGAGGGAGAACAAGGTCTCAGCCCCGTTACTCTTGAAGTTTGCATTGCTCAGGGTAATTACTCAGTACAGCCACCAGTACCTTCGAGTACCTTTGAGAGCAATACACCAGTATAGTCCCAAGTAGTCAGATTTAAGGCTGTTGCACCCGCCCAACGTTAAACTCAACATAAGACCAAACTCTATGCATCGACCATTGACTGTGTACCGACGAGCTCCTTTTTCGCTTCGTATCAAAGCCTTATTGAGCATTTCCAGATTGCCCATAATCTCCTTCTTGATCTCCCAATGAATGGTAGCACTTGGCATACGGCGAGCGTGAACGACCGGAGCGGGGACAGGCCATTCACGAGACCGAAACATCCAGCAAGTCACAGCCAACGACTCGTTGAAACTTATGCCGTCGATTGTTATGAGCTGCAATAGGAGATGCAGTTCGAACCTTTATGCATGCAGGGAGCTTCAGAGACGTTCGGTAGAGGGGTTGAGATTGAAAGGTATAATACATAGGTTCAATCCAACCCTATATGATGTATGAGTGATGAGTGCTACGCCATGCTTGAGGGTCCAAAGGCACGATGCGATCGTGTAGCGGGCAGCTACAGACAAGACAAGAATAATGGCCGTATCCAAAACCCAAAGACGAGATAGACTAGATAATAGAAGGAGAGGTCCACTTGCCGAGACGAGTCCAGTTCCAAAACCAAGAGGAAGGGGGGGTTAAATTGGAATAAGGAGCAGAAGCAAGAAGTGAAGGGGATAGTGATCGATGTTCTCACGTTCACAATCAAGGTTAGTCACTCTCCCTTTCGCCCAGCTGCCGCCCTGGTGACCATCACACGACGCCGGGGTGGCGACTTGGCATTCATATTGACATTAACCAAACGTGGTGGGTTCTTGCGACGTTGCGGCGATGAATGGATGAATGCAACGTTGCGCACCCGGAGAGGTATTCGTCTTGTCGGAACCGCACCGGGCTTGGTTGATTTGGTGTCATCCAAGTCCGACGAGGTCTCGAATCCTTCCGAGGACAAGGGCTTTTTAACGGCTGGCACATGGCGAGTAGGTTGGAGCTTCGGTGCTGCTTTCTTCTGTTCCAGTTGCTTGGCTGCGCTAGGTCGAACATGCGGAGGCTGAGGAGTATATTTCTGAGCCTGAACCTTCCGATTACCACTGTACAGATGGGTAGGATCAGATTCCTTGGTATTTCTCTGCGTTGATGGTCGCTTATCAGAGAGCTTGAGGTCTTCAAGTTTCTCCAAAACCTTGTCCATGTCTAGTCGGGGTGAAGGGGTTGAAGGAGTTGGTGATTGACATACAGGAATCCTTTCAATTTTGCGGTGATTTGTTTTTTGGGGCGGCTTCGCCATTAGTACAGCTTTAGGGACAAGCCGAGGTGGTGACTTCACTGGTCCGGGCTTGACTACTGGAAGCTTAGCTTTAGAATTCGCAAGACCTAGTGTGGGTTTGGTGGCAATCGCAATCTTGTTGAGGACTTTGGGTCGGGTCTTGAATTCGAGCTCGTTTGTCGTTGGCTTCTCTGGCAGGGGCTTTGCCTTCGAGACTACCTTCTCCCTAGCCGCAAACCCGGACTTTACTGGTCCCAGTTGCCCCGTTGCTTCGTTCTTCGCCTGAGTCGCCTCGTGCGGCTTCATAACCAAGTCGACTCTCTGCACTAACTCGGCTACTCCACCCTCCAGTGTCATTTTTACTTTCATTTTGACATTTGGATTAGCGGCGGGCGGCCCGTGTTTGGCACCAGAGACATTTGCAAGTTTAGCGGCGGCTCCGGGAGGCGACTTGCCAGACTTGGATGCATGAACGGTCGTCCAGTCAAAGACGTCATCTTCCATGTAGCCTTCACGGGCATATAAATCCATGAACATCCTTCGATATGCCTTGTAGTTCGGCCTCTCCTCAAAGCGAAGCTTGCGGGTTAAGTCAAGGTAGTTGGAGAACTCCTAAATGGATATAAGAGGTAACCATTATAAATTTCCCCCGGCCAGGCGTACCTTTGGGAAGCCGGAGCATAGGCTTGACGAGCTTGATGCCAGCTTTCGTCGGCCGGTCTCGGCATATCGTGCAGTGGCATCCTTAATCTTGATACCCTGCCAAGGAAGTCCTCCACGAAGGAAGTACAGAAGGACATATCCTACAGCCTCAAGGTCGTCCCGACGACCTTGCTCTATGAGTTGATGTTCAGCAGGCACTCGACTTGATCTGTGATAATTACTCACCCAAACCCAGATGGGCGTGGATACTGGAATATCGTGCTGTGCCACAGAAAGCCTTCCCGGTGATCATCTTGTTGTGCTTTCTTGTCTTCGGATTACAGTAATATTTGCTCAGACCAAAGTCGACCACAAACACCCGACTGCAGGTCTCCCCGTATCCCATGATGAAGTTATCGGGCTTGATGTCGCGATGAATGATGTGCCTTGTGTGGATCCCTTCAAGTTGGCCGATCTGCAGTCGTGCAGTCAGACAAGGACTTCACAGAAACGGGATACTAAAGAGGATAAGGTACCATACCATTTGATCTGCCAGCATCAAAACAGTCTTCAGGCTGAACTTCCGTCCACATTGATTGAATAAATCCTCCAAACTCTGACCGAGGCGATCCATGACAAGAGCGTTGTACTGCCTAGTCGGACCGAACCAATGCATGCGTGGAATAGCCGTTACACCGGCAAGAGCGCGATAAATGAGACGTTCTTGTTCTAGTGTTGAACGCTCTGCGGGAATCTTCTTCACTTCAAGCTTGATCGCAACTTCCACTGAGGTGACTACATTAACTCCGAGGTATACCGCACCTAAAATCCGAGGTAGTTGAGTCTCATTGCGACGTTCCATCACGTTTCATCACGACAAACCAAAAGACCCCTCTCCCAGCTTCTTCTCAACGCGAAAAGTGCCTCCGACAATCATAGGGACCCTGTGTGGGAGACGCTGTAAGTCCATTTGGCCAAAGGAAGAGGACCCTTCGGCCTGGCAGCGGTTGATGATGCAACGGCGGGTAGCTGGGGGTCTGTGGGCACAGAGAGATTTCACATACGGCATTGTGATCCAAACAAGAACAAGATAATCATCAAACAAAAACGCGAAAAATGAGGCAAAAAACAAAGAAGCGGAGATGGGAGATGGACAGGGTGGGCACGTGCTGAAGATGTATGAATGCTCGATGCACATTTCGCACGTTTGCTTTACTATACTTCGCTCTATCTAGACTACTGCAGTAGCTGATTCTAATTGCAATATTGAATTCCGTCATTGAGCATGGCTGTCCCTACCCGTTGGTCAACGTTAACGCGCCGGGCGCAGCCAGAAACCTCCCAAGGAATGCAACGGAACGACATTCGGGTAATATAGCCTGCCACTGCTTTACGGTGATCGCGGTCTTCGTCACCACTGGACCCGGTCATTTCCCTCTCGCTCTACTTGTTATCCCACCTCCTGCAGCATGGCGCCTCTTGTATTCTGCAGGTGTTTCTTTAAGTTTGCCCTTTACCCACATTCCCCGTCTGGCAGCTCTGGAGAGACGGGTCAAATGGGAGTTGGGTATGGACAGGTACAGAAGGAAGCCTACTTTGCTTGCTTCTCGACATTCAGGTAGAACTCCTTGCCCAATGGGCCATACATCGCATTCGCCTGTTGATAAACAATGGCCCACCCCGCTTTAAGCATCTCGATCGAGAGGTTCTGATACCGGAATGGTACCCCCGTCGGGAGCATTGGAAGGGCGACCTATGCATTGTGTGATAAGACAGAATTTTCTAGAGAAAGGAGGCGCACAATGCGGTGATACTGGTCTCGATGAAGCAGTTGGCACCATATTTGTTTTCCTTGTACCGTATCTGTCAACCACTTTAAAGCTTCCTTTGAGTATTCTTGCGGTTCACGACCCCAATGTCCGGCCTACTCCCTAGTGAGAGACATGAGGAGGGCAATAGAAGGGTCTGCTCACCTCGGGGGCATCAATCCCAGCCATGCGTATATGTATGGTTTGATCCTTCAATTCTGTGATGAGAGAGCGCGGCTCAGCTGAAGCTTTTTTCAACCACGTGCCAGACAGGATGACCTGTCCTTGTTCCTGGGATGCTTCGGAACTTTAACGGCCATCTCCAGCCTGGGCCTGGAGTATGATACAACCTGAAGTTATCGGCGTCTCCAACACTAAGAATCAGAGCAAGTCAGGTGCCTCGTGCTTTCGTACAGGCACGAGCCGGCACAAGATACCTGGTAACAATGCCTGTGATCCACCTCTTCTCTGCAATATCGTTCGCGGAGACGGACTCCGTGTTGGGTATCCGTCGAATATGCCGCATGTATGCGAAAACAAGCCCGAGTGCGCATACGGTGCAGCTAACAGACACGACGACAAGCGGTGCTTGTGGATGGATGGCCTTGATACGTTGTAAAGAGCCTTCAAGCCACGATTTGTCGTCCCTCGGGTGAGGCCTTGAAAGGGTTGAGAAGAAGCCCATGGCAAAGCAAAGCAACCTTGAACCCAGGGCAATATCATACGGAGGACCGGATAAAGAAATTTTCAGTGCATCACCTATACTCACTGCTATGACGTATCCAGGATGACCAGCAAGCCGAAGGCGACTTAGATTTCTCACCTAAACGTTCCTTGTTCCCAGATCGACATGGATTTTCTTTCGTAAACTTCTGGTCTCCATTTCATGTTGCTAGAGATACATGATATGAGCCGCTGATGATGTCAGTTCGTGCCCTCCTGCTCGCATGTTAACCGTCATTCAGGCAGTAGGGTGGCAGCATAGTCGATAGTCACTCCACCACGGATTTGTTCATGATGACGCAGACGCTTCAGCGTTCTTTTTTGCGCCTTCCGCATCCGCTGCCACCTTCAGGGCCTGGTAGACGACGGAAAAGTCTCGATGAGCAAGGTCAGTGCGCTGCGCAACGTTCTCATACACTTCTTTAGCTGTGACCCCAAGTATCAAAGGAGTCGTATATGAAGATGCGGCGTGCAAAGCAAGGTTCATGTCCTGGAGGAGTGATGGGAAAGGTGAAAAGGGAGGCAGGCTCTAGACCGACCTTGAGCATCAGTGCGGTGGAAAATCCGCCCTCGTAATCTCGTTCACATGGTGGTGATCCTTGGGGAAGAGCCCCTGGAGCGGGATTATTGACTTCGGAAGCCCAGCATCGACCTGTGGACAAGATCTAAGCGAGCGAAGAGTGAATAAAGCATCGATGGCACATCTTCCTTACCCGTCGAGCTGTTGATTACTCCCGCTAGGACAGAAGGGGTTAATCCCATGCGTTGGCCAAGTAGCATTGCCTCGGCCACAACAATTTGTTGAACGCCAAGGACCAAGTTGTTACATATCTTCGCCGCCAAACCCGCTCCAGAAGGGCCGCAGTGGAGGCTTCGAGAACCCATGAGCGACAGGTAAGGTTTTGCCAAAGTGAAAGCGGGCCCTGGCCCTCCAACCATAAACGAGAGCGTGGCGGCTTTTGCTCCGGTAACACCTGAACCCGTCAAGCGTCGTCAATATCTGAGCGACGTCCTTTGAGTAAACGGGTGATACCTCCTGATACTGGGGCGTCGATTATCATGGCGCCAGCGTCCTCAACTTTCTTTGCTACTTCACGTGCAACATCGACGTCCAGAGTTGTTGAATCGATGCATAGCGTCGGTTCGCCTTTGGGCAACTTTGTAAGTGCCGGTACTATGGAGTCCGACGTCTTCAGGTAGACATCCTGCCATGAAGGAGCCCTTGAGATGATGTTTACCATTTACCGTCGAGCTTACCTGAACATGTGGAGACGAAGGCAGCACTGTGATAACCGTCGACGCTGAAGCGGCTATTCTGACCAAAAGCTCAGAGGCAGGAAAGAGCAAATACGCGGGTGGACATACTCTGCTGGTGTCCTTCGTATAGTGATATTCACTCCAGGAAATCGCTCCTGCATAATCCTCACGATGTTATTCGCAGCGTCTTCATTGACGTCGCAAACGGTAAACCTGGGAAGTACATTGGAACTCGAGCTCAAGGTGGATTCATTGGTTTGGCGTTGCAAATCATGGTTAATCATTGTTTTTGAGAATGCATTTATCGCCATTTCATAACCCATCCGACCAAGGCCTATGAACCCTATAGTGGACGCCCTCGCGGTCGTTGATGATAGCCGTACGAATGAAGGATGCATTGCAGAACTCGCAAATGGGAAAATAGGCCAGGCGAAGTGGCGGTCAAGTGCTAACCGTATTTGGCTCACGTGCTCATGATCCTCATCAAAGACTCGACAAACTCGACAACCCTCTTCGACTTCCCGCAAAGTGGCGAATGGAAATATACGCCCTTGAATATCAACATCCTGATCGGTACCTGTACTGAGTACAAGCCCCCATGAACCTTGTGGTTTCTAGAGCATCTCCGAAGAATACCCAAATACCCAAATGGCTACATTTCAGCCATCCATATACCTAGAGGGACCCCACTCCGGGGTGGGTGGCGCGGCGACAAGCCTAAACTCGCCCAAACACCAAGACCAGCGCTGATGGTGACTTGACCTCCTCCACGTAAATGGCTCGTCGCAAAGCGGGTAAACACGCGTCCTTGTTTTCTGCACTTCCTCAAGAGATCAAGTTATCCATATTGGGTTCGAACTCTGCCTCCAAAGGCAAGGGAAAAGACTGCGAACAAACTCAAAATTCGGACGAGGAGACTGCGCGGCCATCAAAAAAACGCAAATTGAACACACTTCTTTCGAAGGAGCTTGAAACATACGACGCGACTGGCCTTGTGCCTCATTACACAAACGCGAAACAGGTTCCCGGGCACCTACAAAAATGTGAGTGAGCTTGATAGTGAAATAGAATGTTCGAGTATCTAACACCTGTATCTAAAGACTTCTTTCAGAGGTATCGGCTATTCTCACGATACTCCGAGGGCTGTCTCCTGGACGAGGAAGGTTGGTTCAGCGTGACACCCGAGGCAATAGCAGATCAAATTGCGGAACGGTGTCGCTGTGATACAATTATCGACGCTTTCTGCGGCGTTGGGGGGAATGCTATAGCGTTTGCCAAAGTCTGTGAGCGGGGTGAGTACGCAATCACTGTCTAGAGAAAGCAACTGGACCCTGATTTTTGTACTATTCTAGTCATCGCTATAGATAACTCAGCTACGCGTCTAACGCTTGCGCGACATAATGCTGCGGTGTATGGCGTGGCAGATCGAATCGAATTTATTTTGGGCGATTTTATTTCATTCGCAAAATCACTGCAACACCGGTCTAGTCGCAGGCGGCCAATTGACGTCGTGTTCCTTAGCCCTCCTTGGGGAGGCGTAAATTATCTTTCTATGTCGCCGAACAAGGTTAACCAAGTTCCTTCAGCTATTATAAGTCAGGGGGAGAGAGACCCTGGCCCTGGTATGGCCCACTCAGGTGTCGGACAAGCATATTCTCTCGCTAATGTTTCACCCCTCCATGGGGGCGAACTTTTCCAAATCGCAAGGGCGATTACTCCTAACATAGCTTACTTCCTTCCTCGGAACCAGGATCTGGAGGAGGTCTCCGCCCTTGTCGAGCCGACAACTACTGGCAGTGGCCACCTGGTGGGCAATTATCCCCATGAAATCATAGAGATTGAAGAGGAATGGACGGGAACCAAGCTCAAAGCCTTGACTTGCTATTTCGGTG
>Ga0307513_10003830_pt1 | contig 20267 bp, 28 predicted proteins | sample 15_EM_MG_FD_202174 | JGI IMG/M metagenome (GOLD analysis project Ga0307513, IMG submission 202174) | Populus trichocarpa ectomycorrhiza microbial communities from riparian zone in the Pacific Northwest, United States - 15_EM | ecosystem: Host-associated > Plants > Roots > Unclassified | place...
CTTGTAACTAGACCGCGAATCGAACATGCCCAAATCATGGACCGCAAAGACATCGCACGTCTTGGGAAAACAGGAGGTACATCAGGCCTGTTCCGCCGGTGGGAAAATAAATGTTGACAGTGGAAGCGCAGTGATCGCAAGCGTCCAACCTATCCATGTGTGAGACGCATCATACTCCTCTCTGACAGCATCAAGACACTGACTTGTTGATAGCACAAGCGACATGTGGTATGCCGAGAACCGTCTGGTAATTCACCCACGCCAGTCTGTATCCTGACACCCGTTTCTCACCGGGGCGGCCCACTCCACTAGGGACCTGAACGGGTCAAAGGACTTTACGCGTTTCGGTCGATCATCGACGCGGGTGCTAGGACGACGCTCGGTACCGATTTCCCTGTCGAAGATATGCGCCCGTTGGCGACTTTCTATGCCGCAATCACTAGATTATCATACGATGGCGACTCACCTCACGGACGGGGCGGGTGGTTCCCTGAACAGAGGATGACACGGATGGAAGCCCTTCGAGGTCGGTCGCATTACTCCCCCGAGTTTCGTATGTGTTTGACCGTCGGACAACTACAGGAATGACCATCGACCCTGCTTATGCCTCCTTCACCGAGAACATTCTCGGCTCGATCGAGCCAGGGAAACGCGCGGACTTCGTTGTCCTCTCCAAAGACATCATGAAAATACCGGTCGACGAGATTCTGAAAACCGAAGTGTTGGCCACCGTGATGGACGGGGTAGTCGTTTATGGGAAGGTCTGATACTATACCTCCCCCCTGTTCGACAATATTGTACCCGTGAAAATAATTAATAACGCCTCGACCGGCCGGGGATTCCGTCTGGAGTTCGAGGTGGGGCGGATACGTTTCTGTACTTCGCCGCGGTGTACCAGCGCATGTGTGTGCCAAGTCGGTCGATCTGATGGCCGTCAACGATGTTGATCCTCCCGCAGTTGATCAAGCGATACCACGTATGGGAAGGGCATACCGAGATCACCATGAGCACTAGTGATCAGTGTATTAGTCTAGGGCAGTACGGGTAGGTATGTATGGAACGGGATGTGCACAAGTCCCAAAAAGTCCAGTGGATTGAATAGCAAAAGCAGAGTCCGTCTTCAGTGGAGATTAAGAAGAGCTGTCACCTCCAGGCTCGCCATCGTTCCCCTTTTCTATCGTGGCCGAGAACCGTTCGAAGATGAAAGATATAGTACCACCAGGAACTCGATTCACGGGTATTTCGGAGGAATCCGATGAGAAAGCGGTGGAAGTCGGGTCAACCGCCAGCAACGTGTCCAAGCTTGACGGTTGAGGCTGTTCAGAGCCAAACTCGTGCATGAGGTTCCGGAGGATCTCATCCTGCACTGTATCACGTGCGCCTCGCCGCAATCCGTTGATGTGCGTCCATTCTCCCAGAGCCGCGAGTTGCGCCTTCTTCCTCAGCGCGTACTGTGGGTGATTGATAATAAGATAATCAAGGCGTCAGTCCTTGCAGCGATCCGAGGCCGAGCAACATAATTCGCTTACCGATTTATCCATCTCGCCTATGTCTTCGGAACTCAAACTCTTAGCGGTAACAAACCCTTTCAACATTCGCCGCTCGGTTTCCATCAACTCTGCTTCTTCCTCTTCAGTATCAAAGCCGCTGTCATCATCACCATTGTCTCCTTTGACACATGGACAATCGAGGAGTTCGTGAGTGTGAGAGCCAGTATTTGGATGGAACGTGAAGATGTCACGAAGCTATTGTGAAGATAAACGTCACATGGTGCATAAGCGCCAGTCCACAATTACACGTACGTCTTGGGTCGTGAACGAATCGGAGCTCGACTCTGCAGCACCCTAAAAAAATTCCAATGCAGGCCCGTGAGACAGTGGAGCTAGATGAGATCTTGGGGCGCTTACCGTCCCCATAATCGCTGTGAACGAGCCAAATTTTAGCGTGATAAACATTAGTTTCGAGAAGCCAAGATGAACCCACAGGCGCTGAGTCCCAACTTGGTTACCTGACGCTGGAAGATTTTCTCTTCCAGAGGATAAACGATTGAGCATGGTCATCAGGCCGTCGGGGAGCACGCGAGGTGTACACACCATCAATAGTACCAGCAGTCAAGAAGCGATAAATGAAGACTGGGCGCTTCTGTCCATCGCTACGGATGGGCATAAAAATCCTCCAAGATCCGTAATCAGTCCAAAGACGCCTGGCTTACCGATGAATACGCGCCATACTCTGAAGGTCATGGCTAGCGCAGAGAGCATAAGCGTCAGCGTCAAAATAGACGTCGTCAAGTGTCGTGTGAGAGTCGAACCTTGGATTCCAATCTCCGTCAATCAAACACAGTCGCGAGCCGCCGATGAGGTTGATCCCAACCCCTCCGGCTTTCGATGATATTAGGAAAAGGACTAGAAAAGACGAGGGAATGTTCGGCACCCAAGGCTAAACAAAAGGGGTGGGAAACGTACAGCGAGATGCTTGAGACGCCTTGTTAAAGTCGTTGACGAATTCCTGGCGCTTCTGACTTGGGGTAGATCTGGTCAGGGAGTAGGGCCTCGGCGTCAGAATGGCCGTGAGTGGATACCGTAACAAGCTTACCCGTCGAGACGGTGATATGTGTACGACTTCTTCTTGCAGTACGCCTCGATAATATTGAGGGTTGAGGTCCAATGCGAGACGATAACGACCTTCTCATCGGTACCCTGTTCGGACCGATCAGCCCACGAGCGCGAAGTGAAGGAACGTGCCTAGCACCTTGCGGATGGTATCCAAAAGGTTAGCGAGTGCCGTAAGTTTCCCTAATGGAAGCATCAGTGTGCATTCCGATCAAAAGAACAAACGAGCCAAACCACTGAGGGAGACATCCTCTACCTGCGGTCTCGCGGGAAGACATTTTAGGGCGTCTAAGATGGCGCTCGCGCTGGCGCCTTGGCTCTCCTTCCCCTTGTTCTTATCCGCGGTGGCCTTAAGGAGAATGGGGCTGTTGCAAATTTTTTGTAACAAGCCCATCATCGCTAGGGAGTCCGTCATGCTGTTCTTGATCAACGGGTCCAGGTTGTCTTTGGTGAGAATCTTCATCAAGATCTTGGTTTGAACGAGGGTGGGGGTAATGAAAACCACGTATTCGTCTAGGATCTGATGTGAGTTGCTTCGCCTAATCTTCCAGCCGGGGACCCACATTTCGGCGGAAGATATTTCTTGAGGAGGTTCGCTTCTCTCCGGAGCACAAAGCTCTGGGCAATTTGGAGCAACTAGCGCGACATTAAGTCAGGTGGAGATCGAATAGCTCGACCGCACGGCATACTCCTTTAAGTTTTGTCGCTCCGAGCTTGGCTTCGGCGTTTGTGCACCCAGGTGTTCTGCTCTTGAGGATTGGATTTTCGTACTTCTTTCGAAAGGCGCTATAGTCATCTGGGCGTGCTTAGTGACTGTAGTGGTGACTCCGGCACAAGGCGGTACCTAAAAGTCCGGGGTTACAGAATTCGGCCTTATTGAATTCATAGTTAGCTCACGAGAAATTAGGGGGATCATATGAACGAACCATTGCGTGAAACTCGCCCAGATCGTTTTGGATAGGCGTTCCCGACAGTATGATTCTCCGCGGAGTTTTCAAAGCGTCAAACATTCTGGAAGTCTTGTTATTGGCAGACTTCAGTCGGTGACCTGGAAATATCGTTAGACGACGTTCGCCCCGGCTCCGACGGCAACCGACCCTCATCGCATATAATCAACCCGATCGGCGGCCTGGAGAGAGAGTGGACTCAGGCGCCTTACGAGACCGAAACGAGGAAGCAACTCAACTGGCAGTACGAGAGATCCTCACTGATTTATACCGTTAGTCAGTTCATCCAACGAGCCCGAGGGACTGGAAACCACCGCACATGATTGACCGTAACTTCTCATACCCAATGATCAAGACTTGATGCTTACTGGGAGTGGGTTAGGCGCCAAACACCGCATGAAAAGGGTCTTCGCAACGACCCACACTTACGAATTGAGGAAAAGTTTGATCTGTGATTTATCTTTGTCTCCGGTCAAAATGCTGACTCGGTCCCTCCCTAACCTACATGGTGTATTCATAAGCGTCTTCATCGTTCTGCCGTGAGATTGAAGATACCATTTATGAAACTCAGACCTCCAATTCTACATCAAACGAGGCAACACGTCGGGTGTGTGTTAACGAGTGGAGGTACAACGACTTACGTTTATCAAGGAAACTGGACACACGATGAGCGCCTTCCGGATCACTGGCCCTGGTGCAGCGTACGGGTTCTGCCCTAAAAAGTTGTATTCAATACCAGCGGAGGCTCTTTTAGCAGCACGCTAACTTAGCAAGGTCCAGATAAGGGTAACTGCCTATGTGAGAACTGAGTGAGGGGTTAATCCGACGTGTACCGATTCAGGTCTTCATACCTGTAAAGTCTTTCCTAACCCCCTACAGGTGAGGGCGTCATTAATCATAGGTCCAAACCGGGAGTCCAGAGCTCAACACCCACATCTCGTCTGCTAGGATGCAACCTTGGCCGTCGTGGCCTTTGTACCCCATCACGGATTCGTACAAAAACTTCACGCCCTCGATTTGATGTGGTCGCAATTTTCTTGACAGTATAGGGTCTATTACCACCGGAAGGATATCCAACTTCCTGTCATAAATCAGGCGTGAAGTAAGCGCTCGGAACATCCGATGAGAACATCAGGCTCTCGAAAAGACGCACTTGGGATTGAATCTGGCCTCGTGCCCTTTTGTGGGAACGATCATCACAACCGCATTCTCAGCGTTCGGGTCATGCCTTTGGAATTAGAGATGAGCAAACGCGTCACGAAAATAAACATGGAACCCACAAAGGTTTCCGTTTTTCCTTATTCTCAGGGGGCTTGGCGTAAAACGACGTGGGAGCAATAAAAGTCTTGGAGGGCTGTGAGACGGCGGTGACGGCTGGAGAATTGGTTGATTCCCGACCGTCACTCTCATCGCTTGGGGTTGCAGATGGGACGGCCTCAGGATCGAGCGCCTCTCGCTCAGAAAGATCGGTGCCACTCAGTGTTGGTAGCTCGGATTGAGCAATAGGTGATTCCAATTCAACCTCGCGGACCCCGATGAATAGTCTCTGTCCGGGAACTGGCGGCTTGTCCGCTTTTTTTGCGCCGAGTCTTCGTCCCGCGCGTTGGTCAACATTTGACTTTCCGGACTAGCGTGGAACTTCTCACATTTTCCCGGACTCCGATATGAGTCGCAGATGCCCTCCTTCTGTGCACGTGACAAAACCATCGCCATCCCAGGTCCTGTGTTTCTTTTGCTGGGGTCTCCGCCTGCAAGGATTTTAGCATTCAGGTGGCTCGAAATAAGGTGTCCAAACGAACCACTGGGCGGACCAATACGAGTTGGGGATCGCTTTTGACAAGCTCAAAGTAGTGTTAATAGGGTCTGCAGGCGGCTTGATCAAATTCACGGGGTGCAGCGAGATCGGTTTCCTCTGAGCACCGGAAGAACCCACAGATGGACGAAGCTGCTGTGGTGGGACGAACTGTTTGATGGAAGGTGCAGATGTCCGCACGGGAGCAGTATCCACGTCCCCAGTATGAATGGGAGAGCAATGTCTCCCAGACAAGAAGACCTGGTGGGTGATGGGGAAATCTAAATGGGCTTCCTTTTCGGCCCATTTAAGGCATGTACCACTCTCAAGTTTGGTTGGGACTGGATTTGGTGGCCCCGAGGCGAGCCTGGTATGGGGATAATTTAGTCCAGCGCCTACAGGAACATTGTTCATTTCGCACGTTGTACTGGATTGGTCCAAGAGTTTGAAGTAAGTCAACCCCCGAACGATTAGCACGCCGTCTCCGTCCCATGTCTTGTGCTTCTTGTGCTGGGGTGATCGCCTGGCAAATACCGGTGAATACATAACCGCTAGGACATAACTGGGCGTACCACTGAACGACCCAATATATTTCGCCACTGGGATCATGGCTAAGACCGTTTTCCTCGCGTGGTCTCTTATCTGGGTGACCGGAGGGCCCTTGGCCGTCCTCGAGCTTGCGTTTCTGACCGCGGGGGTCGATATATTGAGACATCCCCCAAACGGAGGTTAATTCTAAGTATGTCCTTGAGTAAAAACGGATCAGGACGCCTGAGGGAAAAAATGACGTCTGGATGGACACGACAGCGGGTGGATGGTGGTCGATGGCGACGCGGCTTGTCACAACGTGACTTGTCGCGTCCTCGGACGCGTCTAGGAAAGATTACTCACATGACCAGACCGTATGACTCGCAACCAATTGGGGCCTTGCGGAGTTAATAAAGGAGGAGAAAAAAAGGAGCGGGATCCCCTGTCTGAGTTGACAGCGAGGCCGAGCGCTGGGTGCGCGTGCTGGACTGGGCAATCAAGATCAAAGGTCTTTCTGATCAAGCTTTAGCTATTGCCTATCGCGCGCCAGGACGCGGCGCGCAGGCGGCATTGGTTATTGACCGGAGGCCCGTCCGTTCCTTTGGGGTTGTCCTCTTTTTTGAGGGAAGAGGAACACTCGTGTGTAGCAAGGCGCTGGGTGATGGGCGCTGGACGTATCAGACAGACTATCAGACAAAACAGACCTCCCCGGGACGCTCGCTTGCCGGACACTGGACGAGAACAGATGTTGGGTTGACAATGGACAGTTGACGCGCAGATTTTTTCCCTCGCCTACCTGGCGGCTAATTCAAACGACCAAGGTTTGTATGCAAGAAGCTCCAGGACATTGCTACCGTCGACTCTCTTCGGGGTGAAAGCTCCCCCGGCGTCCGGATCAGAAGCCGCCAGTGAGTTCGGGGGGCACTCGTATATACAGTGCACCACCGAGGGCACCCTGATCCCTCAACCACCCATCCCACCCCCTCCCCAATGTCCGACTCAGAGCTCAGGCAGCGCCAACCGAGCCCAACGGCGTCCGCAAAGGCATCGCCGAAAAAAAAACAGAAGGGCCCCACCAGCCCCCCACCACCGGACCCGCAATCCGCGTCCTCTGCTGCCCGTGGTTTCATTTTAGCTGCTTCGTTGGCGTTATCCGTCACCCTCCTTCTATACCTCCGCATCTTCCATTCCCCGTCCCCGGCTTCCTCCTATATCCTCTGCTCTCCCCCTGGCAAGTTGCAAATTCATACCGTCGATCATGACGACTCCAGGGTCGAATGCATGACCGTCCGGGGTGACTTCATCATCGACACCGGAGCCCGCGGTATGTCACATGAACCCATCAGCCAATTCAAGACATCCGCTCATGGCTCATTTCCCCAGTCGACCTCATAGACCGGTATTCATCATACAAATTGATCTACATCAAGCCCGGAGCAATCGTCGTCCCCGGACTCACAGGTAGGTCCACCTCCCTCCCGTAGTGTCACCTCGCCGTTTCCTCAATATACCGTCCCGCAGATTCGCACGTTCACGCCCTAGAGTATGGTGCCCAGAGGCAGATCCCGATGGAGGATGCCCGGAACGCACTTGGTGAGGCGGCTGCATCTGCGTCATACCAGTTCCAGAACGCTCCTGACTGACTGTATGTGATGAACCGCAGAGGCTGTGGAGCACGTTTCCAACTATATCAAATCCGACCCGGCGATATACCACAACGCCTCGTACTTTGTCGAGGGCTGGGGGTGGGATCACACCAGGTGGCCTGCAGAGCAGTGGCCCACTACCGTACGTTCGGTTTCCTATTCATGTGAAACCCTGAGCTAAACCCTGAGTGGCGCAGGAGGAAATGGAAAGTGATCCCGTCATTCGCGGACGCCCCGTGGTGCTTCAGAGCAAGGATGGGCATGCCCTCTGGGTGTCACAAAGAATTCTGGACGCCATGGCCCCGATCCCTGCACACGTCGAAGGCGGTCATATCGTTCGGGATGAGACAGGGAACCCCACAGGTTAGTGCCCTCCGCCGATGGCACGAGACAAGATTTCCTGATCCACGATCCCCAGGTGTGTTTCTAGATAACGCTCAGGACCTGGTCCCCAGGCCTCCTCCAACCGAGAAGCAGCTCCTCCGGCGATGGGCGATCATGGTCAAGGACGCGCACGCTGTGGGCCTAACTTCAGTGCATGACGCCGGTTTCAGCCCTATCTCATTAAAGTTCTTCGAGAGGTTAGCGTTCTACGTAATCTCTGCGTCCCCCGTTCGCGTGCTGATTTGTTCGCAGACAAGCTATGAGCAACAACCTACCGGTACGTTTTCACACTAGAGCGTTCGATCTAACGATGGTGATGTATGACGTTAGTTACGCGTCTACGGCATGCGATATTTCGATGAAAGTGGCCCCTATTGGGGCAACACTTCAGCAAAGGTCGTCGCTGCCGGTAACGACCGTCTAACCTCTCGCAGCGTTAAAATCTTTGGCGATGGTGAGCAGACCCGATTTGCGTGCGGTACCAACAATTCGCTAACTTTGGATATTAGGCGCTTTACGGTCTGGAGGAGCAGCTGTATGTCATCATGCCGTTCGCTTCCGAAATGTTTCCGACGCGCTTGTTTTTCTTGTTTTTCTACAGCTGTACGAACCATACTCAGATAACCCGGAGACTCGCGGGTTCATGCGCCTATCCACCGAGGTTCTGAACGAGATCATTCCTAATTTTCTGCGTGATGGGTGGCAAGTCGTCAGTCTGGTGGCTTTTTGATCCACGTTTTTCATAGGTTAACTTTGATTGTTATTTGTTTTTCCAGAACATCCACGCCATCGGAGACCGGGCGAACGCGATTGTCCTGGATGTTTTCGAGAATGCGCTAAAGGACACGAACGTCACCGCCCTTCGTCCTCGACTTGAGCACGCTCAACTCATGACGAGGAGGGATATGGGTCGGCTCGGAAAGCTCGGAGGTAAGTCTACCGGATCTATTCATCCTCAGAAGCCCGTGCTGATTAATGGGGCAATTATGGGGCAATTCAGTCATCGCCAGTGTTCAGCCTACCCATGCGTGAGTCGAGGACGTAAAGGATTTCTGATGACCTTCCGATATTAACCCTTTGTATACAGCATCAGTGACATGTGGTATGCTGAAAGTCGACTTGTGAGTGTTTGTTTGTAATCTGGGTCAATTCGGGTCGCGGAACCGATGATATAATTTGCGTTAGGGACCCGAACGGGTCAAAGGATTGTATGCATTCAGATCCATCATCGACGAGGGAGCCAGGATCACGTTGGGTTCTGACACCCCGGTAGAAGATATAAACCCACTGGCTGGATTCTACGCTGCGATAACGCGAGTCTCTCCCGATGGGCGATCACCCCATGGACCCGGCGGCTGGTTTCCCGAGCAGATAATCAGCCGCAAAGAAGCATTGAGAGGTGAAGAGACCATTTCACGACCTCTAAATGTTTTTTTCAAGCAAGGGATAGCTGATATATGAGCCGTTTTAGGAATAACTATCGACCCCGCTTACGCATCGTTCACAGATAACATCCTAGGTTCGATCGTTCCTGGCAAACGAGCCGATTACGTCGTGTTCTCTCAAGACATTATGGAAGTACCGGCTGACCAAGTCTTGAAAACGAAGGTGCTGGCCACCGTTATGGACGGGAAAACCGTATATGGGTCGTTGTGATCGAGTGGCCGGAAAGTTCAGCGGAACTTCATGGAGCATGGGGAAGGTTGTACTGGGGCTGCGGGACCATCCGGATGATCCATTTCCACCTTCCTCTCATTCATGTTGCTGGCGAGTCTCTTCCGAGAGTTTGTATGTAATCTGGACGTGTTTGTAACAGATAGAGGTCTCTATATGAAACGTATTCTACATCATCGTGCGATAACAGGACCGTCCATCCGGGAACTAGTAACGTAATGTGCGTTCGGTCGAGAAATTGAATGCCTGCAGGTGCCATCCTGTGCGCATGAAACTCCTATGAGGCTGAGTGCGATGATCCTAACTGTCGGATGCGGTGGCGTACAGCTCAAGAGCCCATCTCAATGATGGTTCGCTTGATGGCACATGATCCTAATGACTAAATTCTCACGAATGCAAACGCCTCGACAAAACACCCCGACCATGGTTTACGTTCCTTCTCCCCGGGGGTCTTTCAAAAACCAGTCTGTTCTTTGCTATCCACGACCTGTCGTTCGATAGCTTTCTTTCCACGTCAGTTCCGCTCAGATCCACCCGCGGCCCCCCAGCTCACCCCTCCATTGTCTCTGCAACAGATCACACTTTGCGAACCTGGTCCGTGTTCGCGAGGAGTTTCATTCGAAGAAGTGCACTCCTTGCCTCTGCGAAAATCTCACCTTCATTCCAAGCCCCGGTGAGTACAGATCCGCCATCCTACCTCCGACGCTCGAGTGCTCACCCGCACCCAAGCTATGGCCATCATTGTGGATGTTACTTCTCCACAAGTTCCATCCTCCCCTGTCCACCCTGGCATCCCCTCGGAGCTGTCGGATAGGGTAATCGACTTCCTCCACGACGACTGGGCCGCTCTCAAGGCGTGCAGCCTCACCTGCAAGGCATGGCTTCCCGCCAGTCGGTTTCACCTCTGGAATCGCGTAGTTTTGCGTTACGGTGACGGAACCGATTACGCAGGGTTTCTCAAGGCTTCACCAGTCATCACGTCCTGCATAACAGACCTAACGGTCGAGTTCCCGACAGACAGAAATAACGACACTTCTAGAGAGGCCGAGGCGACATGGATGACAGAAACTCTAATTCCCATATTCTCCACGCTCAGGATTCTTCGACAGCTCGTGTTTGTTGGCGCGGTCTTTGGGGAGGACGATTTCCTAGCCAAAATCTACTCCAACGTGTCGACCGCCAAGGTTGTGCAACTCAGCATGTGCCACTTTTCCAACTTCAGCCGCTTTGTGGAACTCGTGTGGTCGTGCCCTTCGTTGGAGAACCTTCGGATAGATACAATATCCTTCGACCAAGTCGACGCGTATACCCCCAGACCTCCCTCTGTCCCCCGCCCGGAGCTCAAGTTCCTCATGATCATCTACTACTCGTCCGTCCACATGCCGGTAGTAGTAGACTGGCTCGTATCCGAAGGTTTCTGTACCTATGTCGACTTCCTTGTCGTTTTCCAACAACACATCGAATGCCCGGCCATCACGCGTCTGCTGCCGGCTGTCGGGTCAAATTTGCGCCATCTGTGTGTTTCGTATGCATTCCTCCCAACAGCGCCGGATTCAAAAGACGGTAAGTCCGTCGTCTCCCCTTTTTCTCAATGAACAGGCCGGAAGCGATCGATTCAGAAAACGCCGCTCTCTTGGCTCACCCCGTTCATCTCTCTCCTTCGGCCGTCCAGACCCCTGCTTTTTAGTCCCTTCATTTCACTTCCGGATTAGAGCGCCCATACTTACCCAGCTTCCTCTCCCAAAACAGATAGTGCAGATCTTTTCCCGACGATATCCCACTGCACGGACCTCCAGTCGCTCAACCTCATCTTCGCTGGGATAGGTACCCTGGCATGGATCCCACTCGTGATATCCCAGATATCCTCTCCGCACGTCGAAGAAATCGACCTCGGAATCGCCGATAGCTTCACTCCGGACGACTTTGATCGGTTCGACTGGCCCTCGCTCTGGAACGCGCTGACGCAAACGAGGTTCGTGAAGCTGAAGCGTGTGCGGTTCATGGTTTCAGCGGGGTCTTGCCAGTTGTCGAAGGAAGTGAGGGAATGTATAGCTCGCCGCCTCAAGCAAATTGATACACGGGGGCTGATTCACGTGGAGTGACCAATGTAGAGGTTACCGTTTCCCTTTGCAGCATGTGTTTTGGCACCGTTCATCCATCCCCATCCGTCCCACCCCCCTTCGTACTTCGTATAGACATCCGTGTTGTTTTGGGATATATAGATACCCGCTCTCAACTGTATTTTTGACATTTTATCATCGCATTTTCTTTTACCTGCAATGGAGAACCCAGCCACAGTAACCAAACTTGTGGTCCGAGTCGCTCTCCGACTAGGCCCCTCGTGGACGGAATGCGCTTGTTTACGACGTGATGAAGTCACACTTGACTTGGAGTGTGGCGGTAACAACTTTGCGCGAACACACGAGCGACAGATCAGACACGAGTTTTGGCACGGAACGAGTACAAAGTGTTTCCCGAAGGCACACAGCTGTAGACATAGGTGTAAAGAAGGGCGCGACATGATGAATGGAAAGAAAAGGGTAATGCACACGAGATGCGGCACTAATAGTACAAGAGACCCTATGAGTATATTTTTTTGCTATCAACGACGCAGGGGAGAATGGAAATGACGGCTCCAGTCAATGATGAAGGTGTCAGAGGCCTGGTGGATTCACTTGTCAGTATTGGAAGCAACAGAGAAGAGGGAGGGGACTGACTTCAGTATCCACCGCCATATCCGCCGCCGCCGTAACCCCCACCACCTTGGTAACCTCCACCTTGGTAACCCCCTCCTCCTTGTTCTGTAAAACACCGTAAGAGTGAATAAATCACTCAAATCATGAGACGTACGGCCATAACCACCTTGATTATAACCGCCTCCACCTCCACCATAGCCCCCTGAGTTGTATCCTGTAGCATTAGCGGTGAACAGGAGGGTGTACGGATGGCGTAGTGTGAAGACGAACCTCCTCCACCACCACCTCCTCCTCCGGACCCACGGCTGTTAGCAAGGTTGACCTTGATCCTACGGCCATCGAGCTCCTGCTCGTTGAGACCGTTGATGGCGGAATCAGCCTCCTGGCTGGTGCCGAAGGTGACGAAGCCGAAGCCACGAGAGCGACCGGTGTCGCGATCGCGCATCACAATTGACTAATAGCAAGAAAAAGACAATCAGCGACCCCGTTCAGACCCTTGATCTCAAAGCGAAATTGATCAGAAGCCCTCGATCACTGCCTCTTTGAGCCGGTGCACTACACTCCGCTTGGATATCATCTTTGAGGAGTGCGCCATCGCAGAGACAAGTGACATGCCATGAGAGTAACAGATGAAATCAAATCGATACACACATCAAGAACCTGGCCGAACTCTGAAAAGGTCTGCAAGGACGATCCCGAGACAACGATGGATCGGAGACATCATTCGGACGGACGAACGGGAGCCAACACGAGCGATCAAGAAACAAAACACGATCAGGACACGAAATCAGGAGGAACGCGTTGGACTAATACTGACACTGCGCAGCCGTTCATCGGTCGTGTTCCAGCTCAAATTTCTATATTGTCAAAAACCGAGACGCAGATAGGAGCACAACGGTTCAAGCAACATGAAGCGAGAGAAATCATGGACATGGGAGGGACAGGGAAAGGAGGGGACGGAGTGGGACAGGGGGAAAACAAGGCAAGGTAATCAGTATCGGAAAAAGGGAGATAGGGTAGTGATGAGAGGGAGACAACCGACCCAACATATAGTTTTGCAGACATGATTATCGGCGTTCTCTCGTACCTCAAGCTAATACTGGACCAGAACAAAAGCACGGGACAGATAGAGACACGGAATGGGGTGAGTTGTGGGGGTAAAGAAAGAAGGGAGAGGGGGAGGGCGATTCCACACAAGGTTTATATTCTCTCTTTCAAACTCCGGTAATTGTTATTTGTCCTTGTTATTTTCTTCAGCATTCAGTCCCGTGTCTCGACTGAGACAGATGCAAATACCATCAGCAAGAGACAAGCGTAAGTGTTTATGTATATGTACATACAAGGCGTAGTGTAAAACCGTACGCAATGAGCCGACTACATCGAATTCAGTAACGGCGACAAGAGAATCGGGTGTGATCAAACACAAAGGGGAGAACATGCTGTACTATATGTACGGAAGTGAGAGAGAACGAGGGAACAAGATGATTCGACTCAGTCCATCATGTACAAAAAACGATGACAAGAGTCAGAGATGCGAATTCACCAACTGGTACATCACCCTGAGCGTGTTTCAAGTGAGCGTTTTTCGCTTCTCCTTCTTATCCTTCTTCAGCTTCTTCGCCTTTGCGATGTCGTTCAAGCTTGGCGATGGGCTACCGGTGACAGGTGCATCAGTCACGGGCTCATCCTTGCTGATCGAGGTCGATGTTCCCTCGCGCTTGAAACCGGGAATGTTCTGGATTGGTATCGCCAGAGCAGAACCGGCTCTCCTCGTACCAATCGAGATTCTTCTGCTGAGGCGTTGGAAATTCTGCGACGCGGTGCGCTTCCTCTTTGGCTCCGCATCTGGATCTGGGGTTTCGTTCCTGGATGGCGGGGACTGCGGTTCGAATGTTACTCCCGGGCTCTGCGGACGGGAACCATTTGCGATGGATGGGGCATCGCGAGGATCCGTGTCACCGGATCCAGGGAAGGCAACCGTGGTGGGGGATGATACTGGTTGCGATGGTTCACGTTCCACGACGGACTCTCGTTTGGGTTTAACAGGAACCTCCTCCGCCTCCTGGTCACGGTCGGTAGTCGGGAAATCCACGGGGGCATTCGTGTCGTTCTCAGCCAGCTTGATGTTAGCACCGACACCCGAGTGATTCGCCTCGTATTCTGCCGCATCTCCGTTCTCAGCCACGTCCTGCCCAGTGGTAGTCTCCTGTTCGACTTCATAACCAGCAAGCACGGACTGTCTCTTCGCAACGGTGGAGGCGGCGTCGGAAGTAGAAACCTGATCGCTCCACATCTCTGCGAACGTCCCATTCAAAGTGAGCAATTCGGCATGGTTTCCACGTTCAATCACAGAACCCTCTTTTAGAACCAGGATCCTGCAGAGTACATAAGTGACTGCACGATAGGGGATCTAGAAGGGGACTTACTGATCGGCGGTTGCGATGGTCTATTGAAAGGATACGTGCATGTGATCAGCACGTGGGAGAGGGATGAACTAAACCATAACGTACCGAGAGACGGTGAGCGATGGACAGAGAAGTACGCCCCTGGGCCAAATCTTCCAAGGCCTTCTGAATGTCCTTCTCCGTAGAGGTATCGAGGGCACTTGTAGCCTCGTCGAGCAGAAGAACCGGCGGGTTCTTGAGCAGCGTCCTGGCAATGGCGACGCGCTGTTTCTCCCCACCACTTAACCTGACACCGCGCTCCCCAACCTTGGTCTCGTAACCGTCCGGGAAGCTCAGGATCCTTTCATGCATCTGAGCAGCAGCAGCCGCAGCGATAATTTCTTCGTCCGAAGCGCCGAGCCTGCCGTAGCCAATGTTGTACTTGATGTTTGCGTTGAATAGGATGCTATCCTGCGGAACGACACCGATGGCTTTCCTCAAACTGGCCTGGGTAACGTCCCGGATATCCTGACCATCGATTAAGATCCTGCCTTGACCTTCCTTGAGATCATAGAATCGGTAGAGGAGTCGTAAAATAGTCGACTTTCCAGAGCCGGACCCTCCGACGAGAGCGACCGACGAACCCTTGGGGACTTTGAAGGAGACCCTGTCCAGAGCAGTAACGCGATCATCGTACGAGAAGCTGACGTTGTCTGCATGGAGGCATGGAAGTAGTGAGTTACGTATCAATTGGGTACCAAGGGGGGCTCAACAAACCGAACTCAATTTCTCCATTAGTGACAACGAGGTCCGGAGCGTTGGGTTTATCTTTGATACCAACAGGTTCGTTGAGGAGTTTGAGTAACTTCTCTGTGTCCACGAGGGCGGTATTAATGGAGCGGTAGATAGAAGCGAGCATGTTTAAGGGTTCATAGAGTTGGACGAGATATGCGATGAATATGACGAAGTCACTAGAGGAGCTATCTCCATTCGTGACCCGCAGAGCGACGATAATCGATCCAAAGAGAAAACCGAGAGTCTGAAACGAGTCAGACCAGGGAAGAGATCGAGTTAGGAAACAAGGCGTACGAGAATCAAGTTTTGCACGAGATTGAGCAAGTTCAGGGAAACTGAAGGCAAGATGAGAGTATGACAGTCACTTAAGAAATTAAACTTACCAATGACACGGTATTCAAGTGCCTGGTACTCAGCAAGCGCGCTGCGGTATCGTTCACCTTCGTGGTGCTCTCCGTTGAAGTACTTAACGGTTTCGTAGTTCAGAAGGCAGTCGGTATGGATCCCCCTGGTGATGACATCTCTGTCGTTCATCTGTCTGCGGAGTTTAGTTCTCCAACGGGTCAGGATAACGGTAGCAGCGACTGAGGGGTAAATTTAGCATGGACTAACAACGGCAAGTTGATAACGCACTGTATGTGGTTGCAGCGATTGCAATGACAACGGTCAGCGTCCAGTCAAAGAGGAAAGCGAAGAGAACGAGTGCGATGATGATGTCGACAAATGTGGGAACAATGTTGAACATGATAAGCTGTGAGTTCGCTGGTTAGCAGAGCTGCATCACAGTCACGGAGATACATACCTCGAGGGTGCGATTGATAGCCGCACCTCTGTCCAGGATCCTCAATACCTCACCGGTCTTGCGGCGCACATGGAAAGATAGGGAAAGATTCAGGAGGTGGTCAAAAGCAAGCTGAGACATAGCTGATGCGAAAAAAAATTCAGGCACCCGGCGAGACTAGGAACGAAACCAATGCGTACCACGATCAGAATATTGCATCACAGGCCCCCAAAGAGTCTGAGAAAAAACTGTTAGAAATTTGTTGAAGCATTCAAGATTTGTTAACTTACGTCGCGGAGTGCACCGATGCCACCGTTGCTCTGCAGGAATCGTAGACCAACGTAGGTAAGAAGGTATGGCCAGAAGGGAGTTCCGTCGTCTTTCTCGAGGACTCCGACCAACTTTCCAAGGGTTAGAGGGAGGAAGACGTTCACGACGCGACCAACAGCCAACAAGAAGATACAGACGCCCTAGAGGGAGGTGAGCACATACTACAACTAAACGTATAACACCGGGATGCTCACAGCGATCGCCTGAAGAGGTTTGCTCCTGGATGGCCAGAGGTAGGGTGTGATATTCTTCAAACGCTGTCGGAACTCGCTCCACGACGGATTGTAGGTCACCTCATCCTTCTGCTTCTTCTTGGAAGGGCCGGCGTGTTGTGGAACCGGGGTGGGGGCACGGGTTGATGGATTTGAACTTGGCGCGAGGGAACGGTCACTGAAGGTGCCATACTTTGCGGAGAGAGAATTAAGACCAGCAGAAGCTCGGATCGGTTGCGGAGCGATTAGGAAGCTGGATGCCGTAGGTTGCGCCTCACGTTCTTCGGCGTTCTCAGCGGGAGAGAATTCAACGCGAGGGTAGTGGAGTGCAAAGAAAAGGGGGATTAAGAGTATAATGCGGAAAGCGGGAAATGCGATGTGCAAGATGGCAGGTATAGTCACTGAAAATTTGGTCTGATCATTCTGTCAAAAAAGAAAAAAGAGGATTCCAACAAACCTGATTTAAACGTGACGGCAAGTAAAACCACTTGTGCGGTGTCGAACAGAAGGGCGAACAGAATTGCATATTTGACGGAAGCAAACGACCAGATGTTGACGCCATTGATGTCCTTGTACGCTCCAATAGCGGCCAGTCCACCGTAGGCAATTATCCCCAAGACAGCGCTGATCTCGATACCGGTCAAAAGTGGCCAATGTTTGTCGAGAACCGCGAATACTACGAAAGCGATACCATCGGAAAAGTAGGAGAAGGAGGCGAGGGTGAGAAATGACAGGATCAGTCCCCGACGGGGCACCTGGGACTTGACGACCACTGAGGTGATTGGTGAGGGCGAGCTTGAGGGTGTCTTGGCTGGAATGACCGGGAAGATGGAGAGGAAAACGAGGGCAGGGGCGATAACCCTGGCCACGAACAAGGCGAGCGGGAGTGGTGGTGGTTCAAACGTCATTTCGAGGCCAACGAGGAGGGGTGTCGTTGCCAACAGCCTCAAGCTTGTGGTCGTAAGCACGCACACCGGTCTGCTGGTGGTCGGTGTGGTGGTCGTGAGACGTCAAGGAGACGGTCCTGAGGAAAAAGGCAATTGACGTATGGACCGCAGGTTTTTGAATGGGCACGAGGCGCAGGGCCTATTAGACGACCAAGGGGAGAGACCCCGGACACCGCTTATTGATAACAAAACTTTTCTAATGAACACTACATTTTGCTTTCTTATCGAATCTAGTCATCACTACGGCCGGATAACAATTCCGTGGGACGTTAGCCACCCAAGCTTAGGCCACGGACGGAACCAAAGGACAAACCTTTTGTTGTTCCGCGCTCCGTCTCGCAGCTCTTCCAGCTGACTGCGCAAGATGGCCAACTTGTCCCCTTGCTTATCGAGATCACCCCGTTGGTGGACCTTTAGCGCTTCCCTTGCCTCCTTCACGAACTGATAAGACTGCTGGACCGACTTTTGGATGCCATCAGCTTCATTCGCGCTATCAGCGGACTCTACATCCGGGAAGGACGTCCCATCCGACAGATCAACGTCCGAAGCACGTAAGACTGCGAGGTCCCGGAGGACGTCTCCCAGAGGAAGCGGGTTTGGTTTGGTGGAGGACATTGGTTCCTAACGTAAAACAACACGTGGCGGGGTCAGCCGTCTTGTTCATGCCCCCTCGCCTCGTTTTCGAGGAGCAAATGGGCGGCTTATCAGATTTTATCAAACGCGTGTATCACGAACCTTAGCTCCATCTCCGGCATTCGGACCTTCGAGTCGGCGTCACCGCTGCCGCTCCTGTCGCTTGTCCATGACAGAGCTCTTGGGGTCTCCCCGGCAATCTCGATGGCCTAGATACTACTCGACAGTTTCTTCGCCTGTAACCACCATTCTTCCCTCGTCTCCAGTCGACCCTGAGGTGGAGCGGATTTCGCGAGGGGAGATCATAGGAAATGAACGATAATCACGGGCAAAACCCAATACAGGATTCCCGTCTATGTACTACTCGGTTCGCATCCGGGTCAAAGTTTGTTGTTTCAAATTCGGCTCGTTCAGGATTTGGTCAAGGGTGCAATCAAAACCACTCCCCAAGCCGCGATAGCTCAGTTGGGAGAGCGATAGACTGAAGCCGATTATGGTCTCAATTCTACAGGTCACCTGTTCAATCCAGGTTCGTGGCATTGTTTTTCCCGGCGACTTCCAGGGCCCTGCTCCTGGGCACAGTTTAAGTTACACTACCCGCAACCTGGCCGTGGGTCAGAGCCACTGGCAATCCCCACTGTTGTACCAGCCCATTCAAAAAGAGTCCCCGCACGGTGTCAGGAGAAAGTAGCGGAACAGTGTATCTAGCTTCCCTCATTCGCATGTAGAGACTGTAGTAGAGCGAATCGAGGACCGAAGATCATGGTTTATCTTCCTCGCCAATGTTTGGCTCCGCACGTGTGCCAAGAGGGAGGTGTGAGTGATCGTGGGAAAGCTCGCATGGTGGATTCGTGACACGTCGTCATCGCACAGAACTCCCCACAAGTTCAAACCCAACAGCTCCGGGAGTCCCTATACTGTCCTAGGGGCCGAACCGACGCGATGCCATTTAACGATCTGCTGCGACAACGTATACAGCCTCTGGCGAACGTGGTCACCGCTCAGAGGTTCACCCTATACGCCCTGGCCAGTACGATTGCGGTTGTGGCTGTTATCGCCAATGCTTGTCGGAACTACTCAAACTTCTACTCCATCGCTGTCTACCTTGGTCGGAGTGGGCGGAGCGTGCTGGTACGTCCTCGTTTATATTTGCGATAGCCTTGCTTAACCCTCGATCACTCAGTTCCTGGCCAACTTCTGCGTGGTGTTGGCTCTCGCGAGTGGAAAGGTATTACAGAGGGTATTCTTTGGGCAACTGCAACCACGTGAAGTCGAGGTATGTTTCCTAGCGTTTCAGGAGGTATCACCATTAAAACCCTGCCCACAGCGGCTGTACGACCAAACATGGATGTTCGTTACAGAGTCACTGCTGGCCTTCACCATCTTTCGTGACGAGTTCGATATCCCATTCGCCATTATGTTCGGGTTTCTTTTGTTTGTGAAGTGCTTCCATTGGTTGATGAGTGACCGGATGGAATCGGCAAGTGGCTTCCGAAGCGTGGCGTCCCTCCAAGGATAACTAACCCTCTCCTAGATGGACCAAGTACCATATCCCGGCCCAAGCGCTCTGTTTCACGTTCGAATGGTCGTACTTTTCACCATACTGTCGGCGGTCGATGTCGTGGCCCTTGGTGTTGCAATGAACACGATCATCGCGGAGGGGGTTGGTGGAACGGTTTTGTTTGCCAACGAGGTAAGCTCATGACATATTCAGCCTCACAAATTGTTGACCAATCCTCAGTACGCAATTTTGCTGGCCAGCGCCTTGAACTCCATCGCCAAATACTGCATCAACATTATCGAGTTCCGTTACGCGCGTGCGAATGGCGGAGAGACTGCACCTCCATGGGAGGACAAGTCGAGATATCTATTTTACATCGAACTTTGCACAGGTGTGTAAGAAATG